>Ga0209081_1001040_pt1 | contig 16583 bp, 9 predicted proteins | sample GOMGulsemesocosm_4_FD_184636 | JGI IMG/M metagenome (GOLD analysis project Ga0209081, IMG submission 184636) | Methane-oxidizing microbial communities from mesocosms in the Gulf of Mexico - GOM15B Gulf of Mexico (SPAdes) (version 2) | ecosystem: Environmental > Aquatic > Marine > Cold seeps... | reverse complement strand
GCTCAATACCTGACGCAACTGCAGGAGAAGGCGCTGCGCACCGAGCATGAAGCCAAAGATTCTCTGATCAAGAGCCAGCCCACAGCCAGTAAGCTCTATCACTACCTGCTCAGCGGCTGCATCGAGCGACGGATTTCGTTCGCCGATCGCATGACCATGGAGTACTCGGAGCAGGAAAATTGGTGCCTCAACCCACTCGAAGACTTAATCACTGAACACGGCGGCAGTATCCGCGCGCTGTCGTCCTGTGAGCTGCTGGCAGTGAGTCGTGGTTATGTCGATGAACTGCTTACATTATCCCAGACCCAATCGCTGGATGTGGTGCACTTGGATACGGGTACGGAGATGTCGGTTGGTGATGGTTTGCTGGATGATGATTTGGAGGGTGATTGGACCGAGGTTTTTCTGCAAACTCCCCTAGCGGCTCACTTGGAGCCCAAGGCGCTGCACGAGTTGTTCAGCCGTCTACAGGATCGAGAGGTTGAGGCTGGGGAGTTGATTGTCAAGGAGGGCAGCCCGGGTGATGGGTTTTATCTGCTCAAGAAGGGGCTGGCGCAGGTCAGTTGCGGTCTAGGTGGGGGGCTGAGATCGCCTATTGATCTGGGCGTAGGGGATTACTTTGGTGATGAATCTCTGGTGGCGCAAACTCCCTGTAACGCCACTGTTCGCATGCTCGAGGATGGGCTGCTGGGTTGGCTGGATGCACCGGCCTTTGACGAGGTATTGCGCCCCGCACTGGTGAAAACCCTGGCCGAATCGGCGCTGGGGCAAGCTTCTGGCCTAGCGCCAGTACAGTGGGTCGATGTGAGGCTGCCGCCGGAATACAAACACGGCCACCGCGAGGCCAGCGTCAACTACCCGCTCGCATCTCTGCGCAAGCGCATGCAACAGTTGGACCCAGAGCAGCGCTATATGATCACCCCTGAGTGTGGCCGCCGTGGCGAGCTGGCAACTTATTTGATGCGTCAGGCGGGTCTCGACGCCTACCTGTTGGCGGAGCCGAATGGGGCGCCGGGCGACGAGACAGAGGCGGTTATGGCGAGTTCAGCTTGAGCTCGGCCTCGGTCACTATTAATAGATCTATCTTCAGAGGTGCCCATCTACTTCTTTATTTCATCAAGTTATGCTCTTCAGATGTGAGTCACAATATATGAAAAGGCGACATTAACGTATTAATGCCATAAACTTCTTATGTAAAGAACCTGCAATTACTGTCGTTAATAAAGGGTGACTGTATCTATCGTGGGTCAGTTCGCTATCGAGAGCTGTCACAATAATGGTGTATATACCTAGCCCCTCCAAGAGAATAAGAACAATGACAAGTGATGACACCAAGTTAAATTCTGCAGAAACAGAGAAACCCTCAGCATTGAGTGCTGCGGAGTTAAAAGCTCAGGATGAACGGTATGATCGCCTAGCGAAGCGAGTGATTGATACCATGGTAAAAGCCATGCCGGGGCTTATTCCAAGCCTCAAGCTTCAAGGCAATGACCTTAAGGTGGCGAATAAGGTGGATATTGCAGGGTTGGCCAGCTTTGACGCCCTGCTTTCTGTCTCCTATGTGGTGGTAAAAGGAGACAAGCAACGCACAGTCTTTGTTGCCGTGTTGAATGCGGATTTCTACAGGCGTTTAAAACATGTATTGGAGAGTAGCGAAGCGTTGCGGGTACGCTTAACTGAGAAGACCCTAAATATTCAGTTCGCCTGCCCTGACCTTCATGCTGGCGTACTGTTTAAACGTGTTTCTAAAGGTTTTCTGCGCGGCAGTGCTATTGAGCTTGAGGGCTTCTCTACTTAGGCGTGCCACAGCTTCCCGAATTCGATATCAAGCTTTGTCTATATTCACATATCGTTGCCCCGTTTTTTGTTGATGGATAGATCGTCTTCGTCTTGCGCTTTTCTCAGCTCACGTAATGCCACTAGGACCCTCTTGTTCAGGGGCGCAGAAAGACCAGCTATACCTTGTTGGCTATAGCTGTGGAATATTGCATTTCCCTAAAGGGCCTTTTATGAAATGAAAGGTGGTGAATGAGCTGAGCGCTCGGGAGGGTTACTTCTTGTTGCTGGTCTTATGAGCCTCCTTCATTTGCTTGATCATCTCAGCTCGCCTAGTTTCCTTGATCGCTCCTTCCGCTTCTAGATGCCCTCAATATCGATCTTGCCCTTGATGAGTTTTGTATGGTTTTTAGGAAGGGCTAGGTGTCGCCCAGTGTGTGGGGCATGACCGCCCTATCCACAGGCAGGAGTACCTTTTCAGGGCTGCAGCCAAGAAACCATGATTGTTGGCACTCTTGGTTTGGTAGAGATGTTTGAAGATGATGACCTTGAAGGGCTTGTCGGAGTCGTTCGCGATAATGGTACTGAGTATGTCCTCTAGGAAGTTCCACTCCTTCGAAAAGAAACTGCCAGCAGGATTGGTCGTGATATGCAGGTGGATGTTCAAGGGAGTGGCGTCGGTGCGACTCTGTCTTATAAATCGAGAGGGGGCAGTGCTCCGCTGGCCGTTGGGCAGAGTTTCGGGGCGGTTGATTAGATCAAGTTTGGATGTCTTGATTTTTTAATCGAGGGGTTTCTTCTATTTCATCAGACTATTTACTTCAGGCATTAATTCAAGTGTGCCTGCTGCTTATCTTTAGTTATTGCTGACAACGATGATAAACTTCTGCACAGCTTTATTTCCAGCCTGGAAAATTCAGAATCAGCCCGACCTGCCGCACTTGGCGATATACCTTTGGCGATAGTTCTTAATAGCCAATATTTAGCTTGAATTGCGTACAGTCAGAGCTACCTAGGCTCTCTTCTACAGATGAATAAGGAATATTCACCGTGCTCCCTCAAGACCCCACTCTCCATTTACTTCCCGATGATGTTCGCTCAAAAGCAGCGGTGCAATTTCGGGATCTAGCCAGTGGCCTCTATACGGTCTCTGATGTGGCGGGTATTGGTAAGGACGCGCTCTATCCGCTGACGCTCTACGGGAAAACCGACGACAGCCTGAAGAAAAAGCTGACGGACCTTGAGGCGAAGATCAAAGTCGTGGCCAACGCCGCCGACTGGCTGGACGGCAAGCCCATTGTTGGGCCACTCGCCAAAGCGCTGAAACCTCTGGCGAACGGGCTCGAAAAGTGGGCGACCCTCACCAAAAATCAAATTGGCAACTTGTCAGAGACCCAACAAAAGATTGGCAAGGTTGTCGAGCCGATGCGTGAAACGCTGGGTGAGATTGGGAAATTTAGCCTTGTAACGGGTATTTCTGCGGATGTCTACTCACGCAAGCTCGCCGTTGCCGGCCAGCACTTGGCAGAGGCCAGCTCCCAGATCGAGACAGGCATCCCCCTATACGGAAGCTCTGGCGACGCGCAACAGAAAATTTTGCTGCGCATGGCCATAGCGCAAGACGAAGCGGCGAGCATGTCTTTTCGAATCGCTGAGTACGGTGTTGATTTTCAGGGCCTGCAAAGCGCTGTTGAGGGGCTGGGTTCGTTCGCCAACAACCCCCTATTCGAAACGATCGAGGAGTTCGCCGCGCTGATTGGGGATGTTTCCGCTACCTTATCGCCCTTCTTCGACCCCATCCAGAAAATTTACAGCGCCCTGGAACCGGTCTTGGACGCCCTGGATTCTATCTTTGGCTGGTTTTTGGCGCCCTTGGAATGGGCCCTGGAAACGGTGGTCGAAGCCACGGGGATTAATGACCTGATCGAGGATGTCGCCAGTGAGCTGCTGTCAATCCTGCCAGACGCGGGGGCGTTAGACGGCGTAGCCAATGAGCTCGAACGAATATTCTTGGAGGACATGACCGAATTCTACGAGCAGTACATCCTGGCGCCCTACAACGATTTGCGAAATAAGGTGGACGTTGAATTTCCCGAGGAATTCGACAAGGCCACAGATGGCGATGACGTTCTTTTTGGATCCATAACGGCGGTCGGCGGCCTGAATGTTGACGCCCTGGGCGGCGACGATGTGGTGTTTGGCTCTGAGTACGACGACATACTGCGTGGCAACTCGGGCATGGATATATTGATCGGCGGGGGTGGCAACGATCTGCTCGATGGCGGCGACAACCCCAGTGACGCCCCGGACATAGCGCTCTATACCGGTTCCATCAATGATTATGGTTTGGTCAGTATTCGCGAAAATGGCGAGCTCAGCGGCAACTGGTACATCACGGATTATCGCGACGACACCTCCATTGAGGGAATCTCTGACCGCGTTAATCTGGGCACCGATGAGTTGCGCGGCATTGAATTTCTCGTCTTTGATGATGACGTGCTCAACCTGTCAGAGATCGATACCTACATCCACACCCGCAGTGGCGCTGGTGAGCTGGCGGTGGTTACCCTGACATCTTCAAACGTTTATGTTGACGGCTGGCAGCTGTTTACATCGGACGGTATCGATTATATTTTTGGCGACCTGGGTCTGGATTTTCTGGTGACCGGGGCGGGCAACGATCAGTTGAGCAGTGGCAGCAACGACCCATTAACCGAAGCATTACAGAATAGCCTAGGCGATGTTCTGCAGGGCGGACTGGGCAATGACATCTACATCCCCGGTCCGCGCAGCGGTGATCGAGACACCATCTACGACGAAGGCGGCAACGACACCGTCGATTACAGCAAAAGTGAATTTGGGCTCAACGTCTACCTGGGGGCTGGTGACTTTCTTAGGCCGACATCGATCGAGATACACGCGGACCCTTCTGGCCGCACCGTGGCCGGTTTGACCTATCAGGTCGGTCAGGTTTACGGCATAGAGAACATACAGGGGAGTCAATTTCAGGACGTTTTAATTGGCTCATCAGAGATTAACAAGATTAATGGCGGTGACGGCAACGATCAGATTCGCGGGTTGTATGGCGATGACATACTGCTCGGGGGAGGCGGCGATGACATTCTTATCGGCGATTATGGCGACGACTACCTAGACGGCGGCACGGGCCTTAACGACTACGTGGGCGGTTGGGGTGACGATTATGTTACCGATCTGTCCGGTGCGTATTCCACGATGTTCTACTCGGTTTTAGCCGATACAGACATGTGGACTATCGATGTCGGTTTCGTCGATTTTGCGGATGAGTCTGATGGCGGTAATGCCCAAGACCTGCCTGGCTCTATTATCATTGCGCCAACCATTGTTCCCGGTGAACAGTGGATTTCAAAATACAGCGCCAACGATCTTGACGGGGATCCCTACGGCGTCGACTACCTTGAAGGCATTGAAAGGATCGTCGGCTCGAACGGGCACGATGTCATCTACAGCGCCGCGGGTTTCGATCAGGATATCTTTGCCAACGCCGGAGACGATGTCATTTATACCGGCCATGGCGACACGGTAAACCAGATTTACGGTGGTCAAGGCGACGATCTGTTCATCAGCGACTCCAGTGCTAAAGATACCTTCTTTGGCGGGGTCGATAGCGATACGGTTCGTGTTTGGGGTGATAACAATGTCGATGGTGACTTGCTGTTTGGTGACGATACCTATCAAAGAGTCCTGCCGGGCATAGATACGCTCGATTTCAGCCAGAGTGATTATTCCTGGCATATGTATATGAACCCTGGCGCCCAGAACGGCAGGTTAACAGGCAAAGCGCCGCTGAGTGCGCTCTATGATGAAGATCCGCGCTTTATTCAGCCGACACTTGGCGTCGATGGCGTGGTGCCCAAACTGCCGGGTGTGACGCTACCCGGTGAGGTCTATCCCGGCGTTAACCAAGAATTGTTTGTCGCTGACCCGAACACTTCAAATCCGGGCGGTAGTACAACGGGTTTTGGCGGGTTTGAAAAAATCATTGGCTCCCAACACCGTGACATTATTTCCGGTGGCAACTTCGATGGCTCAGTGACCATCGACGGCCAGGGCGGAGACGACGTGCTTTTCGCATCACAGCGCTTTGCCGCGATTATTGAAGGTGGCGATGGCCATGATGTGCTGGGCACCTTCAATGACACCTATGGCAATGATGATTCGCAGAACTTTTTTGATGCGGACAAGCGCACGATCCTCAATGGCGGCAGCGGCAATGACACATTTGTCGCAGGAGATTTTCAGGAACAGATTGACGGCGGCGAAGGCATTGACCTCTTGACCTACGAGGTCAGTACTGCGGCGGTCAGCGTTGATTTAACCACCCTGACACTCGACCGCGGCTACGCCACAGGAGACATCCTGGTTGGCGGCATCATCAACGTCACCGGCTCTCAGTTTGACGATATTATCAGCGGCGACGAAGCCCAAAACGAGCTGCTCGGTTGGCACGGTGCAGACGTCATCTATGGCATGGGCGGCAGCGATCAGTTGTATGGTGGTGACGGCGACGACCAACTGTTTGGCGGTCTAGGCAATGATTTGCTGCACGGTGGCAATGGCGCCGACCTTCTTGATGGCGGCGAGGGTACGGATACCGTCAGCTGGAACCTCTATCAGGTTGATCCCAAGGGTGGGCCGAATAGGCTGACCAATGACACCGGCGGGGTAATCGCCGATTTACAAACCGGCGAGGCGGGCCTGGATACGCTGGTTGGAATCGAGAACCTGTCCGGTGGTGTGGGTGACGATCAGTTCTATGGCGATGATGGCGATAACTTTTTAGGGGGCAATGCCGGCGATGATTTGCTCGATGGTCGCGGCGGCAACGATGTGCTGCTGGGTTCGCGCGGTGACGATACGCTGCTTGGCGGTGCGGGCGATGATTTTCTCAGTGGTGGTGCGGGCACCAATACCATCGATGGTGGCACAGGTTTCGACACCCTCGATTACTCATCACTAACCTATGGCGTCACTATTGTCATGGCCGGGGTGGGCACTCGCAGCGGTCACGCCACCGGCTCTGTCGACAGCCTGACCCCGGTTGATGCCTATGTTTGGACGGACTCTCTGACGGATGTTGTCGGACCGACCGGTGAGCCTGGAGACAGCGTTCAGTCCGGAACAAACGAAGTTCGTTATACCTATGCGTTTTTTGATTGGGGCACCGACGACCCCAGTGATGACGTTTACAGTCAAAGGGACCCGATCACGCCGGAGCGGATCTGGAAGCTCAACCCTATCTTTGCCGAAAGTGCAGCCGATCTGATTGACGTGGCTTTCCTGCCCGATGTGGGCTTGCTGGCCGAGCAGGAAGTCACGGCTATCCAAAACTACGTCGCTTCGAGCGATATTTTTAGCAATATCGAACAGATTGTCGGCGGTAAGGGTGACGACAACATTGTTGGTAACGCGCAAGACACCTTCTTTTATGGTGGCACGGGTGCTGACTTTATTGATGGCGGCGCCGGCATTGATACGGCCGGATATCAGTATTCAGAGCAGGCGGTCACCCTGGATTTAACCAACCTTGTGTTCCAGGGCGGCGACGCTGAGGGAGACACGCTGGTGGGTATCGAGAATCTGATTGGCTCCGCCTTTGCTGATGTATTGGTGGGCAGCAGCCTCGACAACCGACTGACACTTGGCGCGGGCAGCGACCGTGTCAGCGGCGGCGGCGGCAGCGATACCGCTGTCTTCGAATTCGCTAGCACGGGCATTGTCTTCGAGCTAAGCACTGGCGGGTTAAACGTGATTGTCGGTGAAAATGAGACGGTTCTGTCCCAAGATTTTGTCGCCGATGATATCGATTTTTTAGAATTCACCGATACCACATTGACCTATGCGGATGCAGAATACATCGCACTGGGTGGCCAAAGGGATGCGCCTGTGGCGCAAGACGATCAGGCGCAAACCGATGAGGACATCTCGTTTGATATCGATGTATTTGCAAACGACCGTGATATAGACGCTGTTGGCTACTCTCTCTTGGGTGTCACGAGTCCAGAGCTGGGCACGCTTATCGATCTGGGTGGGGGGCTATTGCGTTATGCGCCGTTAGCTCAGGCCAGCGGCATGGATAGCTTCACCTACACCATAGTTGATGCCGTTGGTCGGACTTCAACGGCCACTGTGACGGTGACCATTGCGGCGCTGAACGACGCTCCGCTAGCGCAAGATGACGAGCTGGTGGTTGTGCAGGGTTTGCCGCAAACCTTTGACCCACGTTTGAACGATGAGGACGCCGATGCAGGCGACACTCTTACGACCCTCTCTGTGACCGACGCTCAGTCAGGTACGGCAGTGCTGAACGCAGATCAGACGGTCACCTATTCGCCCGATGCCGGCTTTTATGGGGCGGACAGTTTTGCATACACCATCACGGATACGTCAGGTGCCACCGCTACCGCTACCGTCAACGTCACTGTCGAGCGCAATGACGCACCCGTGGCCGTCACAAATAGCATCACACTGCAAGAAGATTCCAGCATTACCTTCTCGCCGCTCGAGGGCGATACCGACGCGGAAGGCGATACCTTCACGCTGCAGTCGTTTACCCAGCCAGACAGCGGCACGCTGGTTGAAAACCCCCCCGGCTTTTTGACCTACACCCCAGAGGCCAATCAGTTCGGTAGCCTTTTGGCGGTGGCGGAGTACACCATCGTCGATGCGCAAGGGCGCACCAGCAGCGCGCAGATTGAGTTTAACGTGAGCGCCGTCGATGATCCGACCACTGGCCAAATTGTGATTGAAGGTGCGGCCACGACCGGCAATATCTTGCGTGCCGATACCAGCCAGCTCAGTGACCTGGAAGGCTTGGACGACACCGTGGTTGCTGACGCGCTGGTTTGGCGGCGCGACGGTGTGGAGGTTCAAAGTTCGAACGACGCTGGCGATTTGTACATACTCACCGTCGCTGATATTGGTGCAACGATCACTGTCGAGGCGAGTGTCATAGATGATCTTGGTGGTGTTACATTCCTCCAAAGTGAGCCGACAACAGCGATACAAGAAGGCTCGCCTGTCGAGTTGCAACTCGGGACGCCGGGTGAAGATGTCTTCTCTATTGATCCATCAACGAATACCAAGATCATCTCCTTTGAGCTAGGCGTGAATGGTGTGGGTGGCGATCTGGTCGATTTGAGTGCTATAGAGCGCGCGGATGCATTGGCCGCCATCGCCAGCGCAGAATTGGGAAGCTCTGTCTTAACCTTCGCTGATGGCTCTGTGCTGACCATCGAAGGTGAGGCGGTTACCCCAGAGACACTGACGCTGGACTATTTCATCATCAACAGCGAACCCACGGGTAACCCAGTCATCACCGGCACGACCATCGAAGGGGCGGTACTGTCGGCTGATGTCAGCGCCATTGTGGATGAGAATGGCTTGGGTGCCTTCAGTTACCAGTGGTTGCGCAATGGTGAAGCCATCAGTGACGCCAATGCTGTGGATTACCTGCTTACCCAAGAGGATGTTGCTGCTAGCATCAGCGTGCAAGTCTTCTACGTAGATGGCTCTGGGCTAGAGGAAAGCCTCATCAGTGGAAGCACCGAGACTGTCGCCAATATCAACAGTGAGCCCACGGGCAACCCCGTCATCACCGGCACGGCCATCGAAGGGGCACTGCTGTCTGCAGATACCAGCGCCATTGTGGATGAAGACGGCTTGGCTGCCTTTAGCTACCAGTGGCTGCGCAATGGAGAAGCCATCAGTGACGCCAATGCTGTGGATTACCTGCTTACCCAAGAGGATGTTGCTGCTAGCATCAGCGTGCAAGTCTCCTTCGTGGATGGCTTTGGGCAAGAGGAGGCCCAGCTAAGTGCGTCGAGGCTCATTCCGCCCGCTGTAACTGGCTCACCGGCGGACGACCATCTAAATGGCAGCGCGGCTAGCGAAAGGGTCACTGGAGGCGAGGGGGTTGATACCTTTCTTGCCAGTTACCTGCCGAGCCAATATGTATACGTAGGTGATGTGATGTCTGGGGAGGAGGGTGACGACAGACTCATCGGTATTGAATATATGGGTTTTGGTTACGGCATGGGCAACGATGCCTACAAGGTGGATGTACTGCTGGCAGATCTGGTTGACCCTGACGGAGTGGGTGGAGAGCAGAACTCCAGCGTATCCGAGCAGCTGGACAAGCTCAGTGATCTCTATATCGCCTACTTTGGCCGCGCACCAGATGCACAGGGACTGACCTACTGGTTCGGTGAGGTCTACACGGGCTCTCTGACCTTTGAGCAGGCCGCGAAGAGTTTTTCCGATCAAGCTGAATACCAAAGTACCTACCCCGAAGGATCTACTAATGGCGAGTTCATTGAGGCCATCTACGCCAACCTTTTCAATCGTACTCCTGACCAGGGCGGCTTCGACTATTGGCTCGGTGAACTTGATCGAGGCATGGCGCGGGATTCCTTTATTCTGACGGTCATCAACGGGGCATACGCTCCAACGGGTGGCGCTGATGATAAAGCGCTGTTGATCAACAAGCATGACATCTCTATGTACTACGCAGAGCAAACCATGCTGAATCCCGAGGAAGGCTTTGACGAAGGCATTTCGGAGTTGTTGGCATTAGTGACCAGTGATGTGGCTACCGTTGAGGCCGCAGAAGATGTCATCGACTACGCATTCTCTGATGAGTTGACCTTGACCGGTGTGCTGGAAGATCAGGCGCTGGTGGATTCACTGTGGCTGGTCTGATAGCGACGTAAATCTGTCGAAAGTGCTTTATGGCGAGTTGGCTCCTGTACGGGCCACTGCTTATCCCCCTCAATCTAGGGGATAAGCTTTTAAAGTTAAATGTTTTCGGAACTAAACACCAAACCGCCAGTCATAGTAAGCAGATATCATGACTCTCTCCCCATGATTCCTCTTTAGCCTCGACATTGTTCGGGGCTTTTTATTGCCTGTAGAAAGCAGTGGGCCGACGGAGAGTGACTCTGCTGGGTTATTTGCAGAAAAGGCAGATCAAGGTAGGGGAGGCCAAAGGTGTTCTGTTAGACAGTGTTCTCGCGGTCAGTCGTGGTCGGCGGCGGGACCTGGTCACAACTTGGGCACTGCCAAGAGTGCTCCTGCGAAACCCCAGGCATAAAAACTCGCAGCCCCGCCTCTAGGATGCGATTCTAATATGGTGTACCCAAAAGGCATAAAGGCCCTCACAGACTTGCTTGTGCCCGGAGGGTAGACTGTTGACCTGACACTTATGCGTCAAGGGCGTTGCGGTCGAACTTGGCACAGCCCCCGCACACAGGGGGCTCCACAGACCGAAAGCCTAGCTAACGTTGGTGAGTAGAAAGTCTTCAGCGCTATACCTGCACAGAATAAACCCTGTTGAGTGTGATTGAATCGCGCTCATTAATTTATTGTGAAGATTACCCCTGTGGGAAAACGTCAATCCCACAGGGATACGATATAGCCGGCTTTGGGGTTAAAACTGCCGGACAGCAGTTGCTGATAGACCTCGTTTGTGGCCTCGCTGCCGGTGTGTCGCTCGACGTCTATCCAGCCATCAACAAACTCGGTAAATAGCCCCCAGACAGCGGCGAGATTTTTCTGAAATTGGGCGCCGCCCCATTCTTTTAAGCGTTTCTCGGCCTGGGATGGGGCAAAAAACATAATGGGTTGAGGGCCGGCTAGATCGGCTGGCATACCTGCGCGTTGATCCCAGTGGGAGGCACCCACCAAGCAGCTGTACTGCAGCTGTGTGGACAGGTGTTGATGCAGTCGCCCCAATACTTGGCCGTTACCGGCAAAGTCGACAATGGAGCTGCTGATATCGGCATTCAGCGTATCTATCTCGTCGTAGCTTAGAACGCGGTCGTAACAGCCGAGGCTCTCGACAAAGGTTTTGTTCGACTTGGAGGTCAGGCCGATGATCTGACAGTTGCTCGCTCTTGAGGCGCGGTTGTGATCCAGCAAGAAAGCCATGCCCAGCGCGGTTTTGCTTGAGGCGCTGGTCAGAACCAGCTGTTCCGAGCCAAAGAATTGGCTGTCGGCAAAAAAATCATCCAGCAAAAATGAGGTGGTAAAGAGCGGCCGCAACAACATCTGCAGCGCCTCGGTTTCCGCCTGGTACAGAGGATCATGGCTGCAGCGAATGTATTGATTGTAAATAATCGGTAATGGCTGGCGATGCGCAACGCCGTCGACAAAGCTTGAGGCGCTCACCTGTGTTGGCTCTACCAGCAGGTGGGTGGCCATGGGGTAATAACCGTAGAACTTCTCGCCCACGGCAATGCCCTCGCAGTTGGAGGCGATCACCTGCGCAAAACCCCAGACGGGGATAACACCGTCGCCCTCGGCGGCGGGGAAAAATTCCCAGTACTTTAAAAAGTCGCCCATGGCTGCGTAGGTTACATTGTTGGCGGTGAGGGAAAACTCAGAGACTTTTAAAAGCACCTGCCCTTTACCAATAGTCGATAGGTCCTGTTCGACCACAGTTGTTTTTGAGTAATCGATTTTATTAACCGTTAGCGTGGTATTCGTTATCATTTTAATTTCACTCGTCGGTTAGCTATTTGGCTGAATTTATGGGTTTGGTTGAGTCTAGCTAGTTGATTGAATAAAGCCGACGACCACCTCGGCCAGGGTTTCACCTTGATCTTCCTGCAGGAAGTGGCCGCCATTTTTGATGGTGGTGTGCGCTTGCCCCTTGCAGCCAGGAATCAGCTTTTGCATGAGTTTATCGGCACCGGCCGTTATGGGATCCGAATCACTGAAGGCGGTTAAAAAAGGCTTATCCCAAGCCCCTAGTACCTTCCAGGCTTCGCGGTTTGCCTGGGTGGCTGGGTTGTCGGTGGATACCGGTACCAGCGTGGGAAATTGGCGAGCCCCTTCCTTATAACGCTCGTCTGGGTAGGGCGCGTTATAGGCATCGATCACCGCTTGGGACAGCTCGGTGGTGGTGGCATTTTTGATGATGCCGCCAGAGTTAAACTCTGGCACTTGTTGGGAGAGCTTCCTCCACTGTTCAAAGGCTTCGCCAGGGTTGTGGTCACCTGTTGGCAGCATGGTATTAGCGGCAATAACGCGGGCGAATCTCTGTGTGTTTTCCGCCACCAGGCGCAGGCCAATAAGGCCGCCCCAGTCTTGGCAAACGAGCGTAATGCCATCGAGCTGTAACTGATCGAGCAGCGATTGCATCCAGCCGACATGCCGTTTGTAGGTGTAATCATCGCGCTTGTCGGGTTTGTCCGAGCGACCAAATCCGACCAGGTCGGGCGCTATGACACGGTGGCCGGCCGCGACCAAAATGGGGATCATCTTGCGATACAAGTAAGACCAGGAGGGTTCACCGTGCAACAACAGCACTGGGTCTGCATCGGCAGGGCCCTCGTCCAAATAGTGAACGCGCAGCTCACCGCCTTCATCATCATCGACCATAAGATAGTGCGGCTCGAAAGAATAACCTGGTAGGTTTTCGAAACAGGCATCTGGTGTGCGCAGTGCTTTCATATAAATCACCCTGGTTATTATTGGTTAGTCTTAAAGCGACCGGTCTAGAATCGGGCCAAATAAAAAGGACCGGGCCTTTTATACGCTGGATCTTTAGTGGGTTGCTCGCCCCTCGATGAAGCTCGGGTTATTCAGTGCAATAAGCTTCTGACATTGCCCATGGCGCTATCGAGCCAGCCCTGGCCTGTGGAAATTTTTGCCTGCACCAGCATGCCGTTTAATAACAAACCGAGATGTCGCGCCCTGGCCTTGGCGTCCACCTCGGCTTTAATTTGGCCCTCGCGCTGGGCCCGCTCAACCGCCTTCTGCAGGCCTCGCTGGGCGACCTGCATGCCTTTCACCACGTGCGCGCGCACCACCTCGTCGTGAGGGCCAAGCTCGGTGGAGGTGTTGATCAACAGACAGCCCTGCTGATTCTCCTCATCGCTGTCGCGGAAGCACTCAAAAAAATAGGCCTCAATGCCCGCTATAGGGTCGCCTTCGAGCAGGTGTTCATTCACGCGGTGCCCCACGACCTGCTCAATATAGTGATCCAGAGCGCACAGAAACAGGCCGTCTTTAGAGTTGAAACTGTTGTAAATACTGCCGGGGGTTAGACCGGTGGCGGCTTGCAGGTCCTTCATGCTGGTAGCGCCATAACCCCTGTGCCAGAAACACAGCATGGCCTCGGTGAGCACTTGATCTTGATTAAACGCCTTTGGTCTCGCCAATTGAGACTCCTAGTGACAAATTCTATTTTAGAATGATCACTCTAGTATGTGCTGGGTAAACAATCAAGTGACGGGGAGGGGCTCGGTAAGCCACAGCCTAAAACGGACATTTGACTCAGCACCAGCGGAATCAAAATACTCTGCCAAGTCCCTGCAGCTTTAACGGCCCTCCTGATGTTCGCTTGATCATCTAGCCTGACCTTCTTGATCGCTTCTTCTGCGACTAGATTGTTCATTAAATCGATATTGAGCTTGATGAGTTTTAGCGTGGCCTTCAGAAAGGGCTCAGGATCGATCCAGCTCTGTGACGCTTTTTTTATCCACAGGCAGGTGTACCTTCTCGACCCTCAACGCAGTCACCGCCACCGCCCTCGCTATTGGCATCTTCGTATTGATCGAGTTGTTTAAATGAAATGGCTTGAAGGGGATGTTTTTGTTTGAAAAACAAACACTGTGTTTGTTTTTAGTCTGTATTTTTATCTTATGTTGACTATTTTGGGGTCTCACTGATAATGGCGATTTTATTTTTGACTTCGGGAATTTTCGCCCAGTGACAGATATAAATTTTCAGCTAAAAGGCACCACCATGACTTTGGTTGTGCTGGAGCTCAGGAGCCATCAGCAAGACACATTTGACGAGCAATTGACCGAAATTATTCAGCAGGCGCCTCAGTTTTTCGATCAGTCGCCGCTGTTGATCAACCTGGCCAAGCTGGATGAGCCTGAAAAGCCCGTTGACCTAGAACAGCTGCTTAAACAGTGCCGAGCGCGTAAGTTGCAACCGGTGGCGTTTAAATCCGTACCGCCCAGCCTGCTTGAGGCCGTGCAGGCCAGTGGCTTGGCGTGCTTACCTGAAGCTACCTCGCAGCTGGCGAGTCGTGAACTGGCGTTACAGCCGGCGGCGCCGGTGATCAAAACTGAAGTTCGTGAAGTACCGGTTGCCCGTGGTACGAAAGTGATTGTACGCCCTGTGCGCTCAGGTCAGCAGGTCTACGCCGAAGGCGCTGACCTGGTGGTACTGGCCAATGTCAGTAAAGGTGCGGAGGTGTTGGCTGATGGCAGCGTTCATATCTATGGTGCACTGCGCGGTCGTGCATTGGCGGGTGTGCGTGGCGCTCAGGATGCACGTATTTTTTGTCAGGAAATGGACGCGGAGCTGGTCTCGGTAGCGGGTAACTTTTTACCTGGCGATGCGATAGGTGGCGATGTGAGCAAACACGCAGTACAGGTATATCTTGACGGTGATAGCTTGAAAATTGAGCGTACCGCTTAATAAGCAGCTGCGATTGCTCTTGTAATAATGTGTTTATTTGTACTCGAATATAGCCGTAATCTATTGGCTATTACGTTATTAGTGACAGAAAATGGCGGGCAATTGCCTACATAAGAATTAATGAAAAGGAGTGCCAGCTTTGGCCAAAATTATTGTAGTAACCTCAGGGAAGGGCGGTGTGGGTAAAACCACAACCAGTGCCGCGATAGGGACTGGTTTGGCCCAGCGTGGCCACAAAACCATCGTCATCGATTTTGATGTGGGGCTGCGTAATCTGGATCTCATTATGGGCTGTGAACGTCGAGTGGTGTATGACTTCGTTAACGTTCTCAACGGCGAAGCCTCATTGACCCAAGCGATGATCAAAGATAAACGCATCGATAAGCTGTTTGTTCTCCCAGCGTCCCAGACCCGTGATAAGGACGCACTCACCCAAGAGGGTGTGCAAACCGTTCTCAATGAACTGAAAGAAACTTTTGACTTTATCATCTGCGACTCTCCGGCCGGTATCGAAAAGGGCGCGCAGATGGCGCTCTACTACGCCGATGAGGCCATCGTTGTAACCAACCCAGAAGTCTCTTCTGTACGCGACTCAGACCGTATCCTAGGCATATTGCAGAGCAAGTCACTGCGCGCTGAAACCGGTGGTGAGCCGGTTAAAGAACACCTGCTGCTGACACGCTACAACCCCTCCCGTGTCGAGGCGGGTGAGATGTTAAGTGTGTCAGACGTTGAAGACATCTTAGCGATTCCGCTGCTGGGTGTTATCCCTGAGTCTGAAGCGGTCTTGAAAGCGTCGAATCAAGGTGTGCCAGTGATCCTTGATGATCAGGCGATGGCGGGCCAAGCTTATAACGATACAGTAGAAAGGCTGTTGGGTAATGAAGTCGAGTACCGCTTTCTCGAGGTCGAGAAGAAAGGTTTTCTCAAGCGTTTACTGGGGGGAAAAAAGTGAGTATTTTTGACTATTTCCGTAAAGAAGCGCCCGTTAAAACGGCGACCACGGCCCGTGATCGTTTGCAGGTGATTGTGGCCCATGAGCGCAGCCAGCGACGTCAGCCCGATTACCTACCCAAGATGCAACAGGAAATTCTTGAGGTGATCAAAAAATACATCAACATCGAGCAGGACCAAATTTCTGTTCAGCTTGATGATACCGATGATTGCTCTGTGCTCGAGTTGAATATCACTCTCCCAGAGTAACTTCTGGGGTGGGGCAGCGGCGGCCGGTTACCTTTTGGGGCCGGCCGTTTATGTTTGCACAGCCTATAGTGCGACGCTCAGCCAGTGGTAAAAAATATTGTTGTCGGCATATATTGATTGGCGATACA
>Ga0209081_1001038_pt1 | contig 16591 bp, 16 predicted proteins | sample GOMGulsemesocosm_4_FD_184636 | JGI IMG/M metagenome (GOLD analysis project Ga0209081, IMG submission 184636) | Methane-oxidizing microbial communities from mesocosms in the Gulf of Mexico - GOM15B Gulf of Mexico (SPAdes) (version 2) | ecosystem: Environmental > Aquatic > Marine > Cold seeps... | reverse complement strand
CGCCTTTTTCTGATAGCTTAATTTATTCATTGTATAATAATCAATTAAGTCCCCATTGCATAACTGGATAATGCAGTCCCCTCCTAAGGGATAGCTGGCGGTTCGAGTCCGTCTGGGGACGCCATATAACACTTTGTTTTTATTAGATATTTAAAGAAATAAAAACACGTACACTAAAAGATATTTCATTGAGTTGCGACTGAGTTGCGATTGGAAATGTTTTTTACTACGCCTCACCCTTTTCATGGAGTGGATATACTCTTCTTATCCTGCCTTAATTGGACACCTCAAAGCTTTGGATAAGCTAAATAATATATCTTATTTGAAATATTAATTATTTCATCGTACATATATAGATATTCTAGCCAATGATTAGGAATAGACTTAATTCCGTAATAAGCTCCAGCTACCTGCCCACAGATTGCCGCCGTTGTATCAGCATCATCCCCAAGATTTGCAGCTTTAAGTACTGCATCTTTATATGTATCAGTAGAATAAAAACACCAAAGTGCTGCAGCAAGGCTATCCACTACATAGCCAGTCCCTTGAACCTCGCCTGATCTATAAGATCCATCACATATAGCTTGAATACCTTCCGATGGGGCATCCACCAAAAATTCATCGAATAATATAGATTCTTTATCGCCATTATTTAATGCACGAAAAATGATTTGCGAAAATAACTGATTTGCTTGTAAACACTCGGCTGCACCATGAGTTACCTGCGCACTTTTTATTGAGTACTTAGTCATTAAACTCTGCTCAGGATAATAATACATTAGCACTGGAGCCAACCTCATTAATGCGCCATTACCTGCAGTTGTTGGCTTTGTGCTTCCCGCATAAGGAGAACCATCACGGCTAAACTTAATCAAAGCTTGTAAAACAGTCTGGCCGACACCAAATGCTGAATCACGAGTACTAAAATAGCCTGTATCAACCCAGCGACGATATTTTTTCATTTGATCTAAAGCATCAAACCCACTTGAGTCAATTAAACTCTGCGCAAGACAAAGAGCCATTGCTGTATCATCAGTCCATTCACCCGCGCGCATTGAAAACTTACCGCCAGTAGCTATATCCTTAATTGGCGTGAAAGTCCCTGGCCTTTTAAACTCAATAGGCGCACCTATTGCATCGCCGCAAGCTAAGCCAACCAGACACCCTTGATACCGCTCTAATAAATTCACTTAAACTTGCTCCTCATTATTATTGGTATTCGGTAGGTTGATGAGTTACCGCCTTGAGTCGAATTAGTAGAGCCTCTGATATTTTCTATTTCATCTGAGCACCCAATCATCAATTCCAACAACTGAACCAATTTAATTTCTCACGCTTTAAAAACATGGTGCTTTAATTTATTTAACTCAAATTCAACTGAATAATTATCCTGCCAATAATCCTCTTTAAGACCAATCTTCAGAGCATGTTCAATTGCTCGAACCGTATCGGCGGTTACTTCTATAGATCTGTAACTACATGGCGCCCCCAAAGGCGAGTGAAACATAGGCCAGTATAGGCGAATATTTTTAGAACCATTTGCTTCAAACTTAATATTCTCCTTAAGAATGGCATCATCCAAAGCCACTTGAAAGGTTCGCTCATCCCACGGGTCATTATCATTTGAAATCCGTTTAAAATTAAACAACTTAACTTTTTTAGGCTCTGGATATTCAGCAACATTCTCATTTAGCCACTCACTAACAGCCTCAAGGCGTTCGTTAAGCTCTGGCTCATCACCAAACATACCTATATGTTTTTTATCTGATTCTGACTGCATAATTTCTCGATTATTTTCTCTTGTTTAGCTTTACACCACATAGAAATTAGCGCATTTTTAATTCTTTAATAGCGCGGATAGCATCACCGATTGATTCATCAATATCAATAACCTCCTTAACCTGCAAGGAGCGTTCAATAATCTGCTTTAGCCACATTCTTTTTGACTAGCACTAGAAAGTAATCAAGCTCAACTTCGCGCCAATCCTAAACCCACTGGCGCGCTACAAATCAAATCCGCCACTTATAATAAAATCTTGAAGCAATTTATCAATTTTCATATTTACCTTAAAAGGTGAAACACTAGCACTTTCTAGTTCTTCAAAATAAGTCTTGGCCTTGGCTTTATCAATGCAGTTTTTCAAATCATTAAAACGACCAAATTCATTGATATTGGCTTCTGTTACGTTGGCATTCATCATGCTGTTTAACTTAGCTTTAAAAGCGGCGATGTTTTCGTCTTCTGTGCTACCCAGTACGCTAACAATCGCATTAATTTGAAACTGGTTAGCAGCTGCTAGATATTCAGTTATGTACTCTCTAAAGGTTTTTCCTTGCTCTGGTTTAACATCACCGCGCTGCACATCATTAAGAAAAATATTGGCAAACTTTTGTTCTTCTTGGGTGAGGGTGGCAAAAGATTTATGCAACTCAGCGACTGTTTTTTGAATATCGTTACTGCTTGCATCGTCTTTTTGAATAGTTTTTAGGTATTTTTCAAAGCGCGAATTCATATAATCCGAGTCAATTTTTCCCGTATCGATTTCCGTTAAATGCCCCGATAGGTCAAACGGCACCACTTCGGGTCCACCTCCCCCGCCGCCACTGGGCAATTCTTTATAACGTAATACCAGTATCAAATAGGTATTTTTATCAATCTGTAGCGTCACGTCGGTTTTTTGCTCATCTTTGACAAACGTGTAGGTCAGTTTACTCCAAACAAAACCTTGAATTTTCGCGGCTTCTAAAGAGCCATTTAAGCCCGTAAACAATTTTGCAAATTGGCCGCAGACTGAAGAATCAGTTGGTAACTTTTCAAAATTATTAACCCCCGAATTATCAAACAACTCCGCAATATCATTATAGAGAGCATTGATTTTTTTCAAATTGCTGGGCAGTTTATCCACAAAAAGCCCGACAGGTTTATCACCAGAATACAGCTTAACCGCATCATTAATATTGCGCTCCATGCGGTGCGGATAACGATAATAACGAATCGTGCCAAAGGGTTTTTCATGCTCAAGATACAGGCGATTGGTACGCGAAAAGGCTTGTATGATACTTTCATATTTAAGCAGCTTATCCAGATATAAGGTATTTAACCATTTAGAATCGAAACCAGTGAGCATTTGATCGACCACAATCAATAGCTCAATTTGTTGCTCTGGGGTTTTATCAATCCGTAAATAAGGCTTTTTATGGGCGAGCCGTGCAGCAAGGTCTTTTTTAAATTTAGCGTGATTGGCTAAGGTGAAATCCTGACCATATTGCGCGTTATAATCGGTAATAATTTCGATTAAGCCATCTTGTTTTAACTTTGTATTACCTGCATAGCTACTGCCTTCATCAATATGCGGGTCAAAAAGGGCTGTTATTTTTAATGTCGGTTTTGCTTGCTTTAAAAGGCGATAGTACGCAATCGCCTCGCTAATACTACTGGTGGCAAAAATGGCGTGGAACTTACTGTTTTGGCTCAGGCTCGTCCAGTTTTCAAGAATATCCTCAACTACCGTGGTTTGATGTTCTACGCGGGTATATTGCGACTTAGGTATCTCATCTTCAATACCTTTTACATACTTGCCATTGGCATCAGTGTGTCCCGCCATAGCAACATCACGCATATATCGATTAAACACCTCTTTTTTCTTAGGGTCTGCCAAGGCTTCACTTTCGGTATTCGCTTTGGCTTTTAGCAGGGCGACTGATTTTCTTAGGTCTTTATCTTTGTAGGTCATCACCTTATAGGGATCGAAGCCCAATACATTTTTATCGCGAATACCATCGGCAATACTGTAGCGATGTAATTCGTTACCAAAGACAGTAGAGGTGGTATTGCCGTGTCTTTGGTTTTCATCCTGAATCGGCGTACCCGTAAAACCAAAAAATATCGCAGCAGGAAAGGTTTTTTTAATGGTGATGAGCATATCGCCAAAGGTGGAGCGATGGGCTTCATCAATGATAAATACCAGCCGTTGATTGTTGATTAACTCAATATCGTGGCTTTGAAAACTCACGCCCCCATCATTGGCCTCTTCACTGATATTACTCATTTTTTGAATCGAGCTAACAATTAAGGTGTTGGCGGGATCGGTGCTTTTAAGTTTGGTGATTAAAACGCCTGTATTTTCGGTGGCTTGTACCGTTTGACCATCCCCTGCAAAACCTTGATATTCTTGCAAGGATTGTACGCCCAACTCAATTCTATCCATTAAAAAAACCACTTTATCCGCGTCTTTAGAATGCGCTATCAATTGCGCGGATTTAAAGCTAGTCATGGTTTTGCCAGAGCCAGTGGTATGCCAGACATAACCGCCTAAACGGTCTTTATCGCCCCAGTTAGTTTTGGACACTTTGTCTGAGATGGCGTTGGCGGCGAAATATTGATAGCTGCGCATTACTTTTAGCTCGCCATCAGAGCCATCTGCCACGGTATAAAAGCCAATGAGTTGATGTGCCATAGGAATCGACAAAAAACGCGAGGCAATGCCTTTCCAATCGTTAATGGGTTCGTTATCAAAGTCCGCCCAATGAAAGTAAAAGTCTTTATTGAATTTGCCATCCATCCCAGCGTTAGCAAAATAGACTGTTTCATTGGGTTCCATGGCGACAAACACCTGCACCAAGGCAAACAAACCCGTAAATACGCCCTCAGCGGAATATTTTTCGATTTGGTTGTAGGCATGGCTGACGGGGACACCGCTACGTTTAAGTTCGATGTGAATTAAGGGCATACCGTTAATTAACAGCATCACATCGCCACGGCGGTCATTGAGTATGTGGGAAGTTTTGGCAAATCGGGGTTGTTGCACAATTTGGTAGCGGCTTTGTCCTGCGGCTATTTCTTGGCGATCGTAAATTTTTAGGCTGATTTCTTTGCCTAGATGCAAGGGGTCGTTGGGGTTATCGCGGGTAATGGCGACGGTTTTGCCATTAATAAAGCCATTCAGTTTAAGCGGCGTTTTTAACTCGCGGATTTGCTCGACAATTTGCTGCATTTCGCTGTCGCTTAATGGGACATCGTTGAGGCGGTCAATGTCGCGATTATTTTGAAATAAAATTGCCGCCCAGTTTTGCAGTAAATCGGCTTCGGTTGGATTTTTTAATACTTCATTTTCCCAGCCTTTGTTTTTTAGCTCATTGATTAAGGCGATTTCAAAAGCACTTTCTTTTGTAAAAGTCATACTCTATCGTCCGTAATGTCTTCGGTTTTATAGAGGGTGTAGCCCTCATAGTAATAGCTGGCATCAATGCCTTTCATGTAGATTTCGGCGTTATCAATTTGATGGGTTAGGGCTTGCTGTAAGAAGTATTTAATTTCAATGTCTTTAACGGGGCTGCGTTCCATCGCCATTAAATAATCATTTTTATCCACGCGTTGCCAATCGACCACCTGCTTTAGTTCTTTTTTAAGGATTAGATCAAGCCAAATGCGTGTACTTCTGCCATTGCCTTCTCGAAAGGGGTGAGCAATATTCATTTCTACATATTTTTCGATGATTTCATTAAAGGTGGTTTGTGGCATAGCTTCTACATTTTTTAAAGACACCTCTAAATACATCACGGGGGCGAATCTAAAATTCCCTTTGGCAATATTGACCTTGCGAACTTTGCCCGCAAACGCATAAATCTCACCAAAAAGAGCGTGATGAATGCTTGCTAATGCTTGAAAACTGCCAGCATTCAGGGTGTCTAAAAAGCCACTGTTAAATAGTTTATGAGCTTGGGTTTTACTTACTTTTTCTTCAACCCGTGCCAGTTCTACGGCTTCGGTGATGCCGAGTTTATTTTCTAAAGTCATCTGCTCACTCCGTTCGAGTTATGGATAAATAGCATTTTTAATGTAACAATCAAATTAAACATCGCGTATAGGATGTGCTGACGATAGGAAGCGCATCAACTCACAAAAGATGCGCTTCGTGCCTCAGCACATCCTATAGGGCTGTCGTTTATACAAACATTTTTTCTAAGCAGGCTTGCTTGATGTTGTTGAGTTTTTTTAGTTGGGTTTGGTGTTGGTTTAGCAGTGTGTCTAGGTGTTCAAACATCACAGTTATCTTTTTTTGCTCATCAATTTCTTTAGGTATAAATAGCTCTACACTCTGCAAATCAGAATTTACCAAATGCTTAACAGTCGTCCCTTTAATAAGCTTTATTAACTTTTGTCTATTACCATTAATATTATATGAAAGAAAACTACCCACTAAGAAACCTTTTGGTCGTAGGATATTAATATCTCCTCCCAAAATAACTTCATTTTTTTCAATACTCGTTGCTCTTGCTAACCCTGTTGGCGTTGTATCAGAACTAGGTATTAAAACATCACCAGAACAACTACGAATCAAATTATTAGAATTTGTATTTGTTAAGTAATTTACATTTTTTATTACCATTCCGTAATCAGTATAAAGATGACCATACAAAACACACTCATACTTGCCATCACTTTGTATATCACTCCAACTTAAATGTTTTCCCCTAAAAAAATCACAAATATCCCCTAGCTCTTTTTCTTCCCACTCCTCACTAAATCCCTTAAATCGAATCTCTGGCACGGTTGCGCTTTGTTTGGGAAACATCTTTTCGAGCAGGGATTTTTTAATGTTTAACAGTTTGTCGTGCTTTTGCTGATGCTGCGCGATGAGGGTGTCGAGCTGTTGGAAATAGTTGCCGATTTTGGTTTGTTCTTCACTTTCTTCAGATATATAGATTGGCGTAGTTTTCGCCTGTTCAATTGTATAGTGAGAAATCGTACCAATATGAGTAATGCTATTAATATATTTTCTAAAAGGCGGGCTTGAGAAAAATGTAAAAAGAAGATACCCGTTTGTACCTGTCGTGTTTTTTAGCCATAGCAGATCTGCATCTTTAAAATACATAGGATCAACTGTCGTAATTAAATACGGTATTCCTATTGAGCCTCCACCTGTTATCAAAAGATCATCTTTTTTGACAATACCTGATCTAGCCGATAATTCTTTATAAAGTTCTAAAGAAATATAAGCCTTTTTATTTTCTTGACCTTTGTAGATAGATACAACATCGCTCGTTCTAAAAAAAGGCACACCTGCATCCGTCCATTCATTTTTATGAACTCTCGCGGCTGATGTAATATCTAATAACTTACCTAATTCACTACTTGCCCACTCCCCACTAAACCTCTTAAACCGAATCGCAGGCACTTTATTTTCTGCACTCATCTTATTCACCCTGCAAAAACGTTTTAAACTCAGCCAAGCCTTGTTGGTCAAACTCGTTGCCGCTGAGTTCGTCAATTAAACCTGCCAACGTTTGCTCGGTGTTTTTAATCTCGCTGGCAACATCGGCATAAGTCGTGGCGTATTTATCTGCCAATTTTTGTACCTGACTGGTCAGCTGGTGAATCAAGTTGCTTGGTAATTGACTTAACTCGTCAAGTAATGGAGTGATCCATTTAAGTTCTAGCAAGTTATTCACTTGCTCGTCACTTAACTTTTCTATCGTGGCTTTGGTTTTAAGATGCAGTGCCTCAGTGTCCGCTTTTACGGATTTTTTCAGGTCGCCTTCTTCACCCAGTAACTCATTGGCTTTAACCATTTTGTTTTCAAACGAATCTTCTGCAAATTTGAATTGTGATTGCAGGGATAGGATATATTTATTTACATTTCCTTTGCCATAGGTCTCATCTTTATTGGCTTGAATGTTTTCCCATTTAACTTGCTTATGATTTTCGATGAAAGCTAATTTTTCTGGTTTCTTTGCTTTGTTATCAAGTAGCTTAATGTAGGCTTTTAATGTATTTATTTCTTCTGATTCCACAGCTACATACATTACTTTTAGCGCTTTAGTTACTTCGGCTTTTACAAAGGCTGCATTGGTATCATTCAATATGGCGGAGTCTTTTTCTTCTTCAGCAAATGAGTCGATAATCTCTTCAAGCTCGGTGCCTATTTCTATCAGGCGATTTTCTTTTTCTTTAAGCGCTTGTAGCTCATCTTTCAAATAAGTGGTTTGCACTAAGGCAAACGGCATGATGCGGCCAATCCAGCCGTCTTGCACTTCGGTGTCTTTACCTTTGACTTTTTTATTGACCATATTAGGGTCAACCCAATTACTCGCGTCAAACCCTTCGGTTTGCAGCATTTCTAAATCAGCGGCGATGGTTTGCCTGTGATTATTAAGCAATTGGTAGGCTTGGTATTTATCGATTAAGCTAATCTCATTAAGAGCTGTTTTTGCTAAGCGTGTAAAAAGAGCATCGCATAGTATGGCTTCGTGCTGAGCAATGTTAATGGCGCTGTCTGCTTTATTCAGTGGCGTGATTAACTCGGTCCTTAGGTAACTATCAAAATCACTAAAGGCATTGGCATAGATTTTAGCGAAACTTTTTACTTCGCTGTGTAACGTAATCGTGTCTTTTACTTCATCTGCTGCAATGGCTAATTGCGCATAGTGGCTTGAATTATGGGTAAATAAAGCGTTACTTAGCTCAGGAAAAGCGTGCCAATAATCATCAAACTGCTTGATTTCGCTGACAGGAATCCCGCCCAACATAGTTGCGTGTAAATCCCAGCTTTCAGCGGCGGCGGCAGAGTCCACATATCTAGGAATATTGAGGTTGTAGTCATTGTCGCGGAGTATTGCTTTACTGACTAGTTGTGAAAACTTGGGATTGCTTTCGCGGTTAATGACAGCATCGGTTATACGTTTAATATCTGAGGCTTGCAGTTTGTTATTTTTACCTACTTTTAAAAAGTGTTTAGAGGCATCAACGATAAGCACATCCGTGTTATCACGCTTTTGACGTAACACTAAAATCACCGTAGGAATACCCGTGCCAAAGAAGATATTGGCAGGCAATCCAATAATGGCATCAATGTGATTTTGCTCAATTAATTGCTTGCGAATCGTGCCTTCTTCACCCCCACGGAATAATACCCCATGCGGTAAAACAATGGTCATCATGCCGTCGGGTTTGAGGTGATATAAGTCGTGCAGTAAAAAGGCGTAGTCGGCTTTGGTTTTCGGTGCTAAACCAAAACGTGCATAACGTGGGTCATTTTCTTTATGCTCTGGCTCCCATTGTTGCGAATAAGGCGGATTGGAGACCACGGCATCTACATACAGTGGGTTGTAGCCTTGTGGGTCGCTTTCATCAAAGTAAGGCCAATCGTCTTCTAGTGTATCGCCATTTCGAGTGATAATATTATTGGGATTTATGCCGCGCATGATTAAATTCATACGGGTTAAGTTGTAGGTGTTGGCTTTGATTTCTTGGGCAAAGTATTTGATATTGTCTTGGCCATCACTGTGCTTGGCGACACTGTGACCGATGTTAATCAGTAAAGAGCCTGAGCCACTGGTTGGATCATAAATTTCTATTTTTTCTTTATCTTTTACGTGGTGCGCGATAATTTCGGACATGAGCAGTGAGACTTCATGAGGGGTATAAAATTCGCCCGCTTTTTTGCCTGCATTGGCAGCAAATTTTTCAATCAAATACTCGTAAATATAGCCCAGTACGTCATAGTCTTGCTTGCCATCCATTGGAATCGCTTTTATTAGATGCAGTAAGTCGCTAATCGCTTTGGTTTGTTTGGCTGCGCTTTCACCCAATTTACTTAGACCCGTTTGCAGGGTATTAAAAATACCATCAAACAGTTTTTTATGATTGCTGTGAATTAAGCGTTCAAAAGCAGACAGGGCATCACGCACGTTGGAAACATCAAAATCACTGCCTTTTTCTAGCCAAGTTGAAAATAAATTATCATAGGCAATAAAGTAGCCTAGTTCTTTTCTAATGTAGTCGGCTGTCTCGGTGTCGTCTTCGCTCAGTAATGCGATGCCAGCATCGGACATGCCTTGTTTTTTGGCGTACTGAACTTGCTTGTCTGATAGGTATTTGTAGAAAATAAAGCCCAGAATGTAATCTTTGTATTCGTTGGCTTCAATTTTGGAGCGCATCTGGTTAGCCGATTCCCAAATCTTGGCGGCTAATTGTTGTTTATTCAAGATCTATGTCCTTTTTGTCTCTTTATTTCGTTTAGGTATATCTGATAAATTATACCGTTTCTATGTACCTTTCCTAACTTAAATAAAGCAATAATTTTAATGATAGATGTATCGTTTGTGCTTAAGCTAATCCTTAACTGCAACAGTAAACAGGTTTGTATATTGCTTTAAAAAACTTTCATTGGCGTGACCTTTAAATGGCAAGCCCTCAAAATCAGAGTTCATATCGCTACATTGAGCAAAAGTCCTTATGGCTTCGGAATCAATTTGTAATGATTGGCATACGTTGTTTAGCGCCGTATTTAAGGAAATAAATTCATTGATGTGTTGTTGAGCAACTTTATCAAACGCCTCGCCTGTTTTACTTAAATTAGCGGTGCTCAGTTTAAAAAATGTTTTCCAGTAAGCTGTGCCAAAAATACCCGATAATTGAACTAATCCATGTAGGCGATTATGGTAATCAACATGAACTGTCATATAAGTTCTTTTTTCAACGGAACTAATAATTAAATCACCTTCATTTTCATCGTGCCTGAGTGCCGCAGCAAAAGATAAGTTTGCCTGTTCATGAGGTGTCAGGTTACTGTAAAGCTTGTTTATTTGTTTTGGTTTCATTGCCTTGCTCCTAGTTGCTGTTCAATCCTTTCTAGCCGCAGACTTAATTCTGTAAATTCAACTAATTTTGCTTGGTTAGATAATGCAGTAATTAATGATGCACCTATATCGGGAGCTACATTACCTGTCATTGTTTCGGTGACTATGTTACTTCCTGTTTCGGGTAGTGATTCACCTACTGGGATATTAACAGGCATGGCTTGGGGTTTTATTGCAGGGTAGAGCCTATCTAGTACTAATTTACATGCTGTTAAATCACCCTCTAATGCGCTATCAATCACTTTTTGTAAAACTGATTCCCCGTGTTTTGCCAGTAGTGGCTTGAGATTGGCGGTATCTTGTTTAGGCCTACCGCTGGGGTTGCCTGACTGTCCTTTAGTAAATGCCATTGTTTTATCCTTGTTATCGTATTGCTATCAATGCACTGTTTATTGGGTATTAATCGGCGCGTGAAATACTTCATCAGAACCACTTAGGGTGTTGACGACTTCGCGCATAATTAGGTATTTAACTTGGCGCGTAATGGGCAATTGGCAATCAAAAGCTGTCCATTCATCTACTTGCGACTGCACCCATTGAGGGACAGCCTGCTTTGATACCTTAATACTTGCTAGTGCATTAATAAAATACCCATCAAGGCTGATTACTTGCCGTTCCCGCTTGCCATCCCGCATGATGTAGAAAGCAATGCGGACATTATCAAAGTTAGGAATATGTGAATTTATTTCTACAGCTGCTTGTTGTGTGTTTTCTGGTTCTGCGATGGCAGGCTCGGCATTCTGTGAAATTATTTCTACAGATTCGTCATTAGTCGGTTGTGAATATAATTCTACAATATAGCTATATATTTGTATTTTTGTTTCTGGAGGTAAATTACGTGCTTTGCTTGTTATTCCCAAATCCAGTTTGGCTTGTTTTGTTACCTTGGCAATTTTGCTTTGACTTTTAGGACTGCAGCCAATTAAATCAGCTATCAAGGGTTGAAGTGGTGTTGTGCCATCATATGCCATAGCAATTACTCATTGTGAAAATATTTCTACATTATAATGCTGTGAATATAATTCTACAACCTATTGTGTGAAAATATTTCTACATCTAGTTGTGACGGTTCTATTTGTCGCTTTGCATTATCCCAATTACCTTTACACAAATTGCCTTTGATGCCAGTTATTTTTAGTTTTTGTCCAACTTCACATGCAAGGAGCTTGGTGGCCATGCTCCCTTTTGTCTTTACCCTCCATTCTCGGTTACAGGAATCAGCGATTATGGCCGTTACAATAAGCTGCCCATATTTCTCTAGTATGAAGTCCATTCGTTTAGGTTTGGTTTTTATTATGCCAGTGACATTTCCTTTGCTCGGGTTGTGTGTCCATGTTGCAGTTAAATCATTCATATCATCATCACTAATAATTACAGGGTATGGCTATATATAAAGCTACCCTCTATATGGGGTAATAGAGTATGCAAAGAACCCCTGACTTACCCTTTATGCGGGGTAGTAATGAGGTCGTGAACTTCTATTAACCCTCTATATGGGTTAGTCTCAGATTATTAACCCTCTATAGGGGGTAAAGGTTTGATTTTATTCCAAGCGTCAACCCACCTTTTATCAATATGATTAGCATTCTCAGGCTTCCATAAATTTGATGCTTTACTCGTTGATGGCACGTCTAATTTATTATTGCATTCATGAATGTTTATCCATGTAACCGCGTACAAGGAAGTTTTATTTCGCCCTCCTTGACGCGTTTGCTGAATAAACCCCTTAGCCAGTAACTCACTCTTAGCTTTGTCTATCGCACTATTTGACTGGCTCCAGCCATACAGAGTTAATATTTTTTTAGCTGCCGTTAAGTCGCCATTATTATCACCTTTGAATTGAGCAATAAGATTATCTAGCAGCACAAAAGCTTTTGGGCTTAGTGTTGCTGCGATAGACGGATTACCAGATCGGGTATCTGCTCTAAATATACAATGTGGCTTGGCCGCATAACTCCCAAACTCAGATTTATTTTTACTTCTATTTCTTGCCATGCTGCACTCTCGTTATGCTGCTACTAGCAGATAAAGGCTAAAAATACTGATGTCATAAGGGAGTGCAACACAAGTATATAGTTGAAGCCTGATATTAAAGTTTTTTAGACATATATAAATTCTCATAACTGAGTTCCTTTAATTAATTCAAGTACCTGCATTCTGATTTCTACAGCTGAAACTCCTAACCCCCTTAGCCTTTCTATTTCTTCATGTACTTGTATTTCCAGCCATTCGATAACTTTTAACTGTTCCGTAGTCATATCATTTCGTTTAGTTCCTGCATGGCCACTTGCCAGTTTATTAACCCTATTTTGAATATGAATATAGATAAAACTTGCCTTTTTTGACTCAGGGATCTCCTTTATCAGTTCAAGCCTCAGCCATTCAATTGAATCATTCGCTACTTTTGTAGACTGAATAATTTCACGGCGAGTGTTACGCCACACTAACAATTCTTCTAGGTTTTTCTCGAACTGCTCTACATATTCAGATCTAAAGTCTTCAGCTTTGTCCCCTGTAAAACCTAAGACAATCTGAGAAAATAGTTTTCTATCTAGTACATAGTATTTTTGTTTTCTGCCTTGTTTATCTAAGTAATAGGTCGGTGCAATTTTGCACTTACCTTTTTTAGTTAAATTATTAATTCGCTTATTTATATCGGCAGGTCTTTTACCGAAATGCTCAGCAACTTTAAGCGTGTTGGTGAATACTTGCTTATGCTCTTTATCAATAACAACTAAAGGCTGCTGCAATAATTCTGATTTAGTAGGTAGATTTTCTAATTCGTTAATCATTGTCCCACCTGCGCATTGTTCGTATAGCTTTCAAACTGAGCTAAAAAATCATCTAAATCAGATATTCGGTATAAAACTTTTTTAGAGCCTACTTTAATGAATTTAGGCGCGGAAACGCCCCATAACAAACCTGTTGATCGTGAAGATTTCAAGGCATCACCTTCAGAGTTTATACCTATGTAATTGCCTGCTTGTGGCGGTGCTAGTACAGCTGGGTTAATATTCATTTCACCACCTCTGCTGTACGTCCATAAATACGGGAAGCTTTAAAATTAACCAAATCAGCCACTCTATAACGAACTGTTCGACCAGCCTTATAGTACGGTAAGTTATACCGTCCCGTACAACGCCATATTGATAATGTGCGTGGGGCAGTACTTAGAAATTTTGCTGCAATATCTGGAGAAACATCACCAGGTAATTTATTGATTGCTACAGATAATAAGCTTGCGAACTCTTCGCGTAGCTCTTCGTATAGTGAGGTGTTTTGGGGAGTATTCATAATCATTCCTGTTTGTTGAGTTATTACCGAGAACAGAAATGATTGTAGGGAAAAGATTATAAACAGTGAAAACCACTATTTTTTTAAAAGTGGTTTGTAGTTATTTTTCTGAGAAATACGACTTAATTTATCAAGTGCTGTAACTTTTTTTAAAAATAGATCTAAAGGAATATCAGAAGGGTCTTCTAACTCTTTTCCCCAGTCATCTGGAATATGCTCAGGGTGAAGCTCCATCGCTCTATGGCATGCTTCTTCTTTATTAAAACCTTGCTGCCTGTAAAAAGCCTGCCAATAATAAAGTTGATACAGTCCCTTACTAATTTTCATTCTGGAATTGAATTTTTTCTTATCAATACTCTCGTGAGATAGATAAGCCTTCACAAGCTCTTCTTTGATAAGAGGATGAGATAAATAAAATTCTCTATGATCCCTTAAGTAGGCTAGCACACTAGAGTCTTTCTTAATTTGATCCAGATAATAAATAGCAAATAGACTACAGGTAATTCTTTGATACTCTTCAAAAAAATAAAAAGCCTGCTTACCTTCTATATGAAAATCTTTTGGAATAAATTTTTGCACAATTTCCCATCCTGTAGGCTTAAATGCAAACCAACGATTATCCCCTTCAACACATAGACCAAACCAACTTACATTAATTGGGCTTATTGTTTCAAACATACCCTTTGAATTTTTTTTATATGCTTGCCCTAAAAGTAATTGCTGCTTGCTTGATTCAGGCAATGATACCGAGTACGTTAATCCAAGTGGGTCAATAAATGTAACGGAGTTATCAGTGCCTAATAAAGCATCAGGTAAAAGATCTTTTCTTATATCAATTGGGGTGTTTTCTGAATTTTTAATCAATTGCGTTGCAAGGTCAAAAAAAAGTAATTCAATATCATTTAATAATTTGTCACAATCAACCATAGCATTCTATCCAAAAAATAATCCCTACAGGGGAATCAAACAACAAGAGGAATTAAGCTGTACATTCATTTACTAAGCGTAGAATTTCTATGCCTGCTTCTTTAAAAGTTCAGCAAAACCATTTGATGCTTCTGTCGTTGCCCCTGCAATTAAGTGCCCATAATTACGGTTAATCATGTCGGTTGAGGTGTGCCCCACCATTCCAGCAATAACAGGCAAAGGTGTATTATTCATAATAAGCCAGCTTATAAAATTATGGCGTAGCGTGTAAAGCTGTAATTTTTCATGAAATCCTGCGTCATTTTTAATCCATTCCCAGCAAGATTTTAGTGGTGCTTTGCCTCGTCGCCGACCATGAATAGGATCAGGAAAAACTAAACCACTACTAGGGTTTCCTTGCTGCTTCCTCCATTCTTTTAAAGCACTACTAACCGCTATTGGCATTGGAATCACAAAAGGGGTTTTAATTTTACGGCGCGTTTTTTCAAGTACCTTAGTAATGTTGCAAGTAAATGGCGTGTCGATAACATGCACCCACTCAAGACTAACAACATCCCCCATGCGCAGCCCCATATAGTACAAAATAAGCATCATTGGCTTATGGTGGCTGGCAAACGCAAGGTTATCTAAATCAGGTAAGTTAAGCTTGCCACTTGCTCGGCTATTTCTGCGCTTTACCCTCAGCATTTCCTCGTACTCGTCAACTGATGATAAAAATGTTTGTTGTTGCTCGATAGTTAAATAATTACGTTTAGTTTGTTGGGTTGCAGTTTCTGTTGTGGTGCTAAATTCAAGCTTATCCAGCCTATCAAATGGGTTGCTATCAATAATGTCATTTCTCAACGCGTGCGACATTAAACTTTTTAGAGCACCATGTCGCTGAATAATCGTAGCTGAAGCGTAGCCCCTAATATGTTTATTGTGTAATTCAGTTTGTAACTGCACCCATTTAATTAAATCCGTTTTGCTAATTTCAGATAGAGGTAATTTCAATAATTCAGGAAAACCATTTTCAATAATCTTAATATATTTTTCTGCTTCAATAGCTCTTGAACGCATATATAAGCCATAATCATGATCAAGGTAAGATTTAAGCGTATTCTTAGCTTCAATTCGTGCTGATTGCTTAACCTCTAATGGTGAGATTCCATTAGCTACAGATAAAGATTTTTCCTTGGCTAATGTTCTTGCTTGGACTGTTGTTATCGCTGGCCAAAGTCCTAAGGTAATATTTTTCCGCTTACCGTTAACCCAATGATCAAAACGAAAACTAATAGTTTCCTTACCACTACGAAAAACTTGAAAACCTTTTACTTCACTATCACGAATAGCAGCCCCCTTCTTTTCTAAAGCGCCACTAAACTCCTTCCACTCGACACGATCACCCTTCCCAGTTGTAGCGTACCGTATAAGCGCATCTGTTAATTTAATTTTTGTCGCCATCGTATTTCACCCTGAGTTGCGATTGAGTTGCGGTAAACAAGAAACCACCTCAAACTTACTAAAACCTTATGATAACCACAAAAGCCTTATACAGCAAGGTCCTAAGCGTGAATAATGGTTTGTAGTCGTTTATGGAGGTTATACACAGAATGGCATTTTATCCCCTCCTAAGGGATAGCTGGCGGTTCGAGTCCGTCTGGGGACGCCATACATACCAAGGCCTTACGGTTTTTACAAGATCAATGCCAGCAGTGAGTTGCAGTTGAAAATAATTTTAAGTACTCTT
>Ga0209081_1001036_pt1 | contig 16615 bp, 16 predicted proteins | sample GOMGulsemesocosm_4_FD_184636 | JGI IMG/M metagenome (GOLD analysis project Ga0209081, IMG submission 184636) | Methane-oxidizing microbial communities from mesocosms in the Gulf of Mexico - GOM15B Gulf of Mexico (SPAdes) (version 2) | ecosystem: Environmental > Aquatic > Marine > Cold seeps... | reverse complement strand
AGATTGTAGCTCTATAGTGTTCATTAAGGCCAGATATAGTTTCTTTATATTGGAACGATATTATGGACATCAAAAGGTCTTTTGGAGAAGCGCTAAGACAAGCAAGAAAAGCGCGAAATATGAGTCAGGAGGATTTCTCCGTTATTTCCAGTCGAACTTATATCAGCTCATTAGAACGAGGCTTAAAGAGCCCTACCTTAGAAAAAGTTGACATTATCGCGGAAGAAATAGGAGTGCACCCTTTAACATTGCTTGCGCTCGCTTACTCCAAAGGCTCTAGACCTAAACCTTTGAGTGAACTTATTGATCAAATAACTAATGAGCTGAAGGAGGTTGTTTGATACGAAGGCCTGAATCCAAAAATCAATGAGGCCATGTGTCTTATCAACCATTTGATGAGAGAAAAGAAGCTTTGGGAATGGTTTCTAAACTTTTGGAACCAATAATTTCACCGGTATTAACTCCGACTTAACCTGATCTTTCTAGGCTACTTATTTAAATATGATTTGACCTATTTCGACTGTGAATTCAACCGGTTGATCCAACACATAGGTTAAATCATTCTGCTGGTTTTTCAAAGTTTAATATCTTTCTGGACCGTTCATTGATTTGGTGCTTTCATTTTCTTTTGTACTTTTCAATAATAGTATCTGACCGACTTGTTAACTTGTCTTTTTGTAATACTTTATGTTTTTTACTAAATGTTTCATCACCATCACCATCACCATTGTAATTGTTCAAAACCTCATCTTTTTTTATTGATAGGTAATTAATACTAATAATTTTTTTAACCTGATACGTAATTACAACTATTAAAGTCAAAAGAACAGCCCATTTAACAGATAAAATAAAATAAGGGCTGTCGTTAGTGATACTCAAAATATCATCAAAAAAAGAATTAGAAACAGCCATTAAAATTAGACTAGCTATTATAATGAAGACTCTGTTTTTTATTTTTTTTACCACACCCCAAAAAAATAATGTTTTAAAAAATCTAAACATTATATTTTAAATTAAGGTCTCAAGCGCAGCGATAAAAGCACCACCAATAGCAACACCCTTTAATGTGCTTTGCATTTCTTTAGCCTTCGCGTCAACTAGCATCTCTAAGTCTTGCTCATCAATAGTGTTTATATCTATATCGTTACTTTTTAAATATTCTTCGACCTGCTCGTAAGCTTTTTCCTTTAATATACTGTCCAGACTTCTTTTCCCACTGTCTACTGCTTTATTTAACACTTTAAACACCTCCAGTAACTAGCATTAATGCAGCTGCAATAGCTGTTGTTAAGCCAACTTTTTTAACATTTATGTTTAGTTTGTTTATTCTGTTTTCTACTAACTCTGAAAAGTCCTCGTCTAGCAATGTTTTATAATCTATGCCTTGTCTACTGAGTTCTTGAATAACAGACTTTTCAGCGGTTTCTTTTATTTCAATATCAATTTTATTTAGCATTTTTATATGTCCACTCAGTTAATTTATTCACCCGAAACGGTCTACTCTAAAATGAGGGTGGCATACGCGTAGTGTTTCCTGCGTGGTTCCCATCCCAACCTTCAGTTAGTTGTGCTATCAACTAATCTGATGCTTTACTGTCCCACTTGATAGCTTCATCTGCATCCTTCTGGAGCTTAGCTGAAGCACAAGCTTCCTCTTCTTCAGTGAAACTCTGTCCTCCTGAATATAGCCTAATTCAGGTGATTACGCTTTTTGTTTTAGCTTTATCTGCTTAATTTTCTTTTTAAACTCATCATCAGAATCTTTTTCCTTTTGTTCTCTTTGTATTTCTTCATAAGTTTCAGCTATTGATTCTGAAAATCCTCTTCTAACTTCAGCTACAGCCACAATAGCTTTAGGCGTATTTTTTACAGCAAGGCTGCCAACCCCCCACGTTAACTTGATTGCAGAAGAACTTAGTTTGAGTAAGCCATTTACAACGCCTCTGGCTTTATCCTCTTTATCAAATGCGGCACCAAGACTATCACCTAGCCCTTCAAGTACCCCTGAAATATCATCTCCAATTTCTTCTAAGTCCTTTTCAAGGTCGCTTTTATTTTCTTTTTTGGTCATTTTTTTATCTTCATGATAGTTATGCCAGCCTTGCTTGCTACTTTATTAATGCGGTTTAAGAATCGTTGATCTTTCTTACCTACTATTAGTGCAACAGCAGGTTTTTTATTTGTCATTTCAGCGTAATACAGTGATTGACCAATTCCCTCAGCCCACTTTTTAGCCCAGTCAACTTCAATAGCATATTCATCGGTCAGGCAGTCAACTCTCGTGCTATCTTTTAATCTAAATTCCATGACACCACCTAACTTGTCACATAATAACGTCTGATAGTGTTTTTCGTTGAATTTTGTTTTTACCTCGGATTTATTTAAATTAACTATTAAAATCAGACCAACTCCAACTAGCGCAAAAAAAATAAGTAATTTTTTCAGTTTTGTATTGTTGCTGACACCTATTAAGCGATACATTTAATCTTCCAAATTATTCTTCGGTGGAAAGTTTGTAAATTAAATTAAATGGAGAAGAATTACTTTTGTATTGCGATAAAATATCCTCTTGCTCTCGATAGTCTTTAACACTCCATTCCGATTGTTGATTAACATCTATATTGGTTCCTGCAGCACTAACTAAACCACTTTGATTAGTAATCAAATATCGATCATGCATTTTTATTGAACCTTCCTGCTCTTCCCAGCAGTTGATTTCAATGGATTGACCGCTTTCATTTTTAATTTCAGAGATAGTGTTTTCCCAAACCCTTTTAAAGTTATTAATTTTTCCTACCCACTTGCAGTTAACAATAATCGCACTGGCTTGTTTTTCACCTCTTCTCTCGCCAAGTAACTTAGCGATTATACGTAAAGAATTCTCATACCTACTTTCATGTATATAGAAATAAGGATCAATAATTGTAATTTTTTTTGCATACGATAAAAAAGGAATAAGTAATTTTTCGATATTTTCAGATGATAGAGTGAATGTCTTGCTTCCAGTTAAGCCGTACTTCTCATTAATATTTATCTCTTCTAACTGCTCTAGGGTTAACGTGCTTTCTAAGGCCCTATTTGAAAATATCGAGAATAAATGTCGTTTTTCGTTTAGTTGTAAAGCATAGTTCAGCCAATCCGACTCTTCATCAATAGTCGATTCAGATATTGGATGCTCAACAATTCGCTCTCTACTTTTTAAAGTTTTAATCAATTTTAATAAAGGACCTTTAACTTTGGGCTCAAGTTTTGAAATATTCCCATTAGTATCCCTTATCCATTGTTTCCTTTTAAGGGCTACTATATAACCGCTGTTCATTATATTTTCGAGCAAATATTTAATGTCTTTCCAATTACTTGAATTGAGTGTCGGTTCCGTAAATACCTGAGGGCAAATAAATACATCTTTTAACATTACGTAAACATCTCATCTAGACCTTCTTCAAAAAATCCATTAGGCCAGGGATCCAATAAAGATCCATCATCATCTAACTCCAGCTCATTTAAATAGGTAAATTCCGCATTATCATCAACATATAACAAGCATACATCGTCAGGAGTTAAATAAAGATCATCGCCTTTTTTAAGCTTACCCTCTGATGAATGGCGTAGACGCTTCATTATCCTGAGTAACAAATGCTCACTGTGTGTTTCGATAAAAAATCTATTATTTTGAGTATTCATACTTCTGATAAACTCATCTGCAACCTCACATTGCAAGGCCGGGTGAAGATGTAATTCTGGTTGCTCAATAAATTGAGTCGATCGTTTTAACACCTTGGAAGCAAGGAAGATTGGTAAAAACTGAGAAATACCTAAACCCATTTCTCTTGGTATTACTGATGTCCCCGTTTTTTTATCAACAAACTTTAAGGATTTATATTTTTTTTGTTTAAGAAAAAATATTTTTCTTAGCCAACTTTTTTCGGTAATCTCCTCTGTTTTCAATTCATAAGTTGACTTCAGTTTACTATCGTCAAGTAACCAATGATTCATTTCCTGCTGTAATGCTTCGGAGGAAACTAGGAACTTCCATAATTTACTAGCGGAGTTTGCTTTACCATAAGCAATTTTATTATCCGTTTTATTGAAAAAATTTATACTATCCATAACGGATACATCCCTAAATACCAATCTCCAAAATCTGCCTGTAAAAATATGAGAGAGAGCCCTTAAATAAATCGCAAGTTTCGGGGATCTTTTGAAGGCCCAAAGATTTAGGTCTTTAAAGTATTCTTTTATAAATACATCACGAACTGACTCTTCTTGTAAAAAATCCTCCCACTTAATTTCTCCTTGTTGAGAAACGACTAGATCCGTCCTGTTGGGATAAACCCTTAATGGCCCAAAATATTGGATAGTACGATTAGATTCATTGAAGTAGTTCTGATGTATCTTTTTTAATAAATTCTCAACAAATACCTCCATATAGACATCAACAGTTTCTTGTTTCGCCTGACCCTGACGTGGAAACATATTTAATATACTCCAGCCAGCTTCATTAACGGATTGCACTTCAAAGACATTCATAATTTGTCTAATTAAATCTGATCCAAGATAAGGAAATTCAACATCATAGCCGTCCGGTTTTAAGGCATCATCAAAACTTCGAACTTTATAAAGATTTTTTAAAAACAACTCACCTTCATCTGTCACCTCAGCTTTTATTTTTTTACCTTCCAATAATTGTCCCGTAATAATTATTGAATTATTTACCTTCACTGTGATATCAACACTGTCAGTAGACTTAACATTGCTGGCGCCTGATTTCTGTCCATGTGTTAAATCGAAAGAAATCGAGTTAATTTCATTAACATGTTTCAAATGGGTTAATGCACGTTTAAAACAATCAAAAAACTTTCCAGGATCACTTTTCTTTCCACTAAATAAATATGACATTAATCCGCCGGAGACTTCTGCTGAGAGCAAAGATTCAGAATACCCAATAATAAATATCAGAATATCATCTAATCTATCAAAAACTTCACCATCTTTTGACTCTAATCTTTCACGTAGATACGTTTTAGATTTCATTGCAGTTTTAATATCTTCGTTGCTTATCTTTTTTGAGTGATGCTCTTTGTTATACAAAGAAAACAGAGCAAAGAAACCTTGGAAACCTCGCCTTAAGTCTTCTGAGTTATCAACGTAATCGGAGAATCCTTCTTCTCCGAGCATATGTCGTAGAGATTTCAGCAGTGCCATATACTGCTTGAAAGTATCTCTTAAACTATCAGTAAATAACCACTCTTCTTCTTTCAGTTTGTAGTTATTTAACCTTCTTACAAATTCATCAGCATCTAATGAAAGCGCTTCGTTAATGACACCGTCTTGTGCAAACTCTTTAACTTTGGAAAAGCCATTCCCCAAAATCAAATCCAGATCATTTGGGCTTGCGATAGTGTTACGAAAAGTTATTTTATTTGACGCATCCTTTTTATGCACAAATTCATCGAATCCACCTAATGCTAGTTCATCACCCGCAAAATCCGACCGCTTAAATTCAATAGTTCGACTTCTTTTTAGATACTCTCTATATAGTTGAGAATGTAAGAAACTAGACTTGCCTATGCTATTTGCGCCATATACCAAAGTAATTGGTTTGTCGGAGAACATCTGGATACGGTCGCCAAAACTTTTAAAATTGTTAAAACCTAATTGGTTATGTTTCATTATTTTTGTCCATTTCTCAGTTTTTGTACACGTAGCCATGAAGTTTATTAATAACAAGCTTTGACATAATCGCTTTCATAGCATCGCGACTTAATAGCTCCATGAATGTACTCATTGGTGGTCTTGGTAAACTGAAACCACTGTATACCTTGGACACACATAGCTCTCAAAATTACGCAGTTTAGTAAGTGCGCTCTGAGGCTCATCTTGAGTATAGTTTTCAGCGAAACCAGCTAAGCTTGCTAGCTCTGACCAAGTATCTCTGTAAAACTCAAAGCTTTGTGATTTCATAATTAATTTTGCATCCATGCGGCACTTATAGCGAAAGCCGTGCCAAGTTTCATTTTATACCGTATTTTTTCATCCAATTATCTAAAGTCTGGTAACTAGATAACCCTAATATTTTTGCTGCCTTGGTCTTTTGGTCACCTGATATAACGAGTGCCTTCTTGATATATGTAGCAGTTAAATCATCAATAACCGATTGAATCGAAAAGCCTTCCCCAAACTCTACCAATGTAGAGAAGTCTTTTTTACTAGGTCTTTCAAATAAAGATGAAGTTATATCATATTCACTTAAAACTGATTTTTTTGACCACAGCGCAGCTCTTAACAAAGTACTATGAAGCTCCCTTACATTTCCTGGCCAACCATGATTTAAGATAATATTTTTTGCCTTAACAGAAATTTTCTTACCCTCAATGTTTTGTTTTGTTGTTATTTGGTCAAGCATACTTTCTACCAAGAGGATAATGTCACCTTTACGCTCACGCAATGGTGGCAAATTAAGTACACCTACGGCAACTCTGTAAAATAGATCTTCTCTAAATCTACCTTCAGAAACTTCATTCATTAAATTGCGATTTGTAGCCGCAATAATTCTTATATCAACATTTCTTGAATGCGATGATCCTACTGGGGTAATCTCGCCACTTTGCAGTACTCTCAATAGTCGCACTTGTGCTTCTAAAGGAAGCTCACCAAACTCATCGAGAAATAACGTACCGCCATCAGCGGTTTCAAAAACACCCTTCTTATCTGCGTTTGCTCCCGTAAAAGACCCTTTCACATGTCCAAATAAGATGGAATCGATTAGATCAGATGGTATAGCACCACAGTTAACGGTAATGAGTGGCTTGCCAGATCTTTGGCTCGCATTATGAATAGCTGTTGCAAATAGTTCCTTACCTGTTCCAGACTCACCATAAATTAAAGCAGGAATATCACGCTCGGCTAACACAGTGGCCCTGTGTTTAAGGTCTTCCATTTCTGGGTTTTGAGTAATGATGTCATCAAAAGCAGCATTAATTGGAGTATGGTATTCAGATAATTGGGACAACGCATTACTTTGTTTCGAAATCAACGAGGGTAGGAACTCAGCCGAAATATCAAAGGGTATATCTACCTTCTGAACTCCTGATTCTATAGATGACTGATAAAAATACATATCGTATTTTGTCTTACCTAGTAGTATCCATATCGCTTGCATCGCAGGTGTTCCAGGACTTAATAGGATAGATGTCTGAGTTCTACGTTTAACTATCTCGCCTAAAAAAGGGTCAACTGCATTATATATTTCACTGAAATTAGTTGGTGAAGATAAAAAAACGTATTGTGATGTGATTTTAATCTCAAATTGAGACGTGAGCCATTCTAAATATGGTTCAACTTTTGATTGATCATAATTGTATAAGAGGTGTAATTCATCACATGAAGTCGATCTCAACGTCTCATAAATGGGACCTTTAGCTTCACAACCCGAAATGGCCTGAAGATCGTTCCCCCCAATCCAACTTACCAATATCATGCTTAGAATTCCTATGAGATAACTTCATTTTCAGGAGAAACTATATAAGATAACTAATCTAAAGTATAATTATCTTATATAACGCCCCAAGAAATCAGAACACCTTGAAATTACTTAAGAGCGGCTGCACTGATTGCTCCTAAGCGCTGATATTAGTGCTATTACACTCCAAAAAACATTGAAAATAACTCTGTTTTTTAAAGTTTTTTTGGTATAGATAGCTGCATGCGAAATCAGTCGTTTACAATCAAAAATAAGCATCTAATTTAACATGTTACTTCGTTGGGGTCGAAATTTCCTGAGCAAGGAATAGTGATTGGTAGTAAAGACAAATTACTGATTATAAAATCAGGTGAAATTGCTACGCTAGAAGAATACATTCGTTATATGACGCAACAGCGTTTTGGCCGTTCAAGTGAAAATTCTCAGCCAATCAATCGAAATAATTAGGGTCAGCGTGTAATTAAAAAAACCAGCAACCTTTAATGATACTCTGACCCTAATTTATTCATGTAATAGATAATTGTTCTCTAGAACATTAGTTGGTTCTCATATACCGCGCATCCTTTATTGATGCATTTAATTTAATAATTGTATTCGAGAAAGAATTGATAAATTCAGATTTTACTTGTTCAAATAATATTCTTTTAGATGTTCTGTCAGGTGAAAATGAGCCTAACCAAATACCAAGTAGCGTTCGAATAACCCTAGTAATTACCACCGAAAAATTCGGTTTCCATTTTTTATATGCTCCAAATGCGGCGTATTTTTCAGTTTCTAAAAACTAATAGTGTTCATAAATGGAAGCTATATTGTCCGCGGTAATAACTGTATATAGGCGGGACAGCGCCTCCACGTATTGTGATATTAATATAGCAATACGTGGATAGTCTTTTATATGTCCTGTGACAGGAGGTCAATGGATTAAAAAATGCATTAAGCTAAACGATCTCGTTTTACCACAATTGATGGCTTGTCATGATCTCTTTCATTGATGTATTAAAGAGAAATTTCAAGTTTTTTCCAGATAGTTTCTTGGAATCTAACCCTAATATACTCATTGCATCATCATGATAGACATCCTCATGATACACATCCCAATCATAACCAACTCTATCATTTGAGATTCGGGAAATTTTGGCGAAATTTGCAATATCATTTATTTGCTGTGTTGTTGTAGTTGCAGCTACTAACCTCATGTAATATTCATAAGCATCTAAGCTAAATTTCTTACTAAACTCTAATGCATTTTTGCGTAACTCTATCGACTCACCCTCATTGCGAAAAACTTCAGAAAGAAGAAGCATATAGAATAATTGCCTCTTTATACTCTTCGTATCATTCAAACTAGATAAGGTGGCTATTGCTTTGTTTATTTTTTCAATGGCTTGTGTTTTTTGTATAGAGTTGACGATCCTTCTACCTAAATAAAATGCTTTCAATGCGATTAATTGTTGCTGATACATTAAATTCTCAACATTCCATAGCCTAACGCCTAGCCGCCGCCGAGGTATGAGGTCGGTTGTAGCGTATTGTGTGCGCCCAACATGGGCATGAACTAATGAGGTGGAAGCCCTCTGTAGGAAGAGTACCGTCAAAAACCATGTTGTGATTAGACGATAACTACTAGCAAATGGCAAGGGTTTACCTGCAAAGGTTAGTCTGAAGGAAGTCGAGAGCGCCAACAAGGGTAACCTTGTCGGTGATTAAGCAGAAGTCAGCAGACGGCATACGATTGCATGGATGCAGGAGGTAGAGCAACGCATGGAGCAGTTGCCGAGTAGCCCAACGCCCAGCGTAATGGCTGGGGTATGGTGCCAAGAGTAGGCGCTATGAGGCGAAGGCCTGAATTCGAAAATCAATGAGGAGCCTGTGCAGCTCAGTCGTTCTGTATCCGACAGGATTTAGGGGCGCTGGCGCAAAATCAGAAGGCATCATGGGAGTAAGAGGGAGATGATTGGCCAGCTTACTTTAAATGTTTTCGGAAAACGCCCTGTGCGGAACCGCATGCAGGGTGTTGTGGGGGCTGAGGGTTAGATACCCTTGGCTACCCGATTAGCCCTATTTCTCTGTTAAAGCCTTATTTGCTTTTACAGATTTTATTGTTTTACTGAGTAATGTAGGAGTTAAGTTATTCTCATGATATGTTTTCATTGCATCCAACCTCCAAACCATATCCCCTTCACCAGGAAAAGAGCTTCTTAGTTTACGGACGATACTCAAACATTTTTTCACCCAATGTTTATATTCATCTAGGTTCCATAAACAAACATCTTCTAGGAATGTTGTTGCGCCTATTTGCGTTGTTGTAACAGGGGTTACTAGAACTTTTATTATTTCGGCATTTTTAGAAAGAGGGATATTATCCTTTATCCAGCTATCGTGACAAAAGGCCTGCCTTGCTTTTTCTATACTAAGTTTTGATGTTTCTTTTGCATCATTGTGATCTTCAAAAACTATGCATAAGTCGTCTCTCAGAATCCACCATGGGTCTGGCGCACCTTGCTCATTTGAATTTCCAGCCTTAAAGCCTAATAACTCCCCTAGCAGTACTTGAGACTCTTCAAATGACGAACTATCTGATTCAATTCCTTCCATGATTGTTAGATTATGTTTGTTATAATTTTGATTATTCATATAACCAAGTTTTATTATATTAAGCTCTAGTTTTTCTATAACACCTGAAACCTCATCAAGACTATTAGGATCACTACTAACCTCTGTATCTGTTTGCTTTGTTAGATCTACTAGCCAGTGCAAACCAATTACTGCTTTTTTAGCCTCAGAGTAATATTTTTTGGCCATGTCAATCATAGCCGGATTATGTTTTTTTCCGTCAAGCCAACATGTTGAGCCTGCAAGGTAGTTCCATAAGCTTCTATATCCCTTTAAATTCCCATCTTTTATGACTGACAATACTTCCATTGCTTTATTTCTTGCGGCACTGTAATCACCATCCCACAAATAATATTGGTACATTATTTCATTACTTACAGCATTTGATAGTTGTTCTATACATGGTAAGTCTTGTTGATGTAATGTATTTCTTTGCTCAACAATACTTTCATCCGCTTCTAACCAGTCATCATTTTGTGAGAGAAATAAGTCTAAGTTCTCATGTAAGGTCTCAACAGACTCACCTTTAGACTGCTCTATTCCAAATTCTAATTCAGCTTGCAGTTCAGGGTGGAGATGTTTTCTGCGATTGGGTGATAAAAGATATGATAGTAGCTCCTCACCGTAGATTATAACTGCTGAATAGTCTGTAGATGATCTAGTACACCTACCTATTGCTTGTATAATTCTTGTTAATATTCTTTCATTAAGTATTATTTGAGCTCCCATTCTGCTGGTAAAAAAACGCTCTTGTAAGTTGGTGGCTGTTGGTAGTCCATGGATTATTAGAATTCGGCATTCATCATCTGGAAAATCAATACCATCATATCTATTGGCAATAATTGCTATAGCATGTTTATTGTTAATAAAAGAATCTTTTGTTTCTTCAATCTCTTTAGCATTGAAGATTGTGCAACTTGTACTGTCCTTGACGCCTTCTCCTATATTTTTGGCTGATGCTTGGTTTGTAGTTAAAAATAATGAGCGTTCATTTTTTTCAATAATATCTAAGAAGAACTTAGTGTATTCATCTTTTGTTAATGATGTTTCTGGAAAAACAAAAAACCTTCGACCAATACCTTGTTGATCCCATCCTGATGGAATGGGTAAACGCAATATTTTTTTGCGCCCAACAATTCTTTCTAAATCGCCCCCTTTTCCTAATGTTGCAGACATGTATATACGTTGCTTGGCATTATAGAATGGCAAATGCGTGTTTGTTGGAGATATTAGTGGTCTAATAAGAATCATATCCCTTGAGTAATACAAGTGACACGACATTAAGTGGTCTCGAATTATAGACCAACTATACCTTAGGTCATTACCTTTACTCTCTTCATCAATTAGTAATGACAATTCTTCAGATATCTTGTATAAAATTGGTGTTGGAAGTTTGTCAACCCATGAATTATTTCCATCATTATCCATGAGCTTAGAGTAATTACTTGAGCTAATATGCTCCTTTAGAATAAGTGATATATAGTCAAATAGGGTTTTATGGTCAAATCTTGATATTTCTAATGTCCAAAATTTGCTTACATAATTATCTGATGCGTGAGCATCATCAAAAATAATCATATCAGGATCTTTAAAAAATGGATTCACATTGAAAAGTGCGCTGTAGGTTGTTACAGCTACTAAATTTGCTAGTTGATAATCTGTTTTATCCGTTTGTGAATAATCGTATTTTGACCCAGTGAATCCACGAACCGTTAATCCATACTTATCTCTAGCTTGTTCTACTACCTGATTTACTAGTTGATTAGTTGGGCATAAATATACAACTTTTTCTTTGAATTTACGCCGTCTCCATTCGGCAATAATCAGCCCAACTAACGTTTTTCCACTTCCTGTAGGTAGTTGAAGAGCAACATCTTTAGCTTTAAGGGCATCATTGGTATATGACCTCCACATATCTGCTTGATGAGCTAGTGGTCCTTTAATTTTTTTTGCCCTTAAATCATGTAACAGACTTTCAGGTGTTTCTAAAGAAGCGCTTCCTTTATTTAGTTTTTTAAATGCCATTTTTTATACTTCTTAAGTTTTTACGGTTGTTTGGTTTATTTTAGGGGCTAACGTTTTAAATAAGGGGCGCGGGTGTCTTTCCGCGTCCCAGCCAGCGTGTTTTTGCTGGCGAACTTGATTTTTTTGTTATGTATTTTTGAATACTATTTCACGATGAAACTTCATGTATTGTTGGTGCTCTTTGGTGAGTTCAATATTCATTCCTGAGCTAATACCCAGTTTCTGAGCGTCTTTAAGTGATTTTGATAAAATAATTAAACCTGTTTCTGCAAAAGAAATAAGCCCTTGATCAAATGCCCGATCAAGGTTCGGTGTAAGTAGTAAACCGTTGAATTGGTCTAGGCGCTCATAATCGCTACTTTTTGACCAAGGTTTAATGTGTGATGCCAGCAACATAGCGGGGTACCTAACACCAGTGACCGCGCATTTACCCCAGTAACCTAATAGAGATTTGCGGAATTGACCTTGCCCAATACGTGCGTTTATAAACTGTGCTTTTTCTGTTGGGCCTTTTGTTCCACTGGATATAATTTCTGCTATATCTTCCTCGATTCTTGTCTGGTCATGTTTTTCTAGTTCTAGAGCTTCAGAGTTTTGTATTGTTGATTGTAAATTGAGTAAACCAGCATTTCTTAGATTTTTTGCACTATAAGATTTATAAAGGTCACCATTTTTTCTGTAAGAAACACCCTTCCTATCTAGTATCTTTGAGAAATGCTTTCCTATGATGCTATCTATTTTTAAAATAATAGCTCCACCAGGCTCAATCACAACTCTTTCTTTGGTTGCGGAACCATTTATTTTGTAATTATCACCTGCATAATACATATCGCCTGTCTTGAACGCTTCATGTAAGTTTGGCGCTAATTTTTTTATCTCATCGTGTATATTCATGAAAAACCCTTAAACTACTTAAGTCTGAAACCATACATAACGTTTTATATAAGACGCGCGCGTTTCTTTGCGCGTCGTTTTGATATTTTTTTATACATGATTTTACTGCCCATTAGCAATTGCCTGTTTAATTATTGGGGCTACTGATTCTGGTGTAATACCACGCTCTATGCAGTACTTAGTTTGAAGCCAAACTGACAGTTTTTTTTGCCCTTTACTTGCATTGCAACCGCGGCAACAAAGAGAGATGTTTTCTCTAGTGATTATTTTGGCATCGTTAATAATGTGCTCCCAGCTAGCCGAAGCTTTTGTTGATTCTTTATGAGACAAAAATTCATTTTTACAATAAACGCAAACATTGTCTCGATCTCTGACTTCTTGCTCTAGCCAGGGTGGAATATTCCAATTGTTCGCCATAATTCACTTCGATTTCATTACGTATAACGGCCAAAATCACCTGGAAAACACAGCGTAGTGAGGAATGAACGTAGCTGTGTTTTTTCCGCGTGCATTTTTTTTGTTAGGCCCATTTATACCACTGAAATATTTTCATTAGAATTCACTTGATAGAACTATAAACTTTTTTTAGAATTAAATCGAGGCGGCTAGTCATTGCATCCAACTCTGGTACGCGCTGTCCTTCGTGTACTATTTTACTTCGAGCTTTATAGGCCTCGTCTATAAATTCTCGGTCTTCATTACTTATATCAATTTTTTCAATGTACCTACGAATAGCACGTCGTACTGATTCTCTTTTTAAACCTTCAATTTGCCCAAGTATTGAGTTTTTTATACCTTCATCTTCTATTTGTGCCTGCTTAGCGAGAGATTTAAGATCAGCTATTAGTGAACCCAGTTCATTTGATAAATCATTTTGACCCGCTAATGCTTCAAAGGCGCTTACTAACATGATTAGTTTAGATCTATTATTACTCTCAAAGCGTGAGGAGGCACATAACTCCATAGATAATAGAAGTGGGTAGGGGACATTACTATGTGTTGAGAAGTTATTTTCAAGCGCTAAAATAAAATCGGAAATGTCAACGTGACTCGTGACGGATCCAAATCCTTGAACAGTTACTCCCTTAGATTTAGTTCTATCGATGACTCTACATGGCAGCGGAGAGTCTGGCCATGATAAAGACATACCCCAATGTCTATCAACTGCAACCGAAAGTAGTGCATATGCAAGTCGAACCCCAATAGACTCTGCATTACTTGCCGTGTCTGTTGCTTCGATAGTTAATGTATACCCCTTAACACCAGCATCAGATAAATTTGGATGTATCTTTCTGGGTTTCATAGTAAGTATATAACTTTGCCCCCAAAGTAAAGATAAATTGGCATTATCTAGATTTTTGAAGCCACCTTGACTATTAAGATTGAATTCTACTTTTGATCCCCAGGAATAAACATTTATTTTTTCTCGGATGTCTTTCCTAGATACCATAATTTTCTCCTGATATTATTTTGTTTTGAGGTGAAATATTTTAAGGCCTAACGTCTTACTTCAGCGGACATGAAAAGAGGCGCTGTTTTTGCGATAGCAAAAAAGTGACGCTTTTTACGGTCAGATGCAAGTTTTTGTGTACGCCCAGCATGGGCATGAACTAATGAGGTGAAAGTCCTCTGTAGGAAGAACACCGTCAAAAACCGTGTTGTGATTAGACGATAACTACTAGCGAATGGCAAGGGCTTACCTGCGAAGGTTGGTCTGAAGGAAGCCGGACGCAAAACTACGAGCTGATGAATAAAAACATCATATGAGGCGTAGGCTGGAGGCGAGTTAGCACAAGATAACGAAGCCATGTGTTCTAACGGCCACCGTAAATGATGCAGTTGCGTAGGGACAGTTCATGTTCTTATCTGGGGAGATCTGTTTGTTTAACACGCGATCGGTAAGCAACCAGGAATAATTAGGGTCAGAGTAAAATTAATCTTCATTTCCAGCTATCTTTGCTCTCCCCGTCTTTCTTGCGTAATTCGTCTATTGGTTAAAGCCTAGGTTTAGGTGGTAAGGCGTTCACTGCCTAAAGCAAGCCCTGTATTTAAACTATAGGGACTTCCATGTATTAGTATAACGAACACGGGCAATATTGAAACGCCCCAAGACATCAGAACACCTTGAAATTACTTAAGAGCGGCTGCACTGATTACTCCGAAGCGCTGATATTAGAGCTATTACACTCCATAAAAACATTGAAATTAACTCTGTTTTTTAAAGTTTTTTTGGTGTAGATAGCTGCATGCGAAATCAGTCGTTTACAATCAAAAATAAGCATCTAATTTAACATGTTACTTCGTTGAGGTCGAAATTTCCTGAGCAAGCCCATTCTAAATGCTCTATAAAGCGCTTAGACTTTTCTAATGGCGGGGTATCCCACCAACTTGAAAGAATCAAAGGAGGTTCAGGTGCAAATTGTCCTGCTTTACTGAATACATTATATTGGAATAAAACTATGAAGTTCATTTCAGTAATATGGTTGCGGACAAATACGGTTGTTTTTTTTGCGCCTCTTTCAATATTTCATTCAGAGTGATACTCATAGTCTGTACGTATTACGTTATACGTATTACGTATTACGTATTACGTATAACGTATTACGTCTTTAATAAAGTGCGCGGGTCTTTTTCCGCGTCGCCGTTGATTATTTTGTGTACACCCGACATGGGCATTAACTAATGAGGTGAAAGTCCTCTGTAGGAAAATCACGCTCTATTACCTATCAGTATTAGAGAATAACTACTAGCGAATGGAAAGTGCTTATCCGCAAGGACTGGTTCGAAGGAAGCCGCTAGCAAAACTGCGAGCTAATGAATAAGAACATCATATGAGGCGTAGGCTGGAGGCGAGTTGGCACAAGACGACGAAGCCATGTGATTTAACGGCCTCCGTAAATGATGTAGTTGCGCAGGGAAAGTTAATGCCCTTATTCGGGTAGATCTGCTTAACACGCGATCGGTAAGCAACCAGTAAAAAAAGGCCCTGGTATATAAATGCCTTGGCTCCAGAGAGTGTATCGCCTTTGGAGAGCGAACCAGATACAAACCGATAGCGCCAAAAGGGGTAACGCTGATGGTGATTAAGCAGAAGTCAGCAGAGACCATAGTAGTCAAATGCCTTGCCTAATAGCTTGGGCAGATCACAAAGAAAAAGCCAGGAAAGGCCTTCCATAAAATAGTGAACGCGCATATCTATGAAGATCAACTTGAATTGATGCGGGATGTGCAGTTGAAAAGGGAGCCTATTGCAGAGGTTAGTAAAATTTTGAGGTTTAGTGATTGAATGTAAAGTAGAAACTTATTTCTGGTTATAAGTTTGGGAATTTTGATATTATTGGTTGTAACAGAGGTTTAGTTTTTAAGGTTAATTACTTAGCCTGTTAATTTTTTTGGAGTTTGGATAAATGATTTTGTGTGCTTTTGTTGATTGTTTTTTGACAATATTACGTGGGAAAGGCAGTAAATGGGGAAATGGGCATCAATGGCGATCTTGGCCAACCCCAGCGGGTGACAATATCGACCAAATCAGCCAAGTCGTCGAGCAAATAAAAAATACCCCAGATTCTCGTCGTTTAATTGTCAGTGCGTGGAACGTAG
>Ga0209081_1001035_pt1 | contig 16619 bp, 19 predicted proteins | sample GOMGulsemesocosm_4_FD_184636 | JGI IMG/M metagenome (GOLD analysis project Ga0209081, IMG submission 184636) | Methane-oxidizing microbial communities from mesocosms in the Gulf of Mexico - GOM15B Gulf of Mexico (SPAdes) (version 2) | ecosystem: Environmental > Aquatic > Marine > Cold seeps... | reverse complement strand
CTTAACACTTCTTGTTAAGATTCTGTAGGCGCGTAGCTCAGTTGGTTAGAGCACTACCTTGACATGGTAGGGGTCGGTGATTCGAATTCACTCGTGCCTACCATCTAAGCTTTTGTTTTAGATGGTATTCCTGAAAAGTTAAAATATTTAAATCTTCTCAAAAAACTCTATAGCTGAAATTCTAGCTGAAAACTACTTTAGGGTAGGGTGCTGTCATTCCATAACAAAACTCTTCGCAATTGTTGCGGGTTTATTATAAGACACATACGGCAGTAGTCAGTTTGATTTGGATTTACTTCTAATCAAGCGCAACACAATTACCCAAAATTAACACCATCAAAATAGCTATTGGCATTAATCGCGTCTAAAGTTTCTATAATATTGACCACTTGAGCATCCTCAAAAAATCCATCGATACTATCTTCATGAATGTCAGTAAATGGGGCTTGATACAAAGCGCCAACATCCATCATGCCATTGACTGTTAGATAATCAATAATGCGGTTGATAAAATCAATCTGAGTGCTGTTATAGGTACTTGTTTCAAGAAAGTCTGCAAAAGCGTCTTTAGCGGCAGCTCGATCTAGCCCTACTAATTCACGAACAAAGACACCTAGCTTTTTTGTATCAGTATAAAATTCAATATAAGCCGCTTTAGATTCTATGCCACTAGCTTGAAATAAAATGTCCTCCAAGACTTCTAAGTCTTGTTCGGTAATGGGTTTATTGCGCTTTAGTTTTTGAATGGTTAACTGGTCTTCATGCGTTTTAATATAGGCTTCTATTTTTTTGCGGTACTGAGCCAAGCTATTAGGGGTATAAACGATGGAAACTTCTTTTACTTCACCAACGCCTAGCTCATCCTCAAAATCCGTATAAATGATTTCTTTTTTCCCTTTATCAATAAACTGAATCAAACAGCGCAGTTTGATACGGATTTCTTCCATCATTGGTAGGGTGATATGCTCCCAGTAAGCATCTGTCTGAACTTCTTGAATGAAACTTAAATGCTCCGCTACATTAGGTATGCTGGCTTTCATTTCCAAATTTTCTGCTATATCTATGATACTCAACTTTAATGTTTGAGATAGGCTGTTAGTTTCTAAAAAATCAAGTTGCAGCTGTAAAACTAAGTGGTCAAAACGTTTGGCTAGCTCGTCATTGATTTCATCTGCATTAAAATCATTGGCATCGGTGGGTAAATTGGTAATGTGGGTCACAATGTCACTAATTTGGCTTTTATCCAATATGCTCCATGCATCACGGCTCAATAACTTTTCAATATATTGTCGCTTGGGGCGCACGATAAAATTATCTAAATTCATTCCAGAAACCTGATGATGCAATAAAGCTAAGGTGTAGTCACGGAATGTGACTAACGCTTCTGTTTGCTGTTGATCTGCTTCAGGAATTTTATAAAGTGTAGTTGCAATCTGTAGGCGTTTTTCAAAAATGTTTTGAGATAAGCTTTTTTGCTTATTATCCGTCGCACCATCAGGGTTAAGTTCAAAATACTCAAGGTTTTGACAAAAATCAAAGACCATGAAATTTTGCTTATTATGCTCAGGGTTATCTTGATCCATACCAAATAGCATCGGACATAAGCGTGTACCTCGGCCTAACATTTGTAAAAACTTAACCTTAGACTTAATGACTTTAAAAAACACTAGATTAACCACTTCTGGCACATCTATACCTGTATCAAGCATGTCAACTGAAATGGCAATGGTTAGGTTTGGCTTATTAGGGTCTTTAGCGGGCGTGTTATCTTTGAAGTCGGCAATTAAGCTCTCAGCATAATCTTCTTTATAGGTAATTACCCGTGCAAAATGGCCAGCCCATTTCGGGTAATTGGCATTAAAACGGGCATAAATAAAGTTAGCGTGGTCGTTATTTGCCGCAAAGATAATGGTTTTACCTAAAGTGTCACCACCTTCAACTTTAATGCCGTGGGTCATTAAATGCGTTAGAGCCTTATCAACGGTATCCTCATTAAATAAAAAGCGATTAACTTCGGAAGGTAATACTTGGTCGCGGTCATCGAGTTCAGCTATTTCTTCCCATTGATCCTGCTCTTCATGGCTTAGCTCTTTATAATGCACGCCCTTACGCATAAATTTAGTGGGTACACTCATGCAGACAGGCGGAACTAAAAAGCCATCAGCATACGCTTGTTCAGCCTCATAAGCATAAGTGGGTACGCCAGACTCTAAACCAAAAACATCGTAGGTATTTTTATCAATATCATCTTTCGGTGTAGCGGTTAAGCCCACTAATAACGAATCAAAATAATCAAAAATAGAGCGATACTTTTTATAAACTGAACGGTGCGCCTCATCAATTACCACTAAATCAAAAAAACCACTGCCTAATAAACGACTTTCAGCGGGTTCATTAAGCAAGTTCATCATCGTGGGGTAAGTTGAAAAACACACTCTATTTTGAATAGTTGCCAGCCCAGAACTTAAAATAATAGGCGATGAATGTGGCAGTAAGCGGTTAAATTCATTTTTAGCCTGTGTCACCAGCGCATTACGATCCGCTAAAAACAACACCCGCTTAACCCAGTTATGGCGTAATAAAATATCCACCAAAGAAATAATGGTACGAGTTTTTCCTGAGCCTGTTGCCATCACTAATAAGGCTTTGCGTTGTTTGTGTTCTTGGAATAATTCACAAATATGACGTAAGGCTTCCTCTTGATAATATCGGCCTGAAATATCTTGATTGATTTTAGCGGCTAATAAGTCTTGCCGTTCGCTTCTGCGATTGATGATGCGCTGTAGTTCAGTTTGCGTACCATAGCCTTGTACCTGCCTTTCAGGGTAATAAGTATCATCCCAAAAATACAGTTCATAGCCATTGCTGTAATAAATGAGTGGCCGCTGCTGATACATTTTTTCCAAGCAATCCGCATACAGCTTAGCTTGTTGCCGCCCCTTAGTCGCCGAGTGCATGGTTCGCTTTGCCTCAACCACTGCTAAAGGTTTGTCATCATCCCCCCAAAGCACATAATCAACAAAGCCTACGCCTTTATTATTAGGCATTCCTACCACTTCATACTCAATGACATTTTTAAGACTTAAATCCCAACCTGCCTCTTTAAGCTGGCAATCAATTAAAAACTTGCGCGTATCAGCTTCATTATAATCATGGCTATCAACTGCTTGATTATTTTGCTGTTTTTGAGTGCTAATTTTAGCTTGTAAGGTTTTAATTTCCTCTGCTAAAGCCGAATTTTTAGCTTCCACTTCGCTTTGCGCCAGATCTTTTTCAGCAAGTTGTTTTGCCTGTTGTTTTATCTTTTTGGTGCTTTGTTGGACGAGTTTGACATCCAGCGTCAGTGTTTGCGGTATCAATTCAAGATTAAAAACCTGATCGACTAGCGGTGATTGTTCGCTATAACTGCGATAAAACCAATAGAGAAAATGGTGCAGCTCTTTTAGGATTTGTAAGGCTTCTTGCTGGCTAATAACGCTATCGCTATGAACAGCTCGATTGCCTGTTTGTTGAATGGCTTTAAGCTTAGGGAATAAGCCGCCTGCTAGATTATTTTTAAAACTGGGTTCATGGATTAAAGCCGCTAAATTACTATCATAAGGAGGCGTTAAACTAACATCATAGCGATACATCCACTCAACCGCTTTTTCTAAAGTACGTCTTGCATAAAAGCAACAACTTCTTGGGTCTGAATAAACACTATTTTCTGACTGTGTGGCGTTATCGTATATTGCTTGCCATGTGTGTAAAAAGCTAAAGTTTGACATCCCTATCTCCAAATATTAATTAAGACTCAAGTGCATCCCGAAAACTATCAATTGGCAGCCACTTTTTATCTTTTTTATAGTAAATGTCTTTAAATACATTTCCATTATGCGAAATTCGATGCTTTTCAAATTCTTGTGAAATTAGCGTATAAGCATGATTTAAGCTATTTGCCTCCTGATTATTTAAAACAGGAATAATGCATTTACAGCGACTTAATGTAGATTTTTTTGTGCCGCGTAAAATGATGAGCAAATCATCTATCAATTTAATTTCAACAAATCTAGCACCCGCTAGCCCAGTAGTATCATGTAGGTAGGTTTCACGGACATATTCAAGGTGAGCGTGGTACTGCTTACCTAACTTGTTACCTGAGTCAGTGGATATTTGAACCAGTAACCGCTCTCCACTCTTTAAAATTAACTCTTTTGTTTCTTCTGAGAAGGGTTTTAACTTGCTCTGGTCTTTAAAAGCATGGGCTGGCACAATTAAATCAGCAATAGTGACATCATTCAGCTTGGGAATTTCGCCACCACCATAGTATTCAATTTTTCCGTCTTTAATGGAAACAGGAATAACAACGGTTTTTGAATACTTGTCGATAAGTAAAATACTACTCATGACTTAACTTCCTCTAAATAATTAAAATTTCATCCTCATACTATGACAGCATGGCATGGATTCTAGTATTAACAACAGGGTCTAAATAAAAGTTTTCTTTAGCAATATTGAGCTGCATATTAGCTTGCGTAACATCAAACAGCACTTCATCAACAGGATAGTCTTTACGGTCTTTAAACCAGGTCAATACGCTGGAAAGATGCCAGATAGCAGACTTGCCTTCATGAATAGGGGCAGGAAAAGAGCCGCGATGATTCAGCATTAATTTTCTTATATTTTGCCGTGAATATCCCAAAATATCGGCAATATCGGATATACCGACAAAATCAGGGGTTGCTTCAATTAAAGTGGCATCAGGAATGACACTCTTGATATTTTTAATCGCACTACAAACCGCCGATAAGGCGCTATCCGCTTCTCGATTAAAATTAAAGGCAATACGCCCTTGCTGACCGAGACCAATCAAAGCATCTTCACAGCCAGCTTCTGCAAGGCGTTCTATATAGCTCTCTGGATCACTAGATTCATCACCAAGACTGAATTTTAAGGTAAATTCATATTCTTTCATGGTTTATTCCTCGTTCTCTTGGTTGTTGCGACAACAATTATCGACCACACGTTTGATTTGTTTAGCATGAGTGCCCGTATTTTTAGGGGTACTCCAAATACTGGTAATACAAAACTCACCACAACGGCATGCTTTATCATTAAAAGGGCAATAGATTTTACCCCATGCATGTGAACCACCCACTTCAACACGCCAGTGATTAGACTCTGCATAGCGGAGTGCCTTTTCTATTTCGGGCTTGGAATGTTTTTTTCTGGGCATAGGCTGTTACGGGAAAGAATAGTGGAATTATACAGGGTTGTCAATTGACATCTTTAAGCGTGTTATGTTGATTTTAAGTTTAGTTCACCTTTGAAGGCTTTTTGTAATAGAGCATTAAATAAACCATTGTACTCAGTAAGCTGTGCTGTATTCATTTGTCGCTGTACTCTGATTTTTTTTAGTTTATTGTCAAATTCATCTTGAAGTTTTTTAGGGGGTATTAATATTTTGATTTTTTGAAGTTCTTGAGCATTAATATTTGCCATACCTACAATACTTTTACACATATGTTGTAAGGTTTGCTTACCATGAATTGAATTAAGGTATGCTGAAATATATTCACTGTTAGCTTTATTATTTACACGAACTCTAATTAAATATCCAGCTATTGCCATAGGAGTCTCTTCTCTAAAAACAGCAGTTTTCCCTACAAGCTCTCTACTATTGGTTCGATTAAATAAAATATCTCCTTTTTTAGTTAAATATTTTTCATGCTCCTTTTTATCTAAATTGATATATTTAAGCGAAGAAAAATTCCATTCTCCAGAATAAGTAATGTTATTCATTCTCAATATTGGAAAATTACCTATAGATTCATCAGCCTTTCCAGAGGTTCCATATTTAACTTCTGTAACTAAATCTTTAATGCTTCCTATAGGAAACTGCTTAGTGTTAACCGTGGGATCACCAAACATTTCCAAAAACACAGATTGTGCTAAAGCATTCAGTTCTTGCTCAACTTGCTGGCAATCTTTACGCAACTGGTCGGCTGTTGCTAATACTTGAGCAATTTGTTTTTGGGTTTCTAGGGGAGGGAGTGGGATTTTTAACTGTAAAAACCTTACTCTATCTAAATTGGAAATATTAGTTGTTTGCCGCCCTAAATGTCTAATTTCATGTTGTATATTTGGGCTAACTAACCAGTGATATAAATAATCAGCATCAACTACTTCAGAGTTAGCACGCAAATTTGAAATAAAACCACCTAACGTTGCAGGAAATGGCAATTCAGGTACACGAACACATTTACCCACTAACTGCCAGCTGTTAGCACTAGAAATAAGGATGTCTGATTGTTGTAAAATCTTATCGTCATTCTTTTCTATAATACTATTTGGAATTACAATCAAGTCAGTTAGATCAAGCTCCTTTTGAATATTTTTTGTTCTCAAGCAAACAATAGAGTCATTATCTCCATATTCAAGTAATTCAGCAGGCTTAAAAGTAACACCACGAATGAAGGTAAGGACATTTTTTAAAGGTACAAACTTCACTCTAGCATCCCCTCAAGCTCACCCAACCCCTTATCCATACTCGCCTGCAAAACCCTAATCCGCCCCATAATCACCTCAGGCGCATCATACTCAATTTCTTCATAAACCACTTCCTTATAACGATTAAGCGACAAATCATAGCCATTACTGGCAATCTCATCCTTTGCCACCATAAAACTCTGTTCAGTACGCGCATGGCTGTGTTCATCGGCTAAATGATCCCAACGCGCCAAAATATCAGGAATATTATCTAAACTATGGCTGATCGCTTCATCGTCTTTTACTAACGGTGTGCGCTTATCATCCAAACTAAAGCCATCCGCCTGCATATCATAAAACCACACTTTATCCGTGCCGCCTGAGTTGGTTTTAGTGAACACTAAGATGGCAGTGCTAACTCCTGCATAGGGTTTAAACACACCCGATGGCATGGAAATAACCGCATCCAGTTTTTGCTCTTCAATTAAACGTTGTCGGATTTCTTTATGTGCTTTGGTTGAGCCAAATAACACGCCATCAGGCACAATCACCGCAGAGCGTCCGCCTATTTTGAGTTGACGAATAATTAAGGCTAAAAATAATAGTTCTGATTTTTCTGTGGGACGTTTTTTCTTTTTACCGTCTTTGTCTACAGCTTCTTTAGCGGGCTTAGTGGGTTTGACCTTACCTAAGGCTTTGAGTAAATCGGGGGAAATATTATCCACATTCACCGAACCTTTAAACGGTGGATTCGCTAAAACCATGCTATAGGCTTCACTAATCGCTTCCTCGCCATCGTGTACTTCAGCCAAACTATCACGGTATTCAATGCGCGGCTGTTCTATGCCATGCAACATCATATTCATCGCGCCAATCCGCAGCATGTGGGTATCAAAATCAAAGCCTGTAAAAAAGTCTTGATTATAGTGCGCTCGGTGTTCAGGGCGTGTCAGCTCGTTAGCATAATGTTGGTTGATATATTCAGCCGTTGCCATTAAAAACCCACAGGTTCCCGAGGCAGGATCACACATCGTATCGCTTAAAGTCGGTTTAAGCATGGCCACCATCATTTTAATAATGTGGCGCGGCGTGCGAAATTGTCCATTAACGCCAGCGGTGGCTATTTTAGAGAGTAAGTATTCATAGACATCGCCTTTGGTATCGCGGTCTTTCATGTCGATGTCGTCAATCATCTGTATGACTCTATCGAGCAGACTGGCATCAGGCATCATAAAAATTGCGTCTGCCATGTGTTTGGCAAAACGGCTCTCTTCACCTTGCAGGGTTTTGATAAAGGGAAAGGCTTTGTCCCGTACAATGGCATACAGGGTTTGTGGGTCTTTATCACGAAACACAGACCATCTTAATTCGCGCTGCTCTTCGTTGAAAATAGGCTCAACAATGGGGTTTTTAGTGCGCAGGGCAATACGCTCTTTTTGTGTATGAATTTCATCTAAGCGTTTGATAAATAGTAAATAGGATATTTGCTCGATAACGCTCAGGGGGTTGGATATGCCGCCTGTCCAGATGGTTTCCCATATTTCATCAATCTGATTTTTAATTTTGCCTGTTAGCACGGGTGGTGGTTCCTTGTAGTGTTCTTTTGGGGATAGTAATAGGGATTATAAAAGCCAATAAATAGCTTGCAGACGTATGATAATTTTGTCGATATTATATAGCGAATCTTATTTCTAAGCTAAGCCTTAACTGCGGCAGTAAACAGCGATGTATATTGAGTTAATAAATCTTTATTGGCTAGACCTTTAAATGGCAAGCCCTCAAAGTTAGGGTTGATGCCCTTACATTCAGCAAAAGTCCTAATGGCTTCAGAATCAATTTGTAGTGATTGGCATACGTTGTTTAGCGCCGTATTTAAAGCAATAAATTCATTGATGTGTTGTTGAGCAACTTTATCAAACGCCTCGCCTGTTTTACTTAAATTAGCAGTACTCAGTTTAAAAAATGTTTTCCAGTAAGCTGTGCCAAAAATACCCGATAATTGAACTAAGCCATGTAGGCGATTATGGTAATCAGCATGAACTGTCATATAAGTTCTTTTTTCAACGGAATTAAGAATTAAATCACCTTCTTTTTCATCGTGTCTAAGTGCCGCTGCAAAAGCTAAGTTTGCCTGTTCATGAGGTGTCAGGCTACTGTAGAGCTTGTTTATTTGTTTGGGCTTCATTGCCTTGCTCCTAGCTGTTGTTCAATCCTTTCTAGCCGCAGACTTAATTCTGTAAATTCAACTAATTTAGCTTGATTGGAGAGGGCGGTAATTAAAGACGCGCCTATATCGGGTGGAACATTACCTGTCATTGTTTCGGTGACTATATTATTTCCCGTTTCGGGTAATGTTTCACCGACTGGGATATTAACGGGCATAGCTTGGGATTTAATAGCTGGGTAGAGTCTATCTAAAACCAGTTTACACGCGGTTAAATCCCCCTCTAAAGCGGCATCAATTACTTTTTGTAATACCGATTCTCCATGCTTTGCCAGTAATGGCTTTAGGTTAGCTGTATCTTGTTTAGGTCGTCCGGATGGATTACCTGATTGCCCTTTTTTAAATGACATTGTTTTTCCTTGTTATGGTGCTGCTATCAATGTGCTGCTTTATCGTCAATATGAGGATGAAATACAGCATCAGAACCGCTTAAACCTTTAACGACTGCCACCATGATTAGATATTTAACTTGGCGTGTTATTGGTAGTTGAGCGTCAAAATCTGCCCACTCATTTACCTGAACTTGTACCCACTTAGGCGCGTCTTGTTTTGAGATACCAATACTTGTGAGTGCATTGATAAAAAAACCATCGAGGGCGATTACTTGACGTTCCCGTTTACCTTTGCGCAATATGTAAAAGGCAATGCGGATATTATCAAAGTTGGTAGTGTGTGAAAATACTTCTACAGTGTCGTCTTTATCGGTCTGTGAAATAATTTCTACAGCGTTTGAGTGGGAGCTTTCTGCTTTTTGTGGCGTGGATTCTGACTTGTTATTCTGTGAATATAGTTCTACAAGATGATTGTATATTTGTAGATGTTTTTCCCTGGGTAGTTTTTTAGCTTTACTGGCTATGCCTAAATCATTTTTAGCTTGCCCGATAACCTTGGCTAATTTGTTATTGCTTTTAGGGCTGCATTTGATTAAATCGGCTACTGCTTTGTTGAGTGAGGTTGTGCCGTCATACGCCATAATTGTTCCTAGGTTGTGAATATATTTCTACAGTATAGACCTGTGAATATAATTCTACAATACTAAGCAACTATTTTTATTTTAAGGTTTCATTCTTGTACATTAAAAACTTTCATTAATTACTCGGTTCAAATAATCATCCTCTAATTCAGCTGGTCGCTGGTGATATTCATAAAGCACTTCACCTAAGTTTGTCTTGGTTACCGTCGTAGTATATTTAGCCGTATCTTGTTCAATAATATCAGTACCGCCTTTATACTCCTTTACCTCGTGTACCTGCTTGTTTGCTTTTGTACTGGGCTGCTTACCTGCGTAGGGGCTTGTAGACGTAGTTGAAACATGCGTGGACACCAAGTGTTCATGGGGTTTATTGGGTTTTTCAATCCAAGAAGAATCCAAGGCTTTTCCAGGATTATTCCAAGACTTTTCCAAGGGTAATCCAAGATTTATCCCAGATTTACCTAAGGGTTTAACAGATGCTTTGGTTTTGGTTTTTTGCTTAAATTTAGGCTGTAATTTACCTGTACTTGACCAACCTAAGCCAATTATTGGATTAAGGGGCTTGATGATTTCAGCCTTTCGGTATTTTCCATTTTTAGCGGTGCTTTCTATTGAATAACTAACTAAAAATTCATAGCCTCGAAAGTGCCCTGCCAGTGATTTTGCGTCGCTGTATCGTTTACGTGGATTATCACCAATAGTAAGGCGGTACAATTTTGCAAACTTGCTATCTGGCTTTACGGTGGCATTGCCCTTTAATGACTTGACGTATGGCAGGTAAGCGGTAATTTCTTCACCAGTAGCAACCTCAACCAGTTTTAATACAAAACTACAGACTAAAACTGGTTTTGATTTATCATTAGGTGTGATTTGTTTTTCAGATTGGCTAGTAGCAACACATTCACACAAAATTAGATTAGTTTCTTCCTGTGGTTTATTCCTGTATTGATTCCAGCTTTCATCTAGCTCATTTTTTGATACGGCACTCATTTATTAGGCTTCACGTTCTGCATTCTTGCACTTTAGGAATGGTTATTTCTTGCTTTTAAGGGTGTCTAAAATAATTTGCCTAATATCCACTGCACTAGCGCCTAAAGCTTTCATGCGCTCAATTTCATCGTGTACTCGGTCTTCCATCCACTGTACTAGCTTTAACTGCTCGGCTGTCATTTCCTCGCGTTTAGTTCGAGCGTCTCCTGTTGCAGCTTTAGTGATTGCTTGCTGAATGTGTTGATAAACGCGCCAATGTGAACTTGAAGAAGGATTTTCTTTTTTTAGCCCACTACTTAGCCACTTTATCGAATCATTGCATGTTTTAGTCGGTTCAATTACATCTTGGCGGTATATTTCCCACTCTATCAACTTAGCCGCATTTTTTTCAAACTGCTCCACATATTCAATTCTAAAATTTTCTGCTTGCTCACCAGTGAAGCCAAGAACCACAATAGAGAAGTTTTTACGATCTAAAATAAAATACTTTTGTTTTCTACCTTGTTCATCTAGGTAATAGCTTGGCTGAATTTTCAGCCGACCTTTTTTAACTAAATTATTGATGCGCTGTAAAATATTCTTATGCTGTTTGCCAAAATGCTCTGCTACTTTTAGTGTATTGGTAGTAATGCCTTTATGTTCAGAATCAATGACGACTAATTGCTGCTGCAACAATTCTGCTTTGGTGGGTAATTTATTAAGACTCATGCTGACACCTTAGATTTAGGGATCAGATTATTATGTGTTGGCTCAGTTTTTAGGTTTTCTGCTAACCATGTATCAATTTGAAACTGATACCACATTTTCTTTTGTCCAAGATAAACGGGGGTAGGGAATGTACCTTGTTTGGCTTTACGCCATAGGCTGGTATTGGATAAGCCAGTTTGTAGTTTGACTTGTGCAGTTGATACTAAAGGGGAGTGGGTATTGCTTTTCATTGGTAGCACCTTCTATTGATTGAAATTAGATGGTGCTACTATGCCTATATTGTTTAGTGAATTCAGACACGACTTTTCTAAAAAGTGTGTCGTTTTGTTATTTTTTTTGATTCCGCATAAATTTAGCAAGCTCTAGCAAGGATGGAATCTCGCTATGAACATAACCAGTATTTTTTTCTTCTCTATTCTTAGGGAGTGATTTAATAAAATCTTTGTTTTTTTGTAAACTCCAACAACAAGTCTCCGGCTCACATCTGATGATTCCGCGACTTCCTCAAGGCCGTCTGCGGCAGTAAGGTTACCACCATCAATTCTATGATTGAATAGTGCACTAAGAACCTTCTTTTCATTTTTAAGTATATTGTTTTCTAGTCCTTGTGTTGCCTTGTGTGTAGACTCAAAGTTAAAGAATTCATTCATATCACTAATTTTATTGCTACTAATTTTTTCATCAAGCGTTAGTAGTTCATCTGCTACCCAATCAGGTATTATTTGCTGATAAAGAGAGCAAGTTATTAATGCACTCATTAATGCACCTCTATTACCAGATAAAAATTCTGTGTGACAATCTTCTAGTTGATTATTACAGTTGTCACCCAATATTGAATTCATAAGGCCGGTTGAAAGCGTTAGCATTAAGCGCACTCCGTTTAAGGTGTATTTATTTCTGGTAAGGGAATCAGTCTGCCTTAAAGGCTTAGGCTGGCTAATTAATTATAGTTTATTGGCTAATTTCTTATCCAGCGTAAGCAGCTCTATTTGATGGCTTAATGCTGTAGCAAGAATAATGGCATCGGGTAGCTTTATGCGGTGTTGCTGTTTTAAATTAATCGTTTTGTCTTCTATGGCGCGATTAATAGTTAGGTGCGTCATTAGCTCAAGTAATGCGGATATTATTTTAACTTCATCTTGGGTAATATTGGGAAAGCCTAGTAGTTCCATTCGGGTTACTGAGCTAAAAGCGCAGTTTTCTAGGTTAATTCCTTTTAGTTTTATACCTGCTTCAGAATTACCCGCGACAATACCCAGAATAATATTAGTGTCTAATAAATATTTAATCCCATTCATCACGCATTTTCCTTTGTATTTCTACAGGGTCACCTGTAAAGGTAGGTGAGTCTTTTAGTGCGCCAAAAAAGTCATTAAGTGTTTTAGGTGGCTTTTCTTCGGGGACATATTGACTGAGGAATTGCTCTATGAGGTCATTGGTTGATACATGCGCTTGTTCTGCTGCTCGTTTTAGCTGGGTAGCTACATCATCTTTTAGTTCTAGTGTTTGCATGTGGTTGCTCCAATAATATTAAGGTGATTTTAGCTTGCTTGCCTAATGTACGTCACGTTAGATTGTGGGTTGATATGTAAATTTACAAATTCACTCCAACGCTCTAGGGCTTCCCGCCTTTCATCAAGGTAAGAGTTTTTGTTATACACGGCATTAATCGCGCCTAATGAATGATTAAGACATTTTTCGGCTATATGTGGGGCAATATTCAACTTTTCTAAGTGCGTTCTAACTGTACGCCTAAAATCATGAGGCGTTACTTTTTCAATGGTTAGCGCGCCTGACTCAAATAGTCTGCTCATGGCGCGGCCCGTTACTTTATCGGATAACATTCCATTAATTCCACAAAATACATAGTTGGAGTCAATGCCTTGTAACTCTGAAATTAAATTAATGACTTCATTGCTTAAAGGGACTGTCCACTCTGTATTAGTCTTAGTATTTTCTTTAGGTATAAACCATTCTTTTTTTCTTAGGTCGATGTGCTTCCATTCCGCTTTGAGTAGTTCGCCAGTTCTAACGCCAGTAAGCAAGAGCACTTTTAAGCCATTTTTAACGGGTAAACTCATTTTAGGCGCGTTGCTGATTGCATCCCAAACGGGTTTTATTTCGTTGGCTTCTAGCCAGCGTTCGCGTTTGCTTGTTACTACGCCTAAATCCTTTTTATCTAGTGCATAAGCAGGGGAGCGTTCTATGTATCCACGCCCCTCGGCAAATTTGAATAGTTGCTTTAATGTTGCTGTTACTTTTCCTGCATGAGACACCGCGCCGCGTTTAACAACGACTTGAACACAATTAACAACGGCAACAGTGGAAAGGGTTGTAATGTTTTTATTGCCTATTGTAGGTTTAATATCATGTTCGATTACTTGCTTTACTGCTTCAGGTGCTCTTCTGTGTGGAAGTATTCTATCGTTATAGAATACATCGCATAATTCACTCACCGTTTTAGGTGTGTTGGGTTTTTCTGTGTGCAATTCCCCAGCATCCAGCTTTAATTTGGCTGTTTCTAATGCTTTACGTGCCGCTGATAAAGTGAGTTGATCATCACCATTTCCATACCTACCAAACGTCATCATTCTGCGTTTATTAGTTTCTGGTTCTTTGTAATACCAAGTAAATGACTTCTTGCCTGAATTGCCCACGCGAATACATAAGCCAGAACATGCTTTGTCAGGTACTTCATATTGCTTGCCTAGCGGTTTTAAATGCTTGATGAAAGCATCGGTTAATCCTTTAGGGGGTGCTATAATCTTGTCTGCCATGTTGATGCCTCTATTTATCAATAATGGTTAAGCCTGATTGTGTTGGTAGCACATCAGGCTTTTTTCTAGCTGAAAAACTAGCTGAAAACAATGTGTGAAATTGAATGAAATTAGATGATATGCCTTATTGGATCATTGTGCAATAAATCCAGTAAATATAAGGATTTAAGTGGTTTTTTTGGAAGTGATTGAAACGGGTTGAAATGATCCTTTGATACTTTGACATGGTAGGGGTCGGTGATTCGAATTCACTCGTGCCTACCATCTAAGCTTTTGTTTTAGATGGTAATTTCAAGTAAAAATAAAAATTCCTGTTTTTTATTTCCAAAACTAATGGCTAATTATATCGAATTCTAGGGTATAACAAATATACTATCTGAATAATCAGTTATAGTTTTGTAATACTTAGGGATAGCCAATGACCATTCAAGACGATCAACCTATTAATTTACGTGATGCCTTAGATAAGCATTTAAATGCTCGTTCATTAAGTAAAAGCATCAGCACCTTACTGCAAAATACTCGAAAAAAAATTAATTATAAGCCAGATTATCAGCGTAATTATGTCTGGGATTATAATCCCGCAATAATTTCCGACATATAAATCCGCTTCCTTATTCGGTAATCCCCTCGAAATACAATTTGATACTAATTTAGATTTTCAGCGCGATGCCATTAATGCAGTGGCGGGTATTTTTGAGAGCCAGGAAATCCCTGTAAATGAACTTTATGCTCAGTCGTGTTAGCAATTTTGGCACGCTGATTAACAAGGGGCGGTACTTTATGTCTAAAATATTGTCACAAATACACGTCTAAGCTAGAATATGAGTATATACAACATTTCTGGGGTGTCTTATGTCTGCATTAAAACAATTAAAACCCAAGCCAGAAGCTGTTTTAGCTAAAGCATTATTAAATACTGCTGAACAGTTAGGTTTAAATCAAGCTGAGCTAGCCGCGGTACTAGGTGTACATCGCACTGCTATTAGTCGCTTAAAGAAAAGTCAATCACTCGACCCTTTATCCAAGCAAGGGGAAATTGCATTGTTGGTTGTACGCGTTGCCCGTGCTTTATTTGCATTAACAGGCGGTGATAAAGAGTGGATTAAACACTTTATGCACACTCATAATAGTGTCACAGGCGGGGTTCCTGCGGAACAAATTAAAAGCATTCAAGGTTTAATGACAGTATTACAATTTGTTGATGCTATTCGGGGTAAGGTTTAATGATTTGGGAGGAATGCGAGGGAGAGCAACAGATCACGCATTTAGCAGGAACTCTCTATCGCTTAGTAGAAAGCCAGGAACAAATTGCTACCTTAGCTTATGTTGATACTTTAGATGAACAGGCCTTGCTGGAAGAAATGCTAGAAAACTCTAAACCGAGCTATAAGGAGGATTTAAGTGATTACCATTATTTACTCTCCACCCCTTTTCGTTATCCACCTTTAAAATGGGGGTCGCGTTTTGGTGCGGTGCATGAGCCTAGCCTTTTTTATGGTGGGATTAATATCGAAGTTACCTTGGCTGAATCGGCGTATTACCGTTTGGTTTTTTGGAATTCTATGACATCTACTCCGATAAAAAAACAGATCAAATCTGAGCATTCGTTATTTTCTGTCGGTTATCAATCTCAAAGGGGTATTCGTTTACAGAACTCCCCCTTTAATAAATACCAAGCTGAGATAACTCATCCCTCTCAATACATTTATTCACAGCAATTAGGCTCTGCCATGCGCACATCGGCTGTAGGAGTATTTGAATACCCATCTGCTAGAGACCCACAAAAAGGAATTTGTGTTGGCTTATTTGTGGTACATGGGTTAAAGCAAAAACGGCCGGCAGATATGACTCACTGGTTATGTGAAACAAATGCCAATGAAGTCCTTTTTAAACAGCTCGACTCTAGCACCATAATTCGTTTTAAATTAGAAACATTTCTCACTAACGGCAAGCTGCCGATACCTGCATAATTTTATAATATATGGCTTTAATTAGTCACTATTATTCTGAAAATTAGAAAACCCAGTTGATGCTTGTTTTGTTAGTGAAAGGGGAAAGGTGATCGTTTATTGCGTTAGTTAGTTAGTTAGTTAGTTAGTTAGTTAGTTAGTTAGTTAGTTAGTTAGTGATTTACGATGAAAAGTTAATTTCAGCATAAAAATCTGTTGAAACTTTAGTTCAATTTTAGGGAATACCATTATGCACTACCACGGAAGTATCAAAAAAATAGTTGAGCGCCCTTTAACTGGGAGAGCGGCAGGTGTTACTGAGTCAGACCCGATACTTAAGCGCATTTATTTAGCACGTGGTATAAAATCAGATGCGGAATTAGAGCGTGGATTAGCGCAGCTACCTTCACCTTGGCTGTTAACGGGGATGGAGGAAATGGTCACTTATTTGATAGCAGCGATAGAGCAGCAGAAGAAAATTGTTATCGTGGCTGATTTTGATGCCGATGGTGCTACCAGTTGTACGG
>Ga0209081_1001034_pt1 | contig 16630 bp, 14 predicted proteins | sample GOMGulsemesocosm_4_FD_184636 | JGI IMG/M metagenome (GOLD analysis project Ga0209081, IMG submission 184636) | Methane-oxidizing microbial communities from mesocosms in the Gulf of Mexico - GOM15B Gulf of Mexico (SPAdes) (version 2) | ecosystem: Environmental > Aquatic > Marine > Cold seeps... | reverse complement strand
AATCAGAGTTTGACCGGCATCGAGGTATTTTTGCTCAAGTACTCCGCCTGATGCCCAAGTAGCAAAGTCATCGTCATTTAAAACACCTATTGTGTTATCGTTGATTAACCACATACCTTCTAATTTTTTATGGCAAATAAGTTTTTAATAGGCTTTAAGCTTTGTAGAATAATGGTTTCACTAAGCTCACCTTTTTTTTCAATAATACTTTGCAAGATATGAGAGTGATTAAAACTAAATAACCACCGTCTAAAGACGGAGAGTTAAAAAAAGCGGACTGAAAGTCCAGCATTTCGGCTAAAGCCGATTACTTCACTTCAAAATTGTCACTTAGTTTACGTTCAAAGTGATGCTCTAGATATTCTTTGATCATATCTGATGACGATATATTAGGTGGCGCTGAAACTAATAAGTGAATATGATTTTGACTGACTACACCTCGCAGTATTTCAATCTCTAAATGCTCACAGGTTTGCCTAGCTAACTCTCTAACCCTAAGCCCTACATCACCCATTAAAACTCGATAACGATACTTCGTTACCCAGACAAAGTGGTATTCTATTTTATATTTGGTATGTGAACCATTACGATATTTCATACCCATATAATAAACGCAACTACTAGCTAAAAGCTATCCCGTCTAAAGACGGGGGTTTAAACCAATTTCTTCGGACGAATTAAGGTTCACTTAAGTTTTTCTTAATTTTCGATGATTAGATTATGTTGTATGAATAAACGAAACTACCCTACAATTTTATTTAGTATTTTTTCTCTAACCGTTTTAGTCTTTGCATGGCTTGAACGTGATGAATACTGGTACACAGCTGAAGATGGTTTAGGCTACGCTTTTGGCATTATTGGTTCAACCATGATGCTATTACTTCTATTATATCCTGCCCGTAAATATTGGAAACCTATGCGTAATATTTTTAAAGTGCATTACTGGTTTCGCTTACATATGGTTTTTGGTGTTTGGGGACCTTGTTTTATTATGTTGCACAGTAATTTTAACTTGGGATCACTTAATAGCAATATAGCATTATCTTCTATGTTACTTGTTGCAGGTAGTGGTTTGCTCGGTCGATATGTTTATCAAAAATTGCATCGTGGTTTGTATGGTGAGCAAATTAATTTTGCTGATTTAGACAGTGATTATCAATTATCTAAATCACAATTTTCAAATGTTTCTTTTTTTACTGATGATATTCAATCATTGCTATATCAAATAGAAGAAAAGCTGACCCAACGTTCTGTATCGTTAGGTACAAGCTTATGGGCAGGTAGAAAAATCAAACGTATTCAACGAACATCATTAAAAGAACGTAAAAAATATCTGAATGGAGAAAATGAAAGCACAGATAAAAATACTCAGGATTGGTATGCAGGCTTATCAAAATTAGAAAAAATGGCAAATTATGCTTTATATACTCGCCTTTTTTCACTTTGGCATATTTTTCATTTACCTATATTTTTTATGATGATTATTTCCGCTATCGTTCATATATTTGTTGTTCATATTTATTAGGGCTTCTATGACTTTTGTTTATAAAAACAAAGCTAAAATCAACCAGACAAATGTGATGATTAGTCTGGTTGATTTTTTATATTTATTTGTTTTATTAATGTCTTCTTATTCATCAATAGCACTAGCGCAGGAAATTGAAAGTAATAGTAAGGAGCTTAGTTTAAAACAGTTATTATTAATGCCGGGCAACTTAACTAAACCACACGCTAAAGTAGAACCTAAATGCCAAGCATGTCATTTGCATTTCGATAAATCAAATCAGTCACCATTATGTTTAGATTGCCATGAACAAATTAATGATGATTTGATATTATCATTAGGCTTTCATAGTAAAATAGAAAAAACCGATATTGAGCAGTGTAGTAGCTGTCATACCGATCATAAAGGTAGAGGTTTCAATATAACCGCGTTAGATAAAGATCACTTCAATCATGATAATACAGAATTTTCATTAAATGATAGTCATGCGTCACTTGGTTGTAATGACTGTCATAAAGCAGAAGATAAAAACTTTAGAATTAAACTAAATGAAGGGACTTGTAGTAGTTGTCATGAAGATCCTCATAAAGGTGATTTAGATAATGATTGTGCTCAATGTCATGATGAAAAAAGTTGGCAGGTGTCACAGTTTGATCATAGTAAAACTGATTTTTTACTGAATGATAAGCATAAAGAACTTGCCTGTTCATCTTGTCATGTCAATGATGTTGCTGTTGAGTTAGGAGATCAATGTGTAAATTGTCATTTATCTAAAGATAAACATTTTAATGTTTTTGGTAACAAGTGTCAGGATTGCCATAGAGAAATAGGTTGGGATAAAACCAATTATGATCACTTTAAAGAAACAAAATTTCGCTTATTAGGTAAACATGAAAAGCTTACTTGTGAATCATGTCATACAAGCGCTTACTCAAAAACAAATAGTGATGATCATTCAAAAAAACAAAAGTTAAAAGAGACTTGCGTAGGATGTCATAAAAATGATGATGTTCACCTTGGGAGTAATGGCAGTGATTGTAAACAGTGCCATAACAATACCGATTGGGAAAAATCTAAATTTAAACATAATGATGATACTGATTTTTTATTACAAGGTGCTCATGAAAAACTTACTTGTGATGTTTGTCATTTAGCTGATGACGCTAAAGTTATAAAAAATAAAAACGTGAAGCAAAAAGATAATACAGTGCGTGTTTGTAATGACTGTCACCAAATAACCGATCCTCATGATGGTAATTTAGGGGATAAGTGCCAAAATTGTCATGAGCAAAATAAATGGTATGAAAATGTAACGTTTAATCATGACTTTACATTTTTCCCTCTTACTGGTGCGCATAAACTACAAGTTTGTCAAAGTTGTCATTTTTCATCTGATTTTACTTTCGACTCTTATCTATGTACTGATTGTCACCGTGAAGATGATTCTCATAAACCATCGTTAGGCGATAAATGTACTGAATGTCATAACACTTCAAGTTGGACAACATGGCAATTTGATCATCAGTTACAAACTAAATATCCATTAGAAGGAGCACATGAAAACCTTACTTGTGTTCTATGTCATACCAATAAACTAAGTGAACCTTTATTACCACCTCAAACGTGTACTTCTTGTCATCAAAATGATGATATTCATCAAGGTGCGTTCGGTCGAAATTGCAAACAATGTCACAATACGGATGGTTTTTATGATTTTAAACATTAGGCTTATTAATACCATATTGAAAAACATAGTGCTGATATTGCTTTGTTGGCAAGGCGCAGTAAACGCAGAAACATTTGATCATCAAACAACATTATTTCCATTGTTTGGTCAACATGATCTTGTTGAATGCCAAGATTGTCATGTTAATGGTCAATTTAAAGGAACGCCGACAGAGTGTGAATTGTGTCACAGTAGCGTAGGAAGTATTGAAGCATCACAAAAACCTGCTGACCATATGGTTACCAATAACCGTTGTAGTGATTGTCACTTGGCAATAGGTTGGGCATCTATACCACGCTTTGAACATCAGTCAAGTGGTGGTACATGTACTAGTTGTCACAATGACGATATTAGTGAAGGTAAAAACCCATCACATATTCAAACAAGTGCAAACTGTGAGTCTTGTCATTTGGATAATAATTGGCAAACCGTTATTTCGGTAGATCACTTAGAGGTAATTGGTCGTTGTACTAGTTGTCATAATGGGGTTGTTTCAGAAGGGAAACCTGTTAATCACTTTCCAACAGCATTAGAGTGTGATGAATGCCACACACCTACAGGGTGGGTTCCTGCAACATTTAATCATAGTGATACAACACTTGAATGTTCAAGCTGCCATAATAATACCTTGGTAGCAGGAAAAGGTGCGCAACATATTCTATCAAGCCAAACTTGTGATGCATGCCATAGTACTGATTTATGGTCTCCAGCAATAAAAGTAGATCATAATGATGTTATTGGTACGTGTGTTAGTTGCCATGATAATAATATTGCTTTGGGAAAAAGTGTACAGCATATTTTATCAACTGATTCTTGTGATTCGTGCCATGGTTCAGATTTTTGGGAACCTGTGATAACAACAGATCATGATGAAATACTGGGCTCTTGTTCAACTTGTCATGATGGTAATATCGCAACAGGAAAAACGGTTGATCATTTCTTTACTACCTTAGATTGTAATGCGTGCCATATTTCTAATGCATGGCTACCTACTACCTTTGACCACAGCGATGTTAGTGGGAATTGTAGTAGTTGTCATGATGGTAATTTAGCGATAGGGAAGGGAGAACAACATATTTCATCAACGCAAGTATGTGAAGCATGTCACTTATCAATAAATTGGGAGCCTGCTCTTGTTGTTGATCATAATGAGGTGATTGGTACCTGCAATAGTTGCCATGATGGAAACATAGCAACAGGCAAAGATGCTCAACATATTTTATCCACACAAACCTGTGAGGCTTGTCATTCAACAGCGGCATGGTCACCAGAATCAATGCTTGATCACAATGAAGTGATTGGCACTTGTACTAGTTGTCATGATGGAAATATTGCAACAGGAAAAACGGCAGATCACTTCACCACTAGTTTAGAGTGTGATTCTTGTCATAGCTCATTAGCTTGGACACCAGTAACGTTTGATCACAGTGATGTGAATGGTAATTGTAGTAGTTGCCATGACGGTAATACAGCAACAGGAAAAGATGCTCAGCATATTTTATCCTCTCAAACTTGTGAAGCCTGTCATTTAACAGCAGCATGGTCGCCAGAATTTACGGTTGATCATGATAATGTGCTTGGCTCATGTTCAAGTTGTCATGATGGTAATACGGCAACAGGGAAAGATGCTCAACACATACTATCAACAGATGCGTGTGAAACATGCCATTTAGCTACGGCATGGTCTCCAGAGTTTACCGTTGATCATGGTAATGTACTGGGTTCATGTTCAACTTGCCATGATGGTAATACAGCAACGGGGAAAACAGCTGATCATTTATTGACCACTTTAGAGTGTGATTTTTGCCATTTAAATACAGCTTGGCTACCAGCAACGTTTGATCATTCTGACATTGTTGACAATTGTAGTAGTTGCCATGATGGTAATACGGCAACTGGTAAAGATACTCAACATCTTTTATCTACACAAACCTGTGAAGCCTGTCATTCAACATTAACTTGGTCTCCTGAAGTTACGGTTGATCATAATAATGTACTGGGTTCATGTTCAACTTGTCATGATGGTAATACAGCAACAGGGAAAGATAGTGGTCACTTTATAACGTCGCTAGAGTGTGATAGTTGCCATGGTATTCAAAGTTGGGCGTTTACAAACTATATTCATGGTGCTTCATATCCAGGAGAACATAGAAACAGACTATCTTGTACTGATTGTCATACCAATAATAATGAAGTTATTTCATGGCGATTCCCGTATGGACCTGATTGTGCTGGTTGTCATGCGAATGATTATGATCAAGGTGAGCATACAAAAACAAAAAGCCCATCAACTATTTTCTACAATGTGTCTGAATTAAGAGACTGTTCAGGCTCTTGTCATGAATATACAGATAATACATTTACCACTATTAAAAGAACACGTAATAGTGAACATAGTGCTAACGATAGCGATTTTGATTAATGAATAAATTTAATAGCACAATAGCCCTTGTTAGTTTTTTTTGTTGTAATACATTAGTAATTGCACAGAGTGATACTAATAATGTGGTGACGAAAGAAGATAAACCAGCGAGTATTCATATTTTCCAAGCTGGAGATAGTTTATTTTTATTATCAAAAAAGTATGATGTTTCAATTGAAAATCTGAAAATATGGAATGGAATTAAAAATGTTACTCGTATTGCTAACGGTCGAACTATTTATTTAACGAATAACAAAGAAAAAAAATCAGTTTCAAAGCCTAAGAACACTTTAACATTAAAAGAAAAGGCAGAAGCTGCGCTTACAAGCAAAAAATATCGTTTAGCAATAACATTATTAACAAAACTCTATCAAAAAGGAAATGAAAAGGAACGGCAATTCGCTTTAGAGTTTTTGGGTTTATCTCGTGATAAAAAAGGCCAAAAAGCTTTTGCTAAACAAGCATATCAATCATTTTTAAAAGAATACCCTAAAGCTTTAACTGCACCAAGAGTGCAATTAAGACTAGATAATTTAATTGGTATAGAAACACTCAGTAAAAACAGAAAATTATCTCAAGGAAAAAAGAACAAACAAAGGAAAAAACCGTCATACTTTAGAGGCAGTGTTTCTTCAGATTACCGACAAAGTGCTTTAGTGAATGACTTAGGTGAAAGTCGAGATACTTTATCTTTAGCCAATGTTGATGTTAATGCTAAAGGCAATATACAACGAGATAGCTATAATATTGGATTTCAGGTTTCAATGGGGCATTATCAAGATTTATTGCCTGAGTCGGATAAGACTAATGAACAGATCCGTTATTTGAATGTTTCAGCAAAAAGTGATGATAAGTTATATCAAGTTACTTTTGGACGCCAGAGAAGCAGAGACAAAGGTGTTTTTGGTCGATTTGATGGAATAGTGCTCAGTAGTGAGGTTATAGATGATATTAAACTTAATGTTGTTGCAGGTTACCCTGTAGCCTCTTCTAAAATTACACGCATAGATACAGAAAGGCAGTTCTATGGTGTAAGTGTTGATATTGACAATAGCTGGAAGGATATTGACTTCAGCCTTTTTGTTTTTGATCAATCTATTGGCAACATAACCGATAGAAGGGCTATTGGTGGGAAACTCAGTTACTTCCAAGACTCTACATCGCTTTACTCCTTAATCGATTATGATATTTTCTTTAATGAACTTAATGCATTGCTATTTTCAGGAAGCTACACCACAGAGCTGTCACAACGTTTATCTTGGTCGCTTAATTATCGAAAAAGTCCTTATGTAGGTACACGTAATGCATTAATTGGTCAAAGCGTTGATAGCTTTACGGAATTACAAAACTTATTTATAACAGATGAAGAAATTCTTGATCTGGCCTTAGACAGAACATTAACCAGTAAAACAGCATCATTCCAGTTTTATCAACCCATTAATGAATCTTTTGATATTAATGCCAGTTTAACATGGATGAATTTATCTGATGCGCCAGAATCAGGTGGTGTACCTGCAATTAGTAAAAGTGGAGGGCAATATTACGCTAATATTAACCTGTCAGGTAAGAACCTTTATAGTGGACGTGATGTGAATCGATTTGGCTTTCGATATTCCAGTTTAGCTAGTTCCAATGTGTATTCACTTTATGTCTCTAGCCGTTATCGTTTAGAGAATGGTTTATCATTAATGCCTAAGTTACGGTTTGATGATCGTAGTAATGATAATGGTACCAGTCAACAAAGCATATCACCAACACTTAGGTTACAATATCAAAGTAAAAAGCATTATTTGTATACTGATGTCGGTGGTATTTTTTATACATCAAAATCAACGCTAATCCCTTCTCAACAAACTTCAATTTACTATGTTTATTTAGGTTATCGTTATTACTTTTAGTGAGACGTTCATATAAGTTACTAGTAATCTAGGTTTGTTCTACCTTCTATGTAATACCTCAACGCTTTACTCAAACATGTGGATAAAGCGTGATATTGAAAACTAGTGAAGAATAGTCATTTCTGATAAGAGTTCTTTAAATTTACTTTCAGCATTTTTATCAATGCCTTGTTCACCTAACAACCTAAAAAATGTATATTTTTTGTTTTTATGAACGGCAAGAAATATTGCTTTTTGTGATCCTTTTAATGGTATTAATTGTAGCTCTTGCTTGTTATTAGTTATAAAGCTACTTGATGTGAAAGAAGATTTAGGATCTAACCCCACTTTGTTTTGCCAAATACTAAGTACAGATTCAAGTGCTATGCTTGCATTCATTCTTATAATCGCTAATTCATAATATTTACCTTCAAAAACCAAACTATATTTTGCACTTGAGATACCTTTCTTCCCTTTAATTAAAACCCAATCATTATTAAATGGAAGTTTTATGAAATTATTGATGGGTTCGGCATTATTAGTGACTTTTTGAGATGATTTTTTTACATTATTTTTAGTCAATATTTTATTTTTGTTAGATTTTTTCCACCAGTTAGGAGCTGCAATAGACTTTAATTCTATAGTTGAACTAATATTTTTTATATTGCTATCGTCATCGTTTTTTGAAAAGAAATAAAAGCCAAGGGAAATAGTTATAATGATGAATAAACTGATAATGAATTTTGTATTTAACAAGTGGACTCTCCTAGATTAAAATAGTACTTAATGTTTATTTAAAATGGTTAAAATTGAAGGTTTATATTTAGCTAAATCAAAAGAATTCTCACCTTTATCATTCTTACGCTTTGGGTTCGCACTAGCGTTAAGTAATAATTTAACACCCGCTTCATTATTACTTGTAATTGCTAACATTAATGGCGTTAAACTTTGTGTGTTTCGTTGTTTGATTTTTAGTTTTTTATTTAATTTCGATAGGTGATCAAAATTAAGTATTGCTTGTAATATTTCAGCACTACCTTGAGCAGCGAGCATAAATGCATTGTTCGCATTTTTTGTTTTTTGTTGAGCGTCAGCACCCGCATTTAACAGTGTTATAGTGCATTTTAAACAACCTTGAATCACTGAACGTGTTAGTGCGGTATAACCTTGTTTATCGACAATATCTACCCTTGACTTTGCATACAGTAAATTTTCAATTAAGTGATTATTTCTATTCTCAGCAGCATACCATAAGGCATTTCTATTTTTACTATTAACAATGTTTACATTAACATTCATTGCAATAAGCAATAAACTAACCTCAGGTAAGTTCAGTTCACTTGATAATAATAAAGCAGTACGTTGTTGTTTGTCTTTTTTATCATCAGCAGGAAATTTACGGGCTATTTTTATAAAAGCATCTACATTTTTTAGTTCAATAGCTTGCCATAAAGGGTGTTTTTCTACAGGTAGCATATTTATGTTTATAGATTTAGTTAAAGCTAATAACTGTTTAATTATGATTAAATTATTGTGCTCAATTGCTATATAAAAGGCATGACTAAGTTTAAGTGCTTTGTTTTTTTGATCCTGTTTTAGCGAGGTATCTGGAAGCATTAATAATTGTAATGCTAATTGTGTTTGTTCTTGTTTTATTGCAATCGTTATTGCGGTTTCATCCTGTAAGTTTTCTTGCCAAGGATTGTGCTTGTTAGTCAGTAATTGTTTAATTAAAGCGCTTTGTTTTTGTGCAACAGCGATAGACAAATTTGGCCAGCCAAAATAAGGACTTTGTTTATCTGTTGCTTGTAATTTTAATATGTTTTGTTGTTTTTTAAAATCAATAAAAAGTGGTTTACCCTTTTTTTTATTCTTGTTATTTATCACTAATTTCATCTTTAATTGATTAGCATAAGATAGAGCCGTTTTGTTTTTTCTATCTTTTAATGATGTGAGTGCACCTTCATTGATTAAATGTTGAGCAATAACCTTTTCATTATTTAATATAGCTAGCATTAATGGCGTCTGTTTGCGTTGGTTTATTGCATTAATGTTTGCTTTATATCGGATAAGAAGACTAATAACATCTGCTTGTTTATATTTAATAGCTAAATGTAAAGCTGTATTGCCCAATCCATCTTTTATTTCCCAGTATGTTCTATTATTAGATGAACGATAATTTGCATATAGAGTTTTAATTATCCATAGTGCGATATTATTTTGATTGTTTGTAATAGCGAGCATTAATGGTGTTTGGTTTTTATTAACTTTACCTTTTAAATTTGCACCTTGCTTATATAAAGTGGTTACATGGTTTAAGTCTGATTTTATGATTGCAGTTTTTAAGTCAACTTGTAATTGTTTTGATGAAGTTGGAACCATATTTGTTGTAAACAACTTTTGATAAAGGCGTTTTGCTTTTGTATTTCCCTGATCTTTCGATATTATTAAATATTGTTTTGCAGCAACTAAGTCTTTAGGTAGTACTCTTCCTTGAGCATAGATTGTTCCTAATAGATAGCTTGCTTTAGAATTTATTTCTGCTGACAATTTGAGCCAATATTCAGCCTGTGACATTGATTTATTTACTGCATGACCATTTAAATAAAAAAGTGCAAGCTGGTACTGAGCTAAGCTGTTGTCTTGTTTTGCACTATTTTGTAATAAAGGCAGTGCTTTTTGGAATTGTGCAGATAATAAGTATTGTTTAATTTTTAATGAAAGCGTTTGTTTTTTAACTTTTTGATTACTATTTGAAATTAATGTGTTTTCAATAGCTGAAAATACTAAAGAGGAATAAATAAAAACGAGAAAACTAAAAATAAACTTAATTAAAAAAACAATTCGCACCTTATTACTTAGTACCATATTTTGTTTCCACCTTGATACCCACCTTTTTTAAAAAAGGTGTGGGTAATACACCACCGGCACAAATAATAACGGCATTGTTATTTATTGAAATTATTTCATCTCGATAATTTAGTTCTACTTTTAGTTTTTGAATACTATTTACTTGCGAAGACATAAATAATTCAATACTGCCATTTTTTATAAGTTCATTTATACGTTTTCTATTTTTTGCTTTTGCCCTATTAAAACTATCGTTACGATAAGAAATACTAACATGACATAAACCTAATTCTGCAATACTGCATGCGGCTTCTAATGCACTATCACCACCACCCACAATAAGTATATCTTCATTTTTATATTGCTCAGGATCTATTAATCGATAAACTACTTTGCTTAATTCTTCGCCTTCAACGCCTAGTTTTCTTGGCGTTCCTCTTCTACCAATAGCTAATAGAATACTCTTAGTTAAATATTTTTGTTTATTTGTTGATAATGTAAAAAGACCATTCTCATCTCGTTCTATATCAAGCATTGTTTCATTTTGATTTATTTTAAGGTTATATTTTTTGATTAAACTTAACCAGAAATTCATTAAGGTTTCTTTAGATACTTCTTTAAATTTAACTTTGCCAACCAATGGCATATTTGCTGGTGCTGTCATTACTAATTTCCCACGAGGAAAGTGGCTAACCGTACCACCAGCAGAATCTTGATCAATAGCAACAATTGATAATGCTTTTTCTTTAGCACTAAGCATTGCAGACAAACCAGCTGGGCCAGCACCTACAATGACACAGTCAATAATATTTTTTTTTGTTTTTTCAGAAGTGATTTTTTGATGATTAACATAATATGCAATTGAATTCATTGCTTGCTTACCTTGTTCAATGGCATTTTTTATCAGCCCCATGCCACCTAATTCACCCGCAATAAATAACCCTTCAATATTGGTTTGAAAATTGGGGTTAAGATTAGGGATTTCTACACCGCGTTTATTACTACCAAACACCAGGGTAATTGCATCTTGCGGGCATGAAGTTTTACAAGCGCCATGACCAATACAGTTGGCAGGGTTAATTAATTGGGCATGTCTATTAATCAGTCCAAGTACATTATGTTCAGGGCATGCACTTACACATGAACCACATCCTAAGCATTTTGCTAAATTAATAATGGGGTGTAAGCTAGCAGGTTCTAGTAAATTATCTTTTGTTGCTTGATTTAAAAAAGTTTGACTTAGTTTATGATGTTTTTGTCGTTTATAAAAATAAATTATAAAGAACAATAACAGTGGTGATGAATATATAATCCAAATGATAAGTTCACTTGACATAAAATGTTCTCTTTTCAGGTACTTTAAATGTATACAGATACAACAATTATTTTTCTCATAGAATAAATAATTGCGTGCCATTTTAATAAATGAAGCTTAATATAAACTTAAGATTATTAAAAAATAAAACCAATATTAATTTTCCTAATGGGCCCCCGTGTCAGAATAGTTGTCACCCCTAAAATTTAAATTTTTTAGATCGGGGAGTGGTAATCGAACAATAAATATCTAGTTATTCAACAGAAAGAAAAGAAGTTATTTTAAGTAAATTGTTACCATCTAATAATAAATCAGTCGCTGAAGTGGCAAGAGAAGAAGGTGTTACTGAGTAAACCCTGTATAATTGGCGTAATCAAGCAAAAGAGCAGGGTCAGCCAGTGCCAGGTAAGAAATCAACACCAGATCAATGGTCACATGAAACGAAGTTCGAAGCTCAACAAGATATATTAAATTACATGACAATGTTTTATAACAGTCATCGCTTGCATTCTTATCTAGGTTATAAAAGCCCAAATGATTATGAAAGTGAAATGATTAAATTGAAAAAAATTGCTTAACTGGGTTGTTTGAATTTACTTGACTAGGTCATAGTTGACTGCATGACTCCTACTAAAGTGTTTTCATCTGGTAGTAGCTTTGAATACAATAGATTAAATAATAGCTAACATTTACTTTAAAGATAAGTAATTGTTAGCTATGAGAAGTATAGTTGAGTAAAGTTAGTTACTTCAACTATTCAACTTGACTAAAAACCATGTTGGTATAATCAACCATACCAATAATTTCTTTGTTTTCAATAACTGGTGCTAGGTGAATACTAAAGCGTTCAAATAATCGTGCACAATACCTTACATCCATTTCAGGTAATACACTCATTAATGGTTTTGCCATTATTTCATATAAGTTAACGCGATCTGGAGAGCGATCTTTTGCAAGAACTTCTTTGGCAATATCTGCCAGCATGACTAAACCATATTCATCGTTAGTATTACGTTTATTAATAATTAATGCGTTAATGTTGTGTTCTTTAGCTAATTTAATACCGTCAGCAACGGTCATCATACCATCAGCAATTTGATAAGTATTGGTGGTCATTACATCTTTGACTTGTACTAACTTGTGGTTCATAGCTCTTCCTCAATTTTACCTTTTAAACGCTCTACTTGATGCGCTACACCTACAGCATCTTCAACATTAATTTGAATAGCAATCCCTTTACCTGAATCTTCATCAAAACCAGCAATGTTGCTAATTCGTTCAAGTATCTTTCTTGATAAATGTTCTTCAACGACGAAAAGTAAAACATCTCTTTGCGTCTCAAGTTGCATACCAAAAAAAGTGCGTTGGCGTTTTACACCTTCACCTCTAGCATGATTTATAATGGTTGCGCCGGTTGCGCCTGCCATTCTTGCACCTTTCATAACGTCTTCTGTTACCGAGTCGTCAACAAAGGCAACAATTATTTTAAATTGCATGTGATCACCTGTTTCATTTTAGGCTCTTTTAGGGAGCCTCGTTGTTTTTATTTAAATTACGTTGATTTTCTTTATTTCTATTTCTTTTTTCTAATTTTTGCTCCGATCGTCGCGCTTTAGCTTCGGTAAGTTGTGCATAAGCCATTACGGCTATTATTGGAAATAAGCTCGCGAAAGCAATTAAACCAAAACCATCAATAAGCGGGCTGCGCCCTGGTATTGTACTGGCTAAACCTAAACCTAAAGCGGCAACTAATGGTACCGTTACGGTTGATGTTGTTACGCCGCCAGAATCGTAGGCTAATGGCACAATTAATTTAGGACAAAAGAATGTCTGAATAACCACGACAACATACCCAGCAATAATATAGTAATGAATAGGGTGACCAACAACTATGCGATAACTACCCAAAGCAATACCAATCGCAACACCTATTGCTACAGAGATTCGTAAGCTATTGGCGTTAATAGCACCACCTGAAACCTCCTCTGCTTTTATGGCAACAGCTATCAGTGATGGCTCAGCAATGGTGGTACTAAAACCAATTGCGGCAGCAAAAATATAAACCCAGGTATAGTCTGACCAATGAATTGCCGTTAATACTTCTTCGCCAGCATGAATGAATTCTGGCGCGGTTAGTTGTTCAGCCATCATTTTTCCGAGCGGAAACAAGGCTTTTTCTAAACCAAGTAAAAATAAAGCTAAACCAATAAGTACATAAATAAAGCCGAAACCTACTTGTTTTACATGAGGAATAGGCTTGCGAATAACAAGTAATTGAAAACCTAAAATTATTGATAAAATAGGTAAAACATCAACAACTGTATTTTTTAATGTGGTTAAAAACTCAAATAATAATTCCATTAGCTAATCACCATACCGTAAACCATTACAAAAATCATTGGTGTTAATGAAGCAAAAGCGATCAAACCAAAACCATCAATCATTGGATTTCTGCCTTTTATTGCAGACGCTAAGCCGACACCTAATGCGGTAACTAAAGGGACTGTTATGGTTGATGTTGTCACACCACCAGAGTCGTAAGCAATACCAATAATCCAACTAGGAGCAATCATCGTCATAAGTACAACAACAATATAACCGCCTAGAATTAAATATTGAATAGGCCAGCCACGCAGTATGCGTAATACACCAACAACAATAGCAAAACCAACAGCAAAGGCAACGGTAAAACGCAAACCGTTAGCGTAAGAGAGTTGAGACTCTATAGTGTCAGAAATAATACCGCCTGAAGCAGCAACAATGGCAGCCTCTTTCGCCACAGCAATTAACGATGGTTCAGCAACGGTTGTACCGAAACCTAAACAGAATGCAAAGGTTAGTAGCCAGCTAATACTGCCTTTTTTAGCGAATGCTTGCGCCATTGATTCACCAATGGGAAATAAGCCCATTTCTAAACCATAAATAAAGAACGTCAAACCAAGAACGACGAGTGCTAAGCCAACTAAAATATCGCCAACATTAGGCATGGGTTGTTGCAGCACTGCAAATTGAAAAAATGCAATAACAAGGATAATAGGTAGCAAGTCTTTACAACTACCTAATAGTGCTTTTAAAAAAACAAAAAACTGATTATTCATAAAAAACGCAATAAAGATAACTATTAAAATAATTAGAACAATAACTTTAATTCAATACAAGTTAATTTTTGAAATAAAATTTAAAATGGTTAAATGACTAAGTTAGAGGTTAAGCGATAATAAAATGTAGACTGAATTTTAACTCTCTTTTTTCTTACCTTTTGTTAGATTCATTCTTTGAATATATTTCAACAAAAAATGAAGTTTTCAGCTTTTTTATTACTTTTCAACGTCGTGTTACAAGGTTTAAGTTAGGCGTGTAAGGAAGCAAAACAATCAATTCTATATATAATTTTTCGGCTGCCTCTTTGAGTATGCTTGAATGATGTTAACCTGTGTTATCTAAAATCAATTTTATTGTTCTTCATTTAAGGTAGATGCCACGCACATTATCATTGATTGTTTAAATAAAAATAACAAGAAAATGTAGTCTTAAAACTGCTGTGGAAGGTGAGGTTTATCAAGTAACCAAGTGCTTAATAATAACTCACTAACTAAACCACTTTTACCATGAAACTTGCCATTAGATTCAATAAAATAGCTTCTTGGTAATTCGCCAAACCAACTTGGATCAATTAAATATCTATTTATGTCACCACTTCCTTCTGAAAAATAAAGCGTGTCTAACGTATTAAAACCAAAAGAATTAAGTACAGCTTCTCGTTCTTGAGTAACTTCATGATTATCATCAACGTTAATCAACACAATGGCAATGTTAGGAGCTGTCACACGTATTTTTTCCAGTAAAGCTAACTCTTTAAAGCATGCAGGGCAATCAAGTGACCACAATAACATTAGCCACTGTTTACCCTTATATTGCAGCTTTACTTTTTCAAAACTATCTTTCGTAAATACTTTTGAACTAGCAACGGCATTCTGGTTAGATAAGAGTAGAACGAATGATAAAATAAATGCATTTAGAATAGTGTTTGTTTTCATAATGCTTGAATCAAATGGTCTTGCTTAGGTCTATGCCAACTTACATAATTAACGGTTGATTTTTTTATTATGAACGGCCTATCTGCGCCCGAACTGGCCTGAGATATTTTTTTAGCTTTACTAAATGATTTGCCCTGATCAGTAGATCTTTGATGCCAGAGTTGATGCTCAGTACCATCGAACTGAGTCCAAACAATATCAATAGCCTGATTATTGTGCATTATAAAAGGGTGTGCTGCTTGCGCTTTAAAGTTACCTACGGATAAAGGTTGTTTGACCGTTTTACCTTGATCATTTGTATTAGAATAAAAAATCCCTTTGCCTTTATCTCCGAGGTTAAACCACACCATATGATAATTATTGCTGTTATCAATGCTAATACTACCACCTTGATGAGGGCAACCGTCAATTTTCCAATGGTCATAGCTGATTTGTCTAACGGGTGCTGTTTTGTCTTCTTTATTGAGAGTTAGCAAACTAAATTCACGAATATTATCACCATAAATATGTCGCCATAGAATAGCTAATTCGCCCTGTTGGTTATATGTCATGGCAATTCGGCAACAAACACAGGTATTATTAGCCAGTTGTTGATTAGAAAAAACAGTACTATTTTCTCTAAAGTTTGCTTTAGCAATGTAAAGGGCAGAGCCGTTAGTTTTTTTCCCTTGTTTACGTAATTGATGTGACCAACGTGCATCTAACCAAACAATGCTTATATCGCCATTATCTGTCACGAGCATTTCATTAAAGCTATGACCCGTTAATAAATCATCGTTATTAACAGTAATGGGCTTTGAAAAGGAATTACCATAATTAGCAGAATAGCTAAATCGAACATTTGCAGTGTGTTTTTTTTTGAGGGGGGTCGCCCAAGACAAATAAACACCATTGTACTT
>Ga0209081_1001033_pt1 | contig 16630 bp, 17 predicted proteins | sample GOMGulsemesocosm_4_FD_184636 | JGI IMG/M metagenome (GOLD analysis project Ga0209081, IMG submission 184636) | Methane-oxidizing microbial communities from mesocosms in the Gulf of Mexico - GOM15B Gulf of Mexico (SPAdes) (version 2) | ecosystem: Environmental > Aquatic > Marine > Cold seeps... | reverse complement strand
AGAACTTACCCACTTTAATGCCGCCGGTGATGTGCATATGGTCGATATTGGCGCCAAAGCCGATACCCAGCGCACCGCCGTAACGGAAGGTTTTATTGAAATGAACATCGACACCCTACAACGCATCACCGCCGGTGATAATAAAAAAGGCGATGTACTGGGTATTGCGCGCATTGCAGGCATTATGGCGAGTAAAAAAACCGCCGAACTGGTTCCACTATGCCACCCATTACCGATTAGCCACGTGGAGATTCAACTCGACATCGATAAGCAACATTCGCGCGTTCGCTGCCAAACCACGGTCAGTACATCGGGCAAAACAGGGGTTGAGATGGAAGCGCTTAACGCCACTCAAGTCGCCTTACTCACCATTTACGATATGTGCAAAGCAGTAGACCGCGGGATGACTATTCAAGGCGTGCGACTACTCGAAAAACACGGTGGCAAATCCGGCCATTGGCTTAGGGGAAATGACTAAATGAGCTTTCAACTTCACCCGCAACTGGCCAAGGATTGCCATTATTTAGGCGACTTCCCGTTAACCGCCTTACTGCTGAGCAAGGATGCTAATTATCCTTGGTATATTTTAGTGCCTAGGCAGGAAAACATTAACGAGGCTTTTCAGCTCAGTGAGGACGACCAGCAACAACTCAACAAGGAATCCTTATTGCTCAGCAAAACGCTCAACGAGCTATATTCCGCCGATAAAATGAATATTGCGGCACTCGGTAATATGGTGCCACAGTTACACCTACACCATATTGTGCGTTATAAAACAGATGTCGCATGGCCCAACCCCGTTTGGGGTTATGCCGAGGCCCTAGCCTATAATGAACGAGCACTGACTGAACGCATGAGCAACACCTTGAAGGCATTAATCAACTGCGACTTTATCGCCCACAGCTAACCCAACTAAGCGAGACCTATTTTGACTACACCAGCCTCCGCCATCCTACTGGCAGAATGCCCCGACCAAGCCGGGCTTATTGCCAAAGTGACTGATTTTGTTGCCAACAATAATGGCAATATTATTGATTTAGAGCAACACGTCGATAGTGACGACAAACACTTCTTTATGCGTGTTGAATGGCAGCTCGACAACTTCAAAATCCCCCGTGAGCAACTACAACAGGTCTTCTCTGAGCAAGTCGCTACACCATTAAACATGAACTGGCAGATTGCCTTTTCGGATGTAAAACCAAGGCTGGCCATTTTTGTTTCTCAACACGGGCACTGTCTATTCGATATTCTAGCGCGCTACCAGTCGGGCGAGTGGAATGTGGAAATTCCGTTAATTATTAGTAACCATCGCGATTACGAGTCGCTAGCTAATAATGCTGGCATTCCTTTTTATCATTTACCGATTAACGCGGCGAATAAACAACAGCAAGAAAAAGCTCAGCTCGATTTACTGGCAGAACACAAGGTTGATAGCATTGTGCTGGCCCGCTATATGCAAATTCTTAGCAAGAACTTTATCGAACACTATCCGCACCAGATCATCAATATCCACCATTCTTTTTTGCCGGCGTTCCCTGGCGCTAAACCCTATCATTCAGCGCATGAGCGCGGCGTGAAAATTATCGGTGCCACCAGCCATTATGTAACGACTGAGCTCGATGCCGGCCCCATTATTGAACAAGACATCGTCAGGATCCGTCATAATGATAATATTGAAGATCTAAAGCGCAAGGGTCAGGACAATGAAAAAATTGTTTTATCGCGCGCCATTAGGCACCATTTACAACATGAGATCTTAGTCTATAAAAACCGCTGTATCGTTTTTGTGTAAACCATCGAACAGTACAGGAGAACAGCATGAGCAATCAAACAGGACAATGCCTCTGCGGCGCGATGCAATATGAAATAAGCGAGCAACCGATGATCACCGCAGCCTGCCATTGCAGCCATTGCCAAAAGTCGACAGGTTCCGCCTACTCGTTAAACATCTGTGTCGCCGACAGTGGATTTAGTATTAAAGGGGAAACCCTGCGCTGCTACGTAGATCAGGGGGATAGCGGTCTATCGTTAAAACGCTATTTCTGTCAGCAGTGTGGTTCACCGCTATACACCCAAGCCGATGCGATGCCCGGCATTATGATTGTTAAAGCTGGCACACTAGACGATACGAGTGGGTTTAAGCCCGTGGCCAATATTTGGTGCCAATCAAAAATGGCTTGGTTAGCAGAAGATAATGAGATGCTAAATTTTGATAAAATGCCGCCCAGCTCGGCTTAAGGCGGCTCCGATAGTATCCACTGAAAGGTGTCACTTATTTCTTGTAGCACATCGAATAGGTTGCTAAATGTTCGGGCCGAATCAGTCTCAAATACAATTTTCCTATTTTTTGTTAACACCGGTTTAATCGTACAACGGCTCAATGAACCGCCATCTGAGCCTCGCATCGGCAGGGTGACTGTCATCGCTTGGCGGTTAAACTCAAACAGGCTATCTAATTGATACGCCCCGACAGACTCGTCATCGACCAGTTCATTCAACCGGCATCTAAACGCATCGACCCCATCAAACAAATTAATTTGTGCTTTTTTTAGTTGCTTATCAGCTTTTTTTTCACTCAAGCTCAACACCAAGTTATCTGCCATGCTGGCAGCAAACTCACGCACCCACGTACTCGATAAGTTTTCTAAACTTAAGGCTTCCTCAATAGAGGGGCTAACATCAATAAACAACACCCCGTAACGTACTCCATCGGGATTCTCTGCCACGTGACAAATTAACGCCTTGCCCTCAATTTTTCGGTTACCGACCGATAATTCAATATAGATTTTTTGCAATAATTCAAAATCTAATTGACCAGACGAAAAAGCGACCCCATTTTGACTAACATCAATCGGCAAGCAATCAACAAATACCGAGCTAACACCCAAGCTTAGTTTACGCACCTTAATTTTCACATCCGGCAGATGCAGGCGTTTATCATTACGACGATTATTTATTTGTTTAGTCATCATTATGCCATAAAAAAACCTTCCTAAATAAGCACATTAGGAAGGCTAAATTGTATCTAAAAACTACGCTTCAAAACAAACCGTATAACTTGTTGAAGGTCCATATGCTGTCTGTGAGTTATGCCCCCTAATACTCCCCGTATTAGGCACCCCATCATCCTCTTTTAAATCTATCAGCAGAGCATCTTCACCTAATATAGTCTGCGCACAAAAAACAGTGCCTACCAAGCCATACACTGCATTTTGCGCTATTAACGCCCCACCTAATGAGTGGTTTGGCGTTGCATTTCCTGTTCCTTTAATTAATTTCGCCACCCTTAAGTGTTCAAAAAAGTCTGGTTGCTCAGCTGTATCAATAATCCCATCATTATCACCATTCGTCAAACTTGTGTCCGACAGGTGAACCCGCGCATTACTATCATCCCCAGGTATCGCATTATAGCGATCTCTATAAGCATACATCGCCGCGGATAAACCTCTAACATCTGTAATCACATTACGAATCTCAGCATTTTTAATCATCTCTTGACCTTTAAGCACGCCACCTAGTAACAAGCCAATAATCACTAATACAATGGCGATTTCCACCAAGGTAAAACCATTTTGTTTATTCAAACCTTTCACACTTACTCCCTTATCCTGCTTTAATTTTCAATCTATTTCTGCCAACACTTAAGCGCTTAGTCTAGTAGCTAATATAGCCTACGGCAACCTTTCCGCCTGAACCATTCTAACGATTAAATTATTTAGATTTAACCAATCAACGATATCATCATAATCATTATTGCCTCCGGTCACATAGGTTTTATCAACAAACTCCGCATCACTATCTTGATTTTCAGCCTCATCAGTACCCGCTGTTTTCGCCCAATTCTTGCCATGAGAAACAATAACTGCCGGCACATTCGACGCCACAGCGCTACCGCCTTGGCTCGCTAATACACTGATATTTCCCGTTGAACATAGTTCAAACGATACTCCTGCCACATCAGTATCTGCACAACCGGAGCCATCGCTGGTATCGGCAAAACTATTGTCCACACGATAAGTAAACGCTCGCTTCCAACCATCATACCGGCCCACACCTAAGGTCGCCCACGGCACATTGCCAAACTCATTGGCGCAATTTCCCGCCGACAGATCCTCCGCCCCATCGTTATTCGTATCGGGGCATGGGATCCGACCATTCCTCAGCGCAAAGCCCACCATCGCTTCCTTAATTAAGCCGATTTCTTTTAACGTTTCTTTTCTATCTAAGCGATCCAGCTGCGTCCTCATCGGCCCCATTAAGCCGCCAATAATCAAACCAAAGATCAGCAATACAATCGCCATTTCCACCAGTGAGAAACCTAGAGCTTTACTTGTTAACATTCTTTTCTTATCTCGAAATGAGCTAGAACCCAAACCAGCCCCATAAGACATTCCATACCGTCCATAACCATCCTCCAAGTCCCGAATTCTTCTTATCCTTCTTATCCTTCTTATCCTTCTTATCCTTCTTATCCTTCTTATCCTTCTTATCCTTCTTATCCTTCTTATCCTTCTTATCCTTCTTGTTACAGGCCTGCTCATTCGCGTTATCGCTATGATTGTTTTCACTTTGCCCTGGCGCGCATTCGTCATCATCCTCAGGCTCAACTTCGTTATACGCGTCGGTCAAATCCGTAGGGCTAAGCCAAGCAAGTACATCATTAAAATCGCCCTGATGGTCGGCTTGGATAAATACTGATAGCTGCTCCGTTGGCAAGGCGCCTGAACCCGCAACGCCTACCCCAGAAAAAGTTCCCAAGGCGTTATTGACCCCTGCCAGAGTATCAAGGTAACTTTTTGCATTATTTTTGTCTGCCGTCGTATCACGGCTACCACACGTTGTGCCAGCGCCCGAACCTAAATCACGAGACTGTGATGATATATTCTTCAATGGCGCAAAAATAGTGGCTACTGCATACTGATCAGCCGACGATCCCAGCCGTATATTATTATTTTCATCGTGAATAATGAAGTGACCTTCTGTTGGAAACCCTCCTCCCGTATCGGCCTCAAGAGTAATACTTGAACTTTCTTTATAATTGCCAGACACGGCGTATCGCAGGCAGACGCCATCGCCATCACGCAGCGGTTTTGTCCCCAGTGTTTGCCAAGGTAACCAGCCTTCTACACTTTGCGCATCATTACCGCAGCTATCACTTAAGCCATCACCATCAGCATCGGGGCAAGGTAATGTCGCCTCATTTAAATATGCATAACTAATCAGTGCCTGCCTGGCTTGTGCTAACGCCGTGGTCGACACTTGGTCGCGCTTAACCACATAAGCTTTATGGCCAAAGCCGCTGAGCAAAGAACTGCTAATGCTTAGCGCTAAAATCAAGGTCAACATTAATAAGACCGCGCCGCTTTGTTTTACCTTAGATCGGTGAATAGGCGCCCGTGCTATCATCGTTATTGGTAAGCGTCCACGACATTAAGTTGATCCAAGTGCAGTTTCTGACCGGCCTTGAATGATAATGAACGCTGTGTACCGTCTAATTTTATAGCAACGGTTTTATCGTGCTGATTCAAATGCCGCGTACTACCGCCCGGGAAACTCCCCGATACAGGTATTTGCTGGCCATTAAGCCACAATACTTTCTTACTTTTCCGCGGCTGGCTTTTATAGTAAAAACCATTTATTTTCAGAACCCCAGCAGCCTGTGGCTGCGCTAGCCATTCGGCACCCTTTCGTTCACGCAGGGTATCGATCAATTGCCGCTGCGAACTACTGGTGAATAAATCACCCAAGGCATGACTACAGAATGTGCTGAAGGATAAAACCATTGCCACAAAAAACGTCGATACCTTCATCAGCCTTCCTCGTTAACGATCAATGGCTTCACGGTATACCAAGCCAAGGTGCACTTTAGAGCTATATTGCGTTTAATGTGCGTCAGCGCAATAAACTTTTCTTTTTTTAAAAAACAGCCTCGCACATTAAACAACGCTGGCGCAAAAACACTTAATTGCTCAGTGATGCTGAGGAAGTCGCCTTCATGCAGTAAATCGGCCTCTATTTCCATCAAACTTTCGGACAAGCCTAAGTCAGCCTGAAAGCCCGATCCAATATTAGAGATGTTTTTTTGCGGCGAAATTGAATACTGAAAGTTCGGCAGCTTTAATTGCTCGGACAACTGCTTAAGAATCTCCGACCACGCCAAGCGATCTTCTTGCGCGTAGAAGCCCTTAGATGTCAACTGCACAAAATCCGCAGACATACTGTAGATAATCTCGTCATCTTCAATCAAGCGGTCGATATCTGAGTTAATTTGTAATTGTTGCTGAAGCGTCTCAGCCTTTTTCCGATCGACCTCTTGAGCATAGAAAAAAGCAGCACCGAGCATCAAACCAGAGGCTAACACCACCAATAGCAACTGAATGATGGGTGTTTTAAAGTCTGTTAACATTTGCTGAATTGGCATCATAACTCCATCGTTATCAACAAGGTAAATTCTACAGGCTTATTTAACTCAGTGGTCTCGCCTAATGACCCTGCCATTTCGGCATCCGCACTGGTGTTTAACATCGCCCGCTCGCGCCTAACCTCGGTTATTTCCGCTTGTTTACGTAAGGCACTTGAAAAAAGCTCCATATTCTCAAGGATGAGCCGATTACCCAAGTTTGATGGCAGAGCAACCTTCAATTCAAATTGTCGAGCCGCCTTCAGTTTCGTCATAAAAGGTTCGCTATAGCCCCGCCGACCTCTATTGTTGCGTTGCTGTTCGGAGGGTTCGGCTAACCAAGTTATTTCCTCTATCGAAATATGCTTGAAACCTTTGTACGCCTGCGCAATAACCATCAACACCTTATCGGGGCCGAATTGGTAGGCGCTGATATCGTTATAAAGTTCAACGATTTGCTTCATTTTTGTTGCTGATATCTCGGTATCTTGTACATTATCAAGCAAGCTAGTGCGTTGCTGTTTTAACGTTTCCACCCGGGCGTTTAATCCCTGTAACTGCTCATTTTCTAGCTTAGCCGTATAGGCAACAGTACCCGCTACGCAGGCAGACAGTAATAATAAACCAGCCGCCACACGGCCCATCAGGCGCTTTGTTTTCAGCAGGTTAAAGGAATCCGTTAAGCCTTTCGGCCTAAAATGTGAACTTATACGCTTCTGCGACATAGCCACGGCCAATAACTCAGCCAGGCTTGAAAACCCCTCGACCTGACCTAGACCATTACTAAGCGCCAAATCCAACAGCTGGATACTTTCAATTTCCAGTCGTTCATTATTTGTCTCATGTTGTGAAAACCGGCTAGCTTCTTCTTCCGAAAACACCGTACGAACCACTAACTTATTCGCCGTATTAAGCTGGCGGGTACCTGCCAAAAAGCGCCTCATCCGCTCAATTTCTATCATCAGCTGTGAAAACACTTCAGCGTCTGTTTCACCACTAATGGATGTGACTCGGCTCATCGCCAACTGGCCCGCTCTAAAAAAAGTTTGTCGGTATATTCGTTTGCCTTCAGGACTACCCAAAACCCTCGATACCAGTAAGCTCTGCTCCGACATCTTTAGATTCACATGCACTTGTTGCTCAAGAATCGACAAGGAATAAACACCGGCTATTTGTCGCTTACTCTTCGCTAACACATCAAAGATATGCTCAATACTCGATGGTAAAGAGAGCCCTACCAACAAATAAACATCGTCCTTTCGCCCTATTTTCTCGCGCCGCAAGTGCTTTTTCCAAACAAAATCAGCGTTAGGGAACAAACTTTTACTTTTTCTATCGAGTAATAAGCCACGATCCCGACCAGCAAGATGCGGAACCGACTCTTGTTTATACTCTTCCCCCATCAGATCAAGATAAACATTAAAGACCTCTGGTTGCTGCTGGCGTAAAAACTGGTTTAACTTTTCAAGGTAATCCGTATCGCTTAGCGCATGACTAAAGACCGCTGTAACACCTGCTTGATCGACATTAAAAAAAATGACCGACACATCACTTAAATATAATCCGTGTTGTATGCGCATTACAGCTCCATATTACCGATTAAATCATATATAGGCCCCAGCACGGACAGCATCACCCAGCCTAATATCAAGCCCAGCACAACCGTCATCACAGGTTCGATCATACTTTGCAGCTTGTCTATTGCATCTTCTACATCACGATTAAAGAAATAACTGACATTGACTAAGGATTTGTCTAAGCCTCCTGTCTGCTCTCCCACCCGAATCATCCTCATAACCAACGTTGGGAATAATTGGGTGCGAGCGAAAGCCTCCGAAATACCGGCACCCTCGGTTACTTGATCATGGATAAAATCAATTTCATTGGCAACATAAGCATTCCCCACGACCCCTCGGGTAATGCGTAATGCTTCTAGCACGCCAATACCTGAACGGTATAACAAGGCAAAGCTGGAGGCAAACCTAGCGAGGATTATTTTTTTCAATACTCCACCAACCCCAGGTACGTTAAGAACATTTTCATCAAACCAAAGTCGCGCTCGCTGGCTGTTATTAATACTGAGCTTTACTATCACCGCCAACAATACCGGCACCGATAGAATCAGATACCAATAGTCGACAAATATATCTGAAACGGCGATTAATAAGATTGTATGAAATGGTAGTTCCCCCCCCATATTGGCTATAAAACCGACCATTTGTGGCACTAAATAGATCATCATAAAGCACAGCACCGCGAAAACCACTACGCCGACAAAAGCAGGGTACATAATGATTTTTTTAGTTTTAGTAATCAGTTCATCCTGCCACTTCAAGGCGTCTTTAATTTCACCAAAAATCGTCGCCAATAAGCCACTCATTTCCCCGACCTTCACCAACTCAATCACTAAACTGCTAAAGACCTTATTAGAGTCTTGCATGGCTGCTGACAAAGGCTGTCCGCTGTTGATTTTTTCAATCAACCCCGACACCACATTTCTTAATTCCGAGGCCTCTAGGCCCTGCTGAAAATCGTCTAGGGAGTCAATCAGCGGAACCCCCGCTAGAATCATTTGCTCCATGTAGATAAAAAAATCGATCAGGTCTCTACGTGTTAATTTTTGTTGTAAAAAACTGAAGCCAGATGATTTCTCCTTCGCCGAAATTAACTCACAACCCATCTTTTCTAAACGAGACTCTAAGTCCGGAATATGTAAGGCGTCCATAACGCCTTTAGTTACCGTTCCATCACGCCTAACGGCCTTGTAACTAAAGTTTGCCACTAGCCTTGCAAATTGGCGGTTAAATCCACCACTCGTGATAACTCACCCAAGGTCGTTTGACCGACTAACACCTGCTTAATACCATCATCAGCGAGACTTCTAAAACCTTTCTCTTCTGCCATTTTGATAATCTCGCGCTGCGAACCTTTACGTACCACCAGTTCATCTAAGTCACTATCCATTCTTAATATCTCAAGCAAGGCGATCCGCCCTTTAAAGCCAGTCTGGTAGCAAAAGGTACAACCATTCGCCGCAGCTAAGTGACTTAGGCCATCGCTACCTTTACCTAACAACTGTTTTTCTATATCGCTAATCGGCTGTTGTTGCTTACATTTCGGGCATAATTTTCTAATTAAGCGCTGACCAATAATACCAATAATGTTGCCTGAAATAATATCCGGCAACACGCCCATGTCTAGCAAGCGCGGAAATGAACCGACTGCAGAATTGGTGTGCAAGGTTGAAAAAACTTGGTGTCCGGTCATCGCCGCCCTAAAACCCATTTCAGCCGTTTCAAGGTCCCGCATTTCCCCCACTAAAATAATATCAGGGTCTTGGCGCATCAATGAACGAATACCATCGGCAAAGCTCATCTTCGATGACATGCCGATCGAGGTCTGACGAATAAGCCCCATCGGGTACTCTACCGGATCTTCCAAGGTCATGATATTAACCGACTCATTATTCAAGTGATTTAGCATTGAATACAAGGTAGTGGTTTTACCACTACCCGTTGGACCAGTGACCAAAATAATGCCTTCCGGACGTGCCAAAATAAGCTTGAGCAATTGCCGGTTTTCTTCCGAAATATCCAAGCTTTCAAGCGGCACGATTGATTTATCGCGATCTAAAATACGTAAAACAAAGTTCTCACCATGAATCGTTGGTTGCGATGCAACCCGAAAATCAATCGGTCGTCCGGCGACTTTAAGGTGAATACGTCCATCCTGAGGCGCACGCGTTTCTGCTAAATTCATCCGCGACATCACCTTCAAGCGCACCACGATAGACGGCCAATATTTATTATGTAAGCTGCGGATTTGATGCAAGACTCCATCCATTCGATAGCGCACCCTTAAAAAACCGTCTTCCGGTTCAAAGTGTATATCCGAAGCACCGCGTTTCACCGAATCGGTTAAAAAAGCATCCACCAATCGCACCAAGGGGTGGGTATATTCTGCCGAATCCATCCGCTGCTGGGCTTCTTCAAACTCGCCCGTTTCGATTTCCCGCAAAATACCATCGATCGAGAGCTCATAACCATAGAAGTGGTCAATATTCTTCTCAATTTCTTTGGCGCCTGCTAATACAGGCAAGATGCTCACATCGACAGGAAGCGCTGCTTTAATTCTATCCAGCGCTAAGATATCGAAGGTATCCGCCATGGCCAGCTGTAAGGTTCGTTCCGCCACATTAAAATCACATGGCAACACTCTGAGTTGCTGAGCAAGTTTTTTATCAATAAAAGCAATCGCATCGGCATCGGGCACGACTTCACTTAAATCGACGCTATCATCGCCTTGCGACTCACCCAGCACCTCTTTCAATAAGGACTCAGTCAGAAAGCCGAGTTCTATCAGCACCGCACCAATTTGGCCACCCGTGGCCTTCTGTTCTTGCAGGGCAATTTTTAATTGATCTAGGCTAATAATGCCTCGACCAATCAGTTCATCGCCAATTCTTTTTTTCGTTTCAATCATCTACGTTACTTAATTCCATTAACCTATTGCTGACTCGCTGTAAATCGAGAGGTTTAACGGCGAGTTGGTTCAAATCCAAAGCCTTTTGGTAATACGTTTTTGCCGCCTTGTACTGCCCAAGGCTATCTAAACCAACCGCTAAATTATAGGCATACACAGTGTTTTTAGGATGTAATGAAAAGGCCTTAAAATACGCCTGTTGCGCAGCCTTCCATTTGCTTTGCTCACTTAAGGCGTGCCCGAGCGCAAGGTAGGCTGCTGGGTTATTCGGTTGTTTTGCAATCAGTTCCTCTAATACTTGCTGCTGAGAAATCACGTCGTGGCTCGCGTAGGTTTGCAACAACCCTATCTGGGCCGTGTTATTCGTTGCATCCAACCGAAGTACTTTTTCATAGAGTGCTCTCGCCCGTTGCGGGTTCTGACGTTGACTCGCGATATTGGCCAAGCCGAGCAAAGCATCAACCTGCTGCGTTTGGCTCGCCAGCACTTGCTGATACAAGTTTTCTGCGCGTTCAAGCTCATGCCCCAATAAGGCCTGATAAGCTCGTTCAAGTTGACTTAACAACGCCGATGAACGGGTTCTTTTGGTAATTTTAATCGCCCCTTCCGCACGACTGGGCTCAAACGGTTTAGCAACCTCTACCTCTGCGGGTATAAGTTCAGATGCTAGCGACTCACTAACCACGCGCTCAACCACAGGTGCCGCAATCACTAGCTGCCTCAGCTTAGCCGGTTTTTTCTTTTGCGCCGCCAAGGTGTCTTGATAAGAACTGACCGGAGCCGAGGGCTGCTCTAATAAAAACAGACTCGCCACGCCCGCCGCTAACAACAGTAACAATCCGACAATTATTTGTTTAGAAAGGCTCGACTGCGTCGGCTTTTTACCCACTGCAAGCACATCAACTTGCGCTGGTTTTGTCGCCCCTACTGAGGCCCTTTGCACTTGCTCAGTAACACCAACCTTTACCGGCTCTATTTCTGGCTCTACCGGCTTAATCGGCGCTGACTCTACTTCAAGCAAGCTGATGTCTGGCTCAGCGGCTGACGCAGGCTCATTGCCTGCTAATTGTAAAACCAAGCTGGCCTCCGATGAGGCTGCAGGCGCGGCCGTAACCGTCGCTTTCTGTTTGTTTTCCTCGGCCTGCTTTAAGGCATCAAGCAATAAGCTCATCGCTTACTTTCCTAGCTCTGACTGACTTTCTTGCTGACTTAAGAAGCGTTGGTACTTAGCAAAGTCACCATTCAGTGTTGGCTTATCGGCGACGACCGGCTTTAAGAAAATAACCAGTTCAGACTTTGATATCTTATTATTTTTATAACTAAAGATATCGGCAAAATAGTCCATTTTTGATAATCCAGGTAATCCATCGGTACTATTGCTACGGGTATCTTGCATCAAGCCACCAATTACTGCGACATCACCATTGCTAACCCGTAACATGGACTCAATTTCTCGCACCGATATTTCAGGAATTAAGCTTTCAACACCCGCATTCGCAAGCTCTGGGTTAGGGTCTTTAACAAACTGTAAAATTCTAGAAATTGTCGGGCGCACATTCAGAGTAATCATATTCTCTGGCGACACATAAGGCGTAACGCTCATCACCAAACCGACGGGGACCGTATGTATTTCTGTTTCAAAGGTTTTATTAACCACCGTGTCGGTGGTATCTGTTTCTACCGTTACCGTAAAGTAAACTCGATTATCAACCACTTTTAGTAAAGCAGTTTGATTATTAAGCACCATCAATTTTGGTGAGGACAGCACCTTGGTATTACCAAACTGATTTAATAACTTAACCGTCGCGTTAACATTGTATTTACCGCCCACATCGGTATACGTTAACGTGCTTACCGGTGAGGAGGCTAAATTAGCGCCCAATAATGCCTGCGAAAAGCTAAAACCACTATCACCCGCCTGCACCAAGCGACTCCAATCCACACCCGCTTGATAGTCATCATTTAACTCAACCTCAACGATCGTCGCTTCAATAAACACCTGCCGTTGCACACCGCTTAACGCCAAATTTAAATACTTGCTCACCACCTGATGCTGTTTTCCATTCGCCAACACGCTGATCATTCCACTCTCTGGACTGGCAATAACTCGTGATAAGCCGACCAGCTCTACAGTATCGTCTTCGCCTTGAGTCGGTTCGCTGAGCTGTTTTTCTTGCAAAATAGCGCGAATATTCGCCACCGTGGTATCCCAAAACTGGTGGCTAGACTTATTGCTAATGCTGGTGAGCGAGGTATTACCGATCCCTGACGAATCAGCCCCACCACCGGTGGAAGCCACCTCAGTTGAAATGGCAATGGTTGCTTCGCTGGTGCGGGCAATATTAACGTAGCTGACATCGTAGTGCTTGAGGAAAGGCGTATCCTTTTCCACCAACACCGCACCATTGTCATACCGATAACGAATATTCGTTTGACGACTAATTCGCTCTAAAATTTGATTAAACGTGCGATCAATCGCATTCAAGGTGATTAAGCCATTCACCTCTTCTGACAGGTCAATCTCCACATCGGCATCACGCGCAATCGCAAACAATAACTCTTTAATAGGCACATCATTAACCACAACGGTGAATACATCGCTTGGTTTAGAGCCTGATGGCGGCTGAGGCAAGGGAGCCGTTTTCAATACCTCAGGAGGGTTTCCCGCGGGCTTGGCCGTTTGCTGAATATGCTGATCCGACAGCTTGATCGCAGCAGGCGTGCAAGCCGTTAAAGCAAGCAAACTAACGAGCATTAATAGAATCGGGCGTATCGTCATGGCGAGTAAACTTATAGTTATTATTTATTGGACTAAAGCTTAATCTAAATGATCAACAAATCACAGCTTAAAGCAGGATCTTTATTGGCGGCTTAACTTAGGAACCGTGCTGATATAAGGGCCAAACTTCTTTAATTTCAGCGGTAAATTTTTAAGGGCTTTCAGCGCATCAGAATGTTTCAAGAACTCTCCGTAGTAGACTATATAGTCTTGATTTTTCGACTCTAAGCGATAAACCTGCAAGTACGCGATATCGCCTAAGTTTTGTACTCTGCGTAAAAAAGTTTCAACCAAACCCGCCTTATCGCCCGCCGCAGCCAATAAGCGGATAGTATATTGAGCCTGACTTTGTTGCTGCCATTGCTCAAAGCTTTCTAGCTTCGCTGTTAACAAGCTCACCTTCGGTTTAGGCATTAAATCCGCGGATAGCGGCGCAGGAACCGGCTCGATAAGCGAGTGAGCAAGCTGCAGATACGGCTCAGTCGTTTTATCTCCAAGCAGCGACGAAAACCCATACCAAGCAAGCAGCAGTACCAGCAATACGCCACTTAAACTCGCCGTCAGATAGCGCGAGCTATTTATGACCAGCTGTTTTTTTCCATCGTTTAAGGCTGCCTTTACCTGTTTGACGTCCACCTGCACGCTTTTTTGCAAAAAGGCCGCTAACAACGCTTTATCAGCTAATACATTCAAGCGCCGCAAGGTTCCATTCGAACGCTTGCTTAATAATTTAATCGCTGAGCTAGTAAAAACTTCTCGACCCTGACTACCCGCCCGTTCCAGTCGGAATGCTAAATAGCTTGCAGCCATTTCCCAACTTAGCGGGCTCAGGTAAAACTCGTAAGTAATCCGCTCTCTAAGTTGACGCACGCTCGGCGTATCAATATGCTGATCCAATTCGGGTTGGCCAAACATAATGATTTGTAGTAACTTTTCTGTTTCAGTTTCTAAGTTACTCAATAAACGTATTTCTTCTAAGGTTGATAAGGGCATTTGCTGCGCCTCATCAATCACCAACACCACCCGCTTACCGGCCTGATGCAACTCAAAAAGCCCTCGTTGTAAGCAGTGCAGTACTTGAATCGGCTGTTCCACCAGCTTGTCCACATTCAAGCCGAGGTCATGTGCGATAGCATAGACGATCTGATCCGCTTGAATACTCGGGTTAATTAGAAACACAAAGACTGTATTCGACGGCGCATTATTGGCTAACATCCGTGACAACATAGTTTTGCCACTGCCAACCTCGCCAACGACTTTTACGATGCCTTCGCCAGACTTAAGCGCATACAGAATCGCTTGAAGAATATCTCCGCGCTCAGCTCCAGCAAAGAATATCGATGTATCCGGCGTAATACCAAACGGTTTTTTTTGTAACCCGAAATAGTCTAAATACATAATTTATTAATAGTACTCCCTTCTATTAAAGCTCAATAAATGTCACGTCTAACTGATCATCCTGAAGTTTTATCTTTGCCATTGAAATGGGCAAAGAAAACCGTCTAGGCCCAATACTTCCAGGGTTTAAATACATCACGCCATCTTTTTCAAACAACGCCGGCTGATGTGCATGCCCAGTAATAACCAGTTTAAGCTCAGCAGCAACGGGATCTAAATCTAGCTGTTGTAGATCATGCAAGCAATACATCATGATGGCGTCTAACTGAAAAAAATCAGTTTGTGGAATAGCTAACGCCCAAGCTGCCGTATCTACATTACCACGCACCATCGATAATGGTGCTAGTTCTTGCAACTGTTCAACCACCTCAAACGAACCGATATCACCCGCATGAATAATATGATCACAGCTCTGCAATTGTTCAACCACCTCAGGCCGTAATAAGCCATGGGTGTCCGGTATAACGGCAACATCCATCACCTTAGCTAGCGCCCACATAGCTCAATAATAGCGGGTAATCAAATGGCCAGCCTAAACCGGCCCTATCACCTTGCTTAGCGATAACCGGGATACGTGAGCCGTAGCGCGCAACTAAATCGTCTGACTGAACAATATCAATCAACTCTATTTGATATTCCTCGGGCTGCTCTGTCAGCAGCTTCTGCAACACGACAATCGCCTCTTCACACAGGTGACAACCCTCGGTCGTATAAAAACTTAAATTAATTGTCATCTGGATCGTACGCTAAACTAGGTGCTAACCAACGCTCGACATAATCGATGCTCTCGCCTTTACGCTCAGCATAGTCTTCTACTTGATCTTTTTTCAACTTACCAACATTGAAATACTTGGCTTCTGGGTGGGCAAAATACCAACCACTCACCGCCGCAGTGGGGTACATCGCAAAGCTATCCGTTAGCTCGATACCTGTTTCTGCGGTGGCATTTAACAAGGTGAATAACGAGGCTTTTTCGGTATGGTCTGGGCATGCAGGGTAACCTGGCGCTGGCCGGATACCGCTGTATTTTTCACCGATTAATTCTTCATTAGCCAGTGTTTCTGTTGGCGCATAGCCCCAGTATTCAGTACGTACTTTTTTATGCAAGCACTCAGCAAAGGCCTCAGCTAGCCGATCCGCCAGTGCTTTTACCATAATGGATTGATAATCATCGTGATCGGCTTCAAAGCGCTTAATATGTTCTTCTATGCCGATGCCTGCGGTAACTGCAAAACCACCCATATAATCATTAATCGATGAGCCTTCTGGCGCGACGGTATCGGCTAAACAATAGTTTTTACGCCCCGGCGGTTTAATATTTTGCTGACGTAATTGGTGCAGAACAACGCTTTCTGTTTGGCGTGTTTCGTCCTCATAAACCACCACATCATCTACCCGACTATTGGCAGGAAAGAACCCTATCACGGCACGTGCGGTTAGCCATTTTTCATCGATGATTTGTTTTAGCATCGCTTTGGCGTCTTTTAATAAATCACGCGCGTGTTCGCCGACGATTTCGTCATCGAGAATCTTTGGGTAACTACCGATCAATTCCCAAGTATGAAAAAACG
>Ga0209081_1001031_pt1 | contig 16645 bp, 16 predicted proteins | sample GOMGulsemesocosm_4_FD_184636 | JGI IMG/M metagenome (GOLD analysis project Ga0209081, IMG submission 184636) | Methane-oxidizing microbial communities from mesocosms in the Gulf of Mexico - GOM15B Gulf of Mexico (SPAdes) (version 2) | ecosystem: Environmental > Aquatic > Marine > Cold seeps... | reverse complement strand
AGTACCCCAATCAAACTCATCATATTTATACTGTAGTTTGTTGCATATAATAACGCCAGTCCAAATAATATAGCAGTAGGAATTCCAAGTACAACAATAAAAGCTACACGTTTATTAATTAAAATATAAATACTAAGAGAGACTAAAATCAATCCAAAGAGTATTCCTGAGACAACAGTATTGAGCCTTTTATTAATGTATATGGAATTGTCAAAAGAAGTATCTATATGCACATCAAGCATTCGTTTATTTATAGTTCTAATTTTCTCTTTGATGAGACTTGCTACTTGAATTGCATTTGCTTTATCACTTTTTGAAATACCAAGAACAATATTCTGTTTTCCATTCACTTGAGTTATAACATCAACATTTTTGTACTTTTTCTCAACTTTAGCAATATCACTTAAGTAAATAGTTTTGCCATCTATATTTATTTGCGTATTTAAATACTCTTGAACTTGTTTTTTCCCATTGTTGGTTGAAAGATATAAATGTTCTTTTTTATCAAGTATTTTACCCAAAGGATAAATATAGGATAGGTTTTTTAATACTTGTAATAAATGATCCTTATTTAAATCATACAGCTCTATTTTTTTGCTGTCAAGTATGATTTCAAATACCCTTGAAGTATCTTCATAGAGTTCAATTTTTGCAATATTAGGAATAGTAGATAACTCATCTTTAATTGTTTTTGCTCTTTGAATCAGTTCTTGTTTATTGATAACATTACTTGAAACAGTGACATCAATAAGTGGCATTGACCAAGTTGATAATTGGGCTATTGGTTCGTCCATATCTTTTGGGAATTCGTTTTTTTTGTTTGATATCGCTTGTTTGACTTTATTTAATAATGAGTCTTTCTCATTTTTGTTTTCAATGGATAAAACAATAGAAAACTCTGTATTTTTAATATAAGATTCAATCTTCCCTATACCATCAATTCCATGAAACTCTTTCTCTAAGGTTGAAACAATTATTTGATCCAGTGTCGTTGCGCTGGCACCCATATATTCACCTGATACAATAATTTTATCAATTTTAATTTTGGGAAACACATCTCTTGGGATGTTTTCATAGGAAACTATTCCTAAAACCAATAAAATAAAAAAAAGTAAATAATTAAGCCTTACCTTTGTAAGAAAAAATCTTATAAGTTTGTCCACATTAATCTTTCATATTAGATTCTCTAAGTAATAGAGAAAAGAAGTATAAAAAAAATATATGTGAAATTTGTGAGAAACTTTAGATAAAACAATCACATAAAACCCACATTTTTTTATAATATTGTATAATCGTCAACACAGGATTAATAATGAACGAACTGAAAAATTTAAAAATTTTATATATAGATGATGAAGAAAATATACGTCTTAATGCCATTGAGTACTTGAACTTTTATTGTGATTCAGTTTATGGAGCCAAAGACGGTATTGAAGGACTTGAAGTTTATAATAAAATGCAACCAGATATTATTATTACAGATATTAAAATGCCCAAGTTAAATGGTCTAGATATGGTTAGGAAAATTAGAGAGAAAGATAATACAACTAGAATTATTGTGGCAACTGCATTTTTAGAGACTTCTTATCTTTTACAAGCTGTGGAGTTGGGGTTGGTTAAATACCTTATTAAACCAATTACAGCAGATAAAATACTACCTGTGTTAAAAACTTGTCTTTTAGATTTAAAAGAAAACAGTAGTATTTTTAAAATTGATGAGAACCATACTTTTGATATTTTTAATAAAACTTTGTTTTTTAATCAAGAGCAAGTTTCTTTAACCAAAAAAGAGCTATTAACCTTGGAGTTATTGGTTTGTAATTTTAATAGAGCAGTTAAATACAGCGAGTTTAGTAATTATATATGGGACGCTCAAATGAGTGAAGATGCCTTGCGCGCAATTATTAAAGAGCTACGTAAAAAAATATCTAAACGTAGTATTAAAAATGTATCTGGAATTGGATATCAAATTGGGATTCATACTACAAAATGAAAATATATCTAATTCTTCTTATTTTTGTTATCAATCTTTATTCTAATCATGCGAATATAAGAGAGTCCCTTATAAAAGATGTTTTAATTTCAACACAAAATGGCATTTATGAAAATATTAAAAATATAGGTGACTTTGATAAGAAAATTTTTAAGGTGAAATTTTTACTTAATCCTAGGATCTTGAAAGAAGAAAAATATTATCTTAGATTAAAAGTACAAGAAGAGTATATAAAGTCTTCAAATATAAAGTATACACTTAAAGATGGTTTACCCATTTATGAAATCAGATTTGACTCTCCTTCTGAACTTATCTTGGATTTAGATTATAAAAATGATTTACCTCTTTTACAAGTAGATCTTTTTACACAAATAGAGTATGAGTATATTCTTAAGAATGAACAACTTATCTTTGGGCTTGCCTATGGAATTATGTTCTGTGCTTTATTGTACAATTTAGCATTTTTTTATTTTAATAAAGATAAGTCATTTTTGTATTACTCCTTCTTACAAATGTCTTCCATTACTCTTTTGTTAATTATTAGCTCACCCATTAAACTGTTTTATTACTTTTTTCAGTATTTCAATATTTTTGATTTTACCGTTAACTTGGTTATTGTTTTTTCACTTTTGTTTAGCATGAGTTTTTTAAATACAAAAAAAATGCATCCCAAGATACATATCTTATTGCTTTCAATTTTAATACTTACGTGTATAGATATGATTCTAATACTTTTTTATGAAGAAACCATCCTTTATGACTATGTAGCAACTTTTTTTCCTCTTGGTGTGATGGTAGGCTCTGCTTTTTTTGCAGTTCGTGCTGGAAACAGACCGGCCATTTTTTATATCATTGGTTGGATGATTCTATTTGTGAGCGTTTTTTTAGTGGATACTGATATGTTTGATGTAAACGATAATTATATGATGCACTTTGCCTTTCCTCTAGAAGCGTTGGTTTTTTCTTTTGCACTGGGATATAAAATGAAATTACTTGAAGTTGATAAGCAAAAAAATGAACAGCTCCTGATTCATCAAAGTAGGCTAGCTTCCATGGGTGAAATGGTGGGTAATATTGCACATCAGTGGAGACAGCCTTTGACGCATCTTTCTTATGCTCATATGAATCTAAAGACTGCCTATGAACAAGAAAAATTAAGCGGTGAGTATTTCGATAAAAAAACAAAAGAGATTAATAATCAAATAGAGTTTATGTCACATACCATAGATGATTTTAGTAATTTTTTTAAAACAGATAAAAAAGAAGAAAAATTTGGTGTGCTAAATACTTTTGAAAAAACACATCGTTTACTGACTGCCTCTTTTAAACATAGCAGTATTGAAGTAGAGGTCTTGTGTGAAAACGAATTATATGTAAAGTCTTATGAAAATGAATTTTCACAAGTACTGTTTAATATTTTAAATAATGCCAAACAAGAATTTATTGAAAAGAATATTACTGATCCCAAGATACAAGTAGAAATAAGTTCAGTAAATAAATATGTTATTTTAAAAATAAGTGATAATGCTTTGGGAATAGATGAAAATATTATTGATAAAATTTTTGAACCTTATTTTACAACTAAAGATTCTGGGATGGGGATAGGTTTGTATATGTCCAAAGTGATTATTGAAGAACATATGAACGGAAGTTTAAAAGTAGAGAACATCTCAAATGGTGTTTTATTTGAGATATCTCTACCCAAAGTTTAATTGATTTCTTAGAACTTATATCCAAGAGATAGAATTGTAAATGTGTTTTCTTTATCATAAAATTTTTCATTTGCATCTTCTTCTTCATGTCCTACTTTTAATGTAGTGTAAAAGTTTTTATAGGCAAAGGGCTTATCCCATTTTAAGACTCCAACTAAACTTGAAATATCTGTTTCAATTGTTTTTCCAAACACGGGATTAGATTGATCATACTCTTTCGCTCCAAGACCTGCAATCATAGTAAGATTAACATTCTTTGTAATATTTGTTGTAACTCCTAGTTCAAACATTATTGCGTCATAAGTACTGGCTTCTCCTTGGGCATCATATGTCTCTAGTGAAGTATTAAACAAGTAAGTGAACTTACCTTTTCCAAATTCTGGAGTATAAGAGTTTTCTAAAGCAATGATATGTCTATTTCCATCTCTTTTTAAAGAGTCTTGTACGGTTTCTTTATCATAACTTCTAACTGAGTAGCTGTAAATTAGTTGAGCATTATGAGCTTTAGCCAGTGAGAAACCATAGCCAATATGAGCACCAATTTCACTCACATCTGTTTTGGCTCTATTGGTGTTTGTTAAAAATGGATTTTCCCATTCTTCTCCACCTAACCCAGCGGAGATTCCTATATCAAAAGAACCAATGTCTGTTATGAATTTACTCCCCAAACCTATTTGCTCAAACATACTTGATATATAAATAGTTGACTTATCGTTTACTTCATATCCATAATAAAAGTCAACGAAAGCAAAACCTTCATTTTCTTCACTGGCACTTGAAAATGAACTTATATTTTCAGGACTGTTTGTTGAAAAGTTGTCTTTGGTGTTTATTCCACCCACTCCAAATTCTATAAAGTTTTCATCTTGTGCAAAAAGTGAACCAATTAGTGCTGCTGATAATAATATTTTTTTCATATATACTCCTATTAATTAATTAAAAGAAGTATAAATCAAAAAGATGTGAAAGTAGTGTGGGTTGTATTAAATCCAGATATTATCAATAAGTCTAGGTGTTCCCACTTTAACTGCAACTAAAATAATAGTATTCCCCAGTTCAATGTTTGAAATTTGTTGAAAATCTCTGTTTACTATATTTATATATTCTATATTCATGCCCTTCATTGTACTTTTCATAACTTCAATAATTTTTGAGCAATCAAATTCTTTTTTACCAATCATTTTAGCAGCATCTTTTAAAGATTTAGAAATATTTAGAGCCTGAGTTCTTTCTTGCGCTGATAAATAAATATTTCTACTACTCATAGCAAGTCCATCAACTTCTCGTATGATTTCACACTCAACGATATTTAGGTTTAAAAATAAGTTTTTGGCCATTTGTTTTATTAATGTTAATTGCTGTGCATCTTTTTTCCCAAAATAAACATTGCTAGCTTGTACTAAGTTAAAGAGTTTAAGTACAATTTGTAAAACCCCATCAAAATGACCAGGACGTTTTTCCCCTTCTAATGTGTAAGCTTTTAAACTTGGAGCTTTAATTAAGACTTCGTCTTTAGAATACATGCTACTAATATCAGGAGTAAAGAGATAATCAACGTTTGCCAATTCACAAATTTTAGTATCTGCTTGCATTTTTTTCGGGTATTTATCCAAATCTTCTCCGGGAAGGAATTGAGTAGGGTTTACGAAAATTGATACGATTGTTATATGGTTGTCTAATACAGATTGTTTAATAAGTGATAAATGACCATCGTGTAAAGCACCCATAGTTGGAACAAAGCCAACAGTACCTTCTAAATTTTTTCGAATAGTTTGTAGTTCTTTAATACTGTGTATTACTTTCAATGTTTACCTTTTGTTCTAATATAATTTATTTGTTTAATTTTCTTCGTAATTTGGATTGAGTTTTAATAAAATTAAATCTGCACACATATTTCCTAGAAGCGTTAAAAAAGCTCCAATGATCAAAATCCCCATGATGACAGGATAATTGTGGGAAAGTGCGCTTTGATAAAATAATAGTCCCATTCCATCAATAGAAAAAATCGATTCCAAAATAACACTACCTCCAATAATACCAGGAAGGGAAAGACCTAATAAGGTAATAACGGGGGGATATAAATTTGGAAGAATATAATATCTAAGAATATCCTTATCCTTTAAGCCTCTTGATTTTGCAAAAAAGATGTAGTCACTTTTTAATATCTCTATCGTTAAGGAGCGTATGTATAAAGTTAGACTTCCAATACCTCCAAAGGTAATAATTGATATGGGTAATATTAGATGCCAAGCCATATCTAAATAGTAAGAAAAACCTGTTTTTTCTTCAATGGAATGTAGACCTGCTATTGGTAAAACTTCTAGCCAAACGGAAAATATCAAAACACACAATAGTGCCAAATAAAATGAAGGCATAGAAAAACTCAACAGTGAAAACTGCCCTGCAAACCTATCAAAAAGTGAGTCTTTATGTAAAGCTGCTTTAATACCTAGATATAAAGAACATATAAAAACTAAAATTAGACTAATGATATTAATAGTTAAGGTAATTGGAATACGAGAAAGTATTTCATCTTTGACTAACTCTCCACTACTAAAAGAAATACCAAAATCAAGCTGTACGATTGCAAATACCCATGAAAAGAATTGTATATATAAAGGTTTGTCTAATCCATAAATGGTCTTTAGATGTTCAATTGACTCTTGCGTAATATTGGGATTTAATTCTCCACTTGCAAAAAAAGAATTGGGTGCTAAATGAATGGCAGTAAATGATATGAGGCTTATAATAAAGAGCATAATAAGTATATAAAATATTTTTCTGATCACAAATTTCATATGCTATTATAACAAACTTTCATTAAAATAGGCTCTAGATACATCTTGTAAAGAGCATAAAAACTCACCTAGAACTCACTTATACTCAATAATATTTTATTGTCTATTTACAAAGCCCACTTTGAACACATTTATAAAGGTTATTCTTTTTGAATAGAAAAAGAAACTTCTATTTGCTATAATTTTCATATGAAATACAGGAGTGAGAATGATTGGTATTGATATGGTTTCAATTAACAGAATTGAAAAGATGATTGAACGCTTTGGAGATAAAGCATTGGCTCGTTTCTTAAGTAAAAAAGAAATAAAGCTTGTAAAAAGAGCTTCAACAGCTGCTGGTTTTTGGGCAGCAAAAGAAGCAGCTAGTAAAGCAATCAAAACAGGAATTGGAAAAGAATGTGGTTTTCATGATATTAAAATTTCTAAAACACAAAAAAATGCTCCGATTATGAAATATTCAAAGAAAATTAGAAAAAAACATAAGATAAAAAGTACAGATGTATCTATATCTCATGATGGAGGATTTGCTATAGCAATTGTCCAGAATAGTGTGAAAAAAAGGAAAAAATAATTTTTTTTAATAAATAATACAATGCTACGTTAATGCTATTGTTAAAAATTATTTTTTTATACAAAGCCTGTTTTTATGGGATGTTAATACTTGTTGAAAATACAGTTATCACAATTTAGTCACAATTCAAGGCTTCATTTAATAATTATTTTTGAGATTATATAAAAGTATTAAGAATATATTAAAGTGACTTATGTAAGACTTATGTATATTAAGTTTAACTTAAATATAAAAGGAGAATACTATGGGGAAAATAGGAAAAATTGGAGCATCATTAGTTTTATGTGCTACTGTGTCTTTTGCGACTACACAAGCGGAATTTGATGCTGTTAAAGCGCATGTTGAAAAAGCTGTGCAATACTGTAAAGATAAAGGAACTGCTGTTTGTGTTGGTGAGTTTAATCAAAAAGAGAGCCAATGGGTAAAAGGTGATCTTTACATTTGGGCAAATGATATGGATGGAGTGATTACTGCACATCCAAAAAAACCACTTAAAGGTAAAAACTTATATAAATATAAAGATATAGGTGGAACTCAACTATTTAAAAACTTTATTATCAAAGTTAAAGCTGATGGTGCAGGTTGGGTTGATTACGTGTGGTCGCATCCAAAAACTAATAAACAAACTGCAAAAACATCTTATGTTAAATCAATTGGCGATAACCAACTAATTGGTGCAGGAATATATAAATAGATTACAATAAACTCTTGGGCATTACTACCAAGGGTTTATTTCTATATTTTTTTTAGGAAGATATATTGATATGTCTTCCTAAAATAAACTTAAACACACAGTGTGAAATTTTTCACCCTAATAACAAGGATAAATTATGTTTGGAATAAAAAATCTAAAAATTGGAACTAAAATTGTTGTAGCACCTGCCATTGCAGTTATATTTCTTTTTTTACTGGCCGTTTTTTCTAATAATGCACTAAAAGCGGATAAAGATACTCTTAATGAAATCGTACAAGTAAAATTTCAAACGTATAAAGCAAGTAGTAATATATTAAAAGATATTAACTTATTTAATAGTATCTTATATAAAGTATTTTCTTATGTTGCAGGTGGTTATGAACAAACCCAAATTGATACTTTAATGTTTGATTTGAAAAAATTAGAAAAAAAGATTGATTTGCAAATGATTGCTGTGAATAAATCAAACTATTTAGACAAAAAAAATAAAAAGATCTTTAAAGGTCTTGCTCAAGATTTAAAAGAATATCGTGAAGCAGTTTCAGGTGCTGTTGATATGTTAGATATTGATATTGGAATGGCTACACCTATGTTATCTGTAACGGATGAGGTATTTATTAAGTTAAACAAAATACTTGGGGAAGTAAATGTTGAAGCAGATAAACAAAATACCATTAGTTTTGAAAAAGCTTTGAAAAAAATTGACAATACTTTATATACTTTATATACAATCATTGCTGTTGCACTGATTCTTTCTATTATTATGACCATTGCAGTTACAAACGCCATTAAAAAACCAATGAATTTATTTCAAGATGGATTATTGAACTTTTTTAAATACATTAACAAAGAAACAAGCGAAGCAAAATTAATTGACGTTGACTGTCGTGATGAACTGGGACAAATGGCACAAGCAGTAAATGATAATATTACCCAAATCAAAGTAGGTATTGAAGAAGATAGAGTTTTAGTTGATAGTGCCATTGCAGGAGCAAATAGAGCAAAACTTGGATTTATGGATGCAAGAATTGCAGGGGATACAGCCAACCCAGCTTTACATGAACTAAAAGATGTTATTAATGAAATGTTGGAAGCAGTTGAAGATAACATTAAAAGTGCTATGTCTGTACTTTCAAATTATTCAAATTATGATTACCGACCGAGTATTGATACTTCAAAAATGGATGGTGATTTAAAAGCTTTATGTGATGATGTAAATAGTTTAGGTACTGCTGTTACTTCGATGTTGGTTGAAAACAAGAAAATCGGTCTTGTTTTAACATCTAATGCAAATAACTTATCGACGAATGTTGATTCACTAACAACTTCTGCAAATAATCAAGCTGCCAACTTAGAAGAGACCGCTGCAGCCATTGAAGAGATTACTGCGAATATGCAAAACAGTGGTAATCATATTGCAAAAATGACTTCATATGCAAATGAAGTATCAAGCTCGGTTAAAGATGGTCAAGATCTAGCAACTAAAACTGCTTCTTCTATGGATGAAATAAATAATCAAACCAATGCCATTGCAGATGCAATTACAGTTATTGACCAAATTGCCTTCCAAACAAATATTCTTTCACTTAATGCTGCTGTTGAAGCTGCAACTGCTGGTGAAGCTGGAAAAGGGTTTGCTGTTGTTGCACAAGAAGTTAGAAATCTTGCAGCAAGATCAGCTGATGCAGCAAAAGAGATTAAAGAACTGGTTGAAAATGCAACCTCCAAAGCAAATGATGGTAAAACAATTTCAACTGAGATGATTGATGGATATAATAAACTAAATACCAATATTCATAATACTTTGGAGCTAATTGACAGTGTTTCTTCTTCGTCAAAAGAACAAATTACAGCAATGGAACAAATTAATGATGCTGTTAATACGCTGGACCAAACAACACAACAAAATGCTGCAAGTGCTAGTTCTGCTAATAAAGTTGCACAAGAAGTAAGTGAAATTGCAGATAAAGTAGTTGAACATACAAACGACAAAGAATTCGACGGTAAATAAGTTGAACTAAGTAGCTCGAATTTTCCTCAAAAGAGAGAGTACATTTACTTTCTCTTTTACTATTATCCTTTTATAAACTCTTTACAAAAATATAATATAATTACAGAACAATTACAAAAATATATTATAAGGCTTTTTTATGAGAACATATGAACATGCATGTAATGTCTCAACAGGTGAAAGTTACTTAAGATTAGTGGCTGCAGTCGTGATGATAACAGCTGGATTTTATTATTCAATGCCAATGGCATATTTAATGGCAGTTTACATTTTATATACAGCAGTACGAAAATATTGCTATATGAATACTCTTTTTGGTTTAAATAAAATTTTTAGTTTGAGAAGTCTTTATTTATCAAACCTTCCAAAATACAATCCTGAACCAGTCTTTATAATTGATAGAGATAGTTTGGTTGTGTATAAAAACAAACCTGCTAAAATTCTCTTTCCTCATACAGAAGACTTCCATTTCTTATGCACTACAGATGAAGTCAAACGCGCCATTGATACAAACAAACTTGTGAGATTAAAATACACTTTTACTCCTGACAAAATTTATCTTTTTGCATTGCAAGGGGTGAGCTCTAGTAATTCAATTTTTGTGTATGGTGCAGATATTACAAGCGCGGTTCAAGCTGAAGCAGAAATAATCAATACTCAAAAAGAAGTGGTCTATGCTATGGGTGAAATCGGAGAGACTAGAAGTAAAGAAACAGGAAATCATGTAAAAAGAGTTGCTAAATATTCTCGACTTTTAGCTCTAAAATATGGTCTGAGTTCTGAAGATTCGGAATTATTGGCAATGGCATCTCCTATGCATGATATTGGGAAAGTGGGTATTCCTGACTCTATTTTAAATAAACCAGGCAAGTTAACCCCTGAAGAGTTTGTGATTATGAAAACCCATGCAGAATTGGGCTATAAAATGTTGAAAAATTCTAATAAAGATATCTTAAAAACAGCAGCCATTGTTGCAAACGAACATCATGAAAAATGGGATGGATCTGGATATCCTCATGGTTTAAAAGGGGATGCTATCCATATTTTTGGGCGAATTACAGCCTTAGCAGATGTGTTTGATGCTTTGGGAAGTGATAGAGTGTACAAAAAAGCTTGGGACTTAGATAGAATTTTGGAACTTTTTAAAGAAGAAAGAGGCAGACATTTTGATCCAAAACTAATAGATTTATTTATGGATAATTTGGATGAGTTTTTAGAAATAAGAGATAAGTATTTAGATTAGGTTCTACCTTATTTCAAATAAAGTAGACCTAAGTATTTAATGTCTTAAATTCTCAACCAAAGATTGTCCAAGTTCCATATTTGTACTTGAACCTTCAACGGCTTTTTTAGTATCTACTACCAAAGTACTTATTTTATCAATAATAGTATTTGAATCTTGTAATTGTTCAGAGACATTACACGATATTTTATTTGCGTTTGAGCTATTTTGTTGTGAAACTGCTACAAGATTTTGAAGTTTTTCAATGGCTTCTTTTGATATCTGGACACTATTTTGTACCAGAGATGTTACTTCTTCATTTCGCTTAGTAGCTTCATTTGTCATTGAGGTGATTTGATCTATTTCAGTACCAATATTAACAGTTGACTGTTTTGAAGCAGATGCCAATTTTTTAACTTCAGCAGCAACAATTGCAAATCCACGTCCGAATTCTTTTGCTTTAGAAGCTTCAATGGCAGCATTAATAGCAAGTAGATTTGTTTGCATAGAAATTTTATCATTGTTCGTTACTAGTTCAGTTATTAGTTTGTTTTTTTCATTCAAATCGTTAATGGTTGTTGAGAATAAGTTAATGGCATCGGACATTTCATTAATTAGATTATATAGTTTTTCCACTAAAGAAATCACTGTATTACTCTCAGTTGTAGCACTGTGAGCAGAGTCTAAAGATTGACTTGACATAGATTGAATTTCATTGGAATGAGATATAAATTCATTCACTAGTTTTTCAATATTCTCTATTTCAATAACCCTAGTAGTTGAGGCTTTATTAACATTTTGCGCATTATTTGTAATATCTTGAGCGATACTAAAAGACTCAGCAAGTTTAAGTTTATCAAATAAAGCTGCTTTTCTCTTCAATTCATCTAATTCTTGGGTATTAATCTCTACACTGGACATTGATTTCCTTTATCTCTTTGATTTTCCATGAAGTTTTCTCTTGGCAATTATGACAAAAAGGAATGATTTCATCTCTTTTGACTTCTTGGATTCCACGGCAATTTTCACAAGTTAAATCTGCACACAGAAGTGCTTTTTCACCCACATGGTATTTCATTTTCATAGTAATTGCAGTATAAGTTGAAACACAAAATGGAACCATGAAAGTAAGTCCCAATTTATAAAAATTAATGTTAGCAAAATCCAGGTGTATTAAGTATTCGCCTTGATTTATTAAATTTAAAATAATTCCAACAACCAAAGCTATTTTACTTGCTTTATAAAATATGTTTCTATTACATAGAATATGTGATATTAACTTTAACTTCCCCACTTAAATGCCTTTTATTTTGAGTATTCAGTTTATCATAATTAATCATAAACTGCTAATGATTTTCTAGGTATCGCTCAAGAATTATTTTTGCCGCAATTGAGTCAACTCGTCCATCTCTTTTATATTTAATATCACCTTTAATTAACTCTTCTGCTTCAATTGAACTCATGTCTTCATTCTGTAAATGAATGTCTCCTTCAAAGTTAAGTAAAGTAATAAAATGATTCACTCTTTTTTTCATATCTTCACTGCTTTGTGGATACCCCACAATTAAAGTGTCAATTTCCCACTCCTTTAAAAAAGTATCTACATCACTTGATGCCTGATTTCTATTTTTGCGTAAAATGGCAGGAGATGGAGTAACAATGCCTCGTTGTAAACAAATGGCAAGTCCAATTCTTTTTAAACCTATGTCAATGCTTGCGTATTTAATTGACATAATAACCCTTTAATATTAGTACTTTGTGTAGTGAAAGTTTACTGATGTTTGTATGAAAATAGCTCAATAATTACCTTAATTTTATTTTAGCTATAATTATAGCCTTTAATTTATAAATGATAGGATGTATTTAATGAAATTAGCTGTTTTTGATTTTGACTCAACGCTTATGGATGGGGAAACAATAGACTTTTTAGCAGATGAACTTGGACTTAAAAGTGAGGTCGCTGCAATAACTGAAGAAGCCATGTCGGGAAGAATGGATTTTTTTGAAAGTTTAACAACACGTGTTGCGCTTCTAAAAGGTTTGGATCATAAAAAAGTTGTAGATATTTGTAAAGAATTACCTTTAATGCCAGGTGCTGTTGAAACAATAACTGAATTGAAAAAAATGGATTACAAAGTAATCTGTTTTAGTGGTGGTTTTAGAGTAGGTACTTCTCCAGCTGCTGCTAAACTTGGACTTCATGCAGATTTTTCTAATGTATTACACCACAAAGATGGCGTTTTAACTGGACAAGTAGGTGGAGATATGATGTTTGATTTCTCAAAAGGTGACATGTTACAAAGAATTCAAACCTTAATGGGTGTATCCAATGAGAATACTTTGGTTTGTGGTGATGGTGCAAATGATAGAAGTATGTTTACTTATGCATCAAAGAAAATAGCTTTTTGTGCACATGATATTTTAAAAAAAGAAGCGAATATTATTGTAGATACAAAAGATTTAACTAAAATATTAGAGAGGATTTAATAATGAGTTTAAAAGAAGATATTAATTTTTCATTATGGTGTGATTTTATAGAAAGAGAATTTTTAGAAGAACAATTCCAAAGTTTAATTGCAGATGAAGTTATACAAGGTGCAACGAGTAATCCAGCAATTTTTGAATCATCAATTTCAAACTCTGTTGCTTATAGACAACAACTTGATATGTTACAAGCAAATGAACCTAAAAAAATCTATGAAGAACTTGCTCTAACTGATATAAAAAGAGCATCGGAGTTATTGTTCCCTTTACATGATGATAAAGTAGAAGATGGATTTATCTCTATTGAAGTTGATCCACTATTGTGTGATGATGAAGCTGGAACTATTGAAGAGGGAATTAGACTCTATAAAACTATTGGAACAGATAATGTTATGATTAAAGTTCCTGCTACACAAGCAGGTTATGGAGCAATGAAAGTACTTACTTCACAAGGTATTCATGTAAATGCTACTTTGATTTTTTCACCCCAACAAGCCATTTCTTGTGCTCGCGCACTTGATGAAGGTATAAAACTAAGTGATAAAAAGCCACAAGCAGTTGTATCTATTTTTGTAAGTAGGTTTGACCGTTTATGTGATGAAGAACTAGAATCTAAAGGTCTTCCTAAAACTAGACTTGGAATTATAAATGCTGTTAAATGTTATCACGAGATCAATAAGTTTGCTAATAAAAATATAAGAACTCTTTTTGCAAGTACAGGTGTGAAATCAAATGATTTAGACTCAAGTTATTATGTTGATGAACTGCTGTATCCAAACTCTGTAAATACTGCACCATTGTTAACTATTGAGGATTGGGTTAGTGGAGGGAAAAAAGTACCTTCAACTATCATTTCTGAAGATGAATGTGATGAGTTTTTTGCAAAACTAAAAGCAAAAAATGTGGATATTGAAAAAGTATATAATACATTATTAACCAATGGATTAGATTCATTTAAAGATTCATTTAAAGATTTACTTGGAAAACTAATCTCACGAACTCACTAATTTATTCTTTTTTATATGAGACTAATTTTGAGTCTCATATAAAACACACTCCTATTTTTCGTACCTCACAACAAATTTAAGTCTCTTTTGGATAGAATCTACGCTTATTAAAAAATATAAAGGTACTATTATGAATAATTGGAATCCAAGTAGCTGGAGAGATTTTCCTATCAAGCAACAACCAACATATACTGATTTAGAAAAATTAGCTAAAGTTGAAAAAGAACTTGGTTCTTATCCTCCTCTTATTTTTGCAGGGGAAGCATTAAAATTAAAAAATGAATTGGCTGATGTTGTCAATGGAAAAGCATTCTTACTGCAAGGTGGAGACTGTGCAGAGAGTTTTAATGTATTTGATGCCAATAATATTAAAGATTTATTTAAAGTAATGATGCAAATGGCAGTTGTATTGACATTTTCAGGTGGTTGTCCTATTGTTAAAATTGGTCGAGTTGCTGGACAGTTCGCAAAACCTAGATCTTCTGATTTTGAAAACGTAAATGGAATTGAGTTACCAAGTTATAGAGGTGATATTGTTAATGCTGTTTCTTTTGATGAAAAATCAAGAATGCCAAAACCTAAAAAATTATTAAAAGCATATAATCAAAGTGCCGCTACTCTGAATCTTTTACGTGCATTTTCACGAGGTGGTATGGCTGACTTGCATAAAGTTCATGCTTGGAATTTAGACTTTATTAAAGGCAATGAGCTGGGTGTTAAATATGAAGACTTAGCTACTAAGATTTCAGAAACATTAAACTTTATGAAATCATGTGGAATTACAGCTGCAAATACAGCTCAACTAAATGAAACTACCTTGTATACTTCCCATGAGGCATTGCTTCTAAATTATGAAGAAGCAATGACTAGAAGAGATTCAATTTCGGGCGATTGGTACGATTGTAGTTCGCATATGTTATGGATAGGTGATAGAACAAGAGATTTAGATGGCGCGCACCTAGAATTTTTCAAGGGTATTAAAAATCCAATTGGCTGTAAAGTTGGTCCTTCAATGAAAGAAGATGAGTTAATCAAATTAATTGATGCGCTTAATCCCGAAAATGAAGCAGGGAGATTAAATCTTATTGTGCGAATGGGTGCTTCTAAAATTGAAGATCATTTCCCTAATTTACTTAAACGTGTAAAAGCTGAAGGTAAAAATGTTTTATGGTCAAGTGATCCAATGCATGGGAATACTATTAAAGCTGATAATGGATACAAAACAAGAGACTTTGCTGATATTTTAAGTGAAGTAAAACAATTTTTCCAAATTCATAAAGCTGAAGGTACTTATGCAGGTGGAATTCACCTTGAAATGACAGGACAAGATGTAACTGAATGTACAGGTTCAAAAAGTGCTGCTATTACTCAAGAGGGATTAAAAAGTAGATATCATACTCAATGTGATCCAAGATTAAATGCTGATCAGGCTTTAGAATTGTCGTTTATGATTGCAGAAACTTTAAAAGAAGCAAGACAAGATCATAATTAGATTTGTCAAAATAAACAAGAGCTGAACTTGATTCATCTCTTGTTTAAAGTATTATTTTACAAAAAAGTATTTTTGTAGTTTTCTTCGTTATATCCAATAGTAATTTCACCATCACTATCAATAACAGGACGCTTGAGTAACATAGGTTCTTTACATAACCATTCAAATTTACCTGTATTATCTAAGTTTAATTCTTTCAGTTGTAAATCTCTATATTTTTTACCTTTAGCATTAAACACCAAATCGATATCTGTTTCATTTATCCAAGACTGTATTAGATGAGGCTGTGGTGATTCTTTTCGTGTATCAAAAAAATCAGCCTCGATGTTGTTATCTTTAAAAAACCTTAAAGCTTTTCTAACACTGTCTCAGGTTTTTATTCCGTAAACCTTTAACATATTTTTCCTATTCTATAATTTTTGGAACGATAAAATAACCATCTTCACTTTTTGGTGAATGTTTTAAAATATGGTTACTCATTTCTAAATCTTGAACCGCAACATCTTCTCTTAAAGGAGTTCCACCCTCAACAGTTGTAAAAGTTGCATCAATTTGGCTTACATCAATTTCATTTAAATTGTCAATAAAACTAATAATATCACCCAGTTCACTTTTTAGTTTTTCTTTTTTCTCATCGTTTATTTCTAAACTAGAAAGTTTA
>Ga0209081_1001027_pt1 | contig 16684 bp, 21 predicted proteins | sample GOMGulsemesocosm_4_FD_184636 | JGI IMG/M metagenome (GOLD analysis project Ga0209081, IMG submission 184636) | Methane-oxidizing microbial communities from mesocosms in the Gulf of Mexico - GOM15B Gulf of Mexico (SPAdes) (version 2) | ecosystem: Environmental > Aquatic > Marine > Cold seeps... | reverse complement strand
TGCCTACACGGATTGAACGCGGTGTATCTACAAGACACCGGCTGGTATCGCATCGATCCTAGAGGCAATAAAGAGGGCGTTGATGCTCAATTTACTCCGCCTTTGGAACGCTTGGCGTTTTCAACGTTTGGCCGCGTGGAGGTCGATATTCAGGGGGTCTGGGCGGAACCTCTGCCGGTGGTCACAAGGGCCTTAACTCGTTACGACACTTATATGGATGTTTACCAGAACCTTCCTGATGTCGAAGTTTATGGCTAATCAGGCGCGATTCCTTTAGTTGTTTCTGCCATCTTTGAATAATTCAGCATGCACACCCAGTGCTCATCAGCACCGGGTGTGCAGTATGACCAATAGTAGGTGGTTGCATGCCACTGGTATTGCCCAGCGGTATTTTCTTTTGTTTGATCTCGATAGGTTCGTATTTAAGGAAAGACATGATGTTAAGGCGAAAAAAGATGATAGAAAGGATTGGCGTGACCATGGTGTTTGTAATGGCTGGGTTACGAATTTTATGCCTACGTTGATCCACAAGCTTTCGCGGCGTTAAGGGGCACAGAATTGTTTTCGTCGGCCGATTCTGATTGGGTGAGAATTTACGTATCGAGAACGTTATTTGTCGCCTTGATTATTTGGACTCTATTGGCAAAGCGGGCGTACGAAATACTCATCTGGGGGGGCTCTCTTTGGTACGGTGATGCCGATCGCAGATGCGTGGTTAGCCTATCGAGCAGCAGCGGAAAATGTCGTGGTGTATAAACACCTGGCGACGATCGGCTATTTGCTGTTGACCTCTTTACTGTTGGGGCTTGTGGTTAAGAATGAAAAAAATAAATAATACCGGTTGAACGTGGCAATGAACCGATTAAAGGTTCTGTGCATAATGACAATTTTTTTGGTTTGGGAGTTTTATGAGTGAACATTTCAAATAATTATTCAGTGGCGACACTTTCAGTGCAGCTTATTCATATCGCGCTATGCATCGTATGGAACTTAGTTGGTGTCTATCAGCTGAGTCAAGGCATTCAATCCATTGGTCCTACGGCATCGCTCATAGGTGTTGTGATTTTGTTTGTTTTTGCTGGTGCTCTTGTTCTTGCGGCCGCTAAGAGTTGGAGGTGGCTATACCTGAGTGTATCGCTATTGCTGGTCTTGGGAGCTGTTTCGGCTATCTATGGCGGCTTTACCAAAGACATAGCGTTGTGGCCAACAGAGTTTTGGCGATACGCGGGAATGCTGGTAAACGCCGTCGGTGTGGTCGGATTCTGTATGGTCATAGCGAACCTGAAGAGTCAGACGGTTGCGGCGTCGGAAGCCTAAAAAGGCACAGCGGTGAGCTGAGCTGGATGACCTTTTATTAATCTTCGTGCAAACATCGTTTGGCCATTTATTGTAACCATAAAGTGGCCAAAGATAACGGATAACAGTCTTTCTATTGCGTGATTTTTCTTGACGCTCCTCTCGACCCTCTCTGCAATCATTGCTTTCTGCGGAATTTCGAATCTTGGTTTGTTCGTTTTTAGTAATCACAAAATGTTCTTTGTTCAGATTCCGGTCTCGTGAACTCGCGAATCCGGTTTTCACGCGACGTTTGTCTCTTGTACACAGGATGTCTGTTTCAAAGTTGTTGATTTCTATAGCAGAGAAGATAGTATGTTCAGTTATGGATTGAACCTCAGAGCACATTGGAATAGCTCGTTCTTATCTAAGCCCCAGTTTTCTCCTGCTGTAGTTCAATGATTTTATTAAGATTTTTCGGTGCCGATGAACTTTACGCTGAATTAGTGGGAGCAGCCCTGAAATGAGTTAAGGGGAAGCTCTTCCTCATAATTAGTTGTTATGTTTCTCTAGGGTTCTACTTTGATTGAATTTCATTATGATACTTTACATATTTTGATTTCAATTATTGCTGCCTTGTACTTTTTTGCTGGTGCCTATGGAAGGCTTCCTAGTGGTATCCAGAAAGCATTTTTGGTGGTGTTTCCATGGGGTAAGGGCGTTCCAATATTCTTTGGTGTGGCTATGTTTTATCAAGCAGCTAATGTGTTTTTATAGTTTAGTAACATAACAATTTAAGGCACTCCGACCCAATACACTCCGCTTGATTTTATGCGGGAAAATAATCGCACAAGCCCCAAGCTCCGGAATTGGACGGGTGCTAAAAACGTTAGATGAATAAATTGCCGGACAATTTTATTACTGTCAAACACCCCACTAGAATTCCTGGCCACCCTATGTACGGTGACTGGGCATGGCCCGGTATGGAATACAGCAGTCTTTCGATTGAGGCTCTGTTTAAAAACGGCGTAGTGAGAAAAAGCCACTACTCCATTTTAAGGGTAAAGTATATTTGTGCGAAGCCGGGAGATTTTTCTGGATTTGATGACTTTAAAGGTGATAGGTTCGACAAGGCTGATATTAAATTTCCCTTGCTGGTGGTTCGCAATATGCCTAATCCTTGTCAAACGCCTTACCGACTAATAGATGGTAGGCGTCGACTAGAAAAATTGCGCCGAATGGGTCGTAGAACGGTAGCCTGTTTCGTATTGGAAGTACAAGATGTAATACCATTTATCAAAGAGGTTAAGCTTGATGAATCATGTTAGCGCGGAGCTAGTTGAGGTATGGGATCAATCCTTTTTCTAGATTGCTCTATATGTATTCTGATTTATCATCTACATCAGCTAACACTTATATGACCAAACCTGTCAAAGAACAATAGCTTTCCAAGGTTCTTGGCTTGTACATCATTTTGGTATGCAGATCGATTCCACAATAGTATTTGTGGTTTTTGGTATAAAATCTCATGCGGTGGTCTCCTTCTTGTGAGCTTTTGTTTGGCGATTTAAGTTTAGAAGGTATTCTCTGAATACTTAGGGAGGAGGTCATTATAAGTATCAAGGCGGTGTTGTTCGCCCCGTGGGGCTGGAAAGCCAAAAGCGTGGCTTCGCCGCTGGCTGCCCAACCCTTGGCGTTAGGCTTCGTCATGCTCCAAAGAGCGACTATTTCATTGACCCGTTACAGGCCTTTCTTACCCTACGAGATTTGTCGAACCTGCCCTGCCAACAATGGATACTGACTTAATGCCCTCTGAAACAAACCGTTTAAGTGTGGTGGTACCTGTGGCATTACGCGAGCCCGGCGTTAATCCTAACAGCTGGCGTGCACCGGTTGCGCTCAAAAATTACGGGCGCGTCTATAGCATGCTAGCTACTTTTCTACAGATGTTCCGGCAGGCGGACCTGCACGAGTTTCTTATTATTTGCCCAGATCATGAAGTGCCGGTGCTGCAGAAGCTGGTGTCCTTGCTTACGCAGGACGCTCGCTATCAGGTACTCGCAGAGTCGACACTGTGTCCCGATCTTGTCAAGGGACGTAACCCCCGCACTAGACGGCTCAGTGGGTGGTATGTCCAGCAACTGCTGAAACTGGCGGTAGCGGCGCGCATCACGACACCGTTCTACCTGACACTGGACAGTGACATTCTGTGCTGCCGACCGTTTCACTATGGTGATTTGGTGCGGGACGGTCGAGCGGTCAATGCAATAGAAACCATCGACGACTACAACCGTATTTACACTCCGAAATTTGCACGGCAAGAAATGGCTGTGAAAATAGATCGCCAGATCGGCTCGGAACGAATTCTTGGCTGGCAGCGCGGGCCGCTGCAGCGTCATAGCTCCTTCAGTGAAACGCCGGTAGTCATGCACGCGGGGCAGGTTCAGCAGCTGACCCGTCACCTCGAGCAACGGTATCATATGCCGTGGCAAGCGGCGCTCTCCCAGAACTCGCTTACATGGACGGAATATACGCTCTACTTCGGATTTCTCGCAATGAATGAAGTGTTGAACAGCTTTTGCGAAATCACCGACTGCAATGCCGTGCTCAATCTGGAAAAGTCGGCGTGGCAACCGCGTTCGCGCTACCGAACTGCTCGCTCCTATGAGGTGCCCCACCTCTTCAATGGCACGGGTGGGCCTTTTGTAGCACTGCAATCCTGGCTAGCGCCGGTAGAGTGGCTTCCGGAAGAGCTGACGAGCAGCGACGATTATTACCGCCAGCTGTTAGCTACTGTGATGGCCGCAACGCCGCCGCTCCCCGCAAACAGGGTATAGACATGCTCGCGGCCATCGCTCACTATGATCTGGTTCAATGCCTAACCAATCGCTCAAGGTTGCTCGTTTCGCTCGCGGGACGCCACTAATGCGGCGCCCCTTGGTTCAACGTTAGGTGAATAAGATCGACGAACCTTTTGAGAAACAATAATGAAGAAACTAAAGAACGAAAAAGAGTTGGTAAAGAAGGCGATAGCACTCGGAACTGCCTATGGGACCACACGAGGGGTCGTTGAGTTCGAGGCTACCGATTCAACTCATGAGAAACTCGAATACATTTACCGTCTCCTAGTACACGATAAGGTAATTCAGCCTCTTCAAGAAGATAAAGTTTCGCAAAAGGCTATTATGCATAGGTTGGCAATTTGGGCATCAAAGCAATGAGTGCCTTAAAAAGTTCTTCACCTATCAAGATTATACACAATCACCTTCGGCTGGATGCGCTTGCAGCGTGTCAATGCTAAAGCGCTATGCAGAAAAGGATCAGAGTAAATGTTTGGGTTAAAAGCACTACCATTAATTGCTGCGTTCACAATATTCTCTGCGAGTTCATACGGTAAGTCGGTAACTCGCGAAGAAACTCTATTGGTAGACTTATCATCATCAAGGTCTATCGATAGCGTTAAAGGACAAAAAATTGGGTTGCCTGCCAATATTTCTCCTGGGGCACATACACACCCATGCCCTGTGATTGGCTATATCCTTGAAGGAACAGTGATATATCAAATTGAAGGTCAGTCTGCCAAAGTTCTTAATGCAGGGGATTCATTCTATGAGCCAGAAAATACAGTTATTTTACGCTTTGATACACAAAATGAGCCGGTTAAATTTCTTGCGTACTATTTGACGAAAGAAGGTGATGAGCCTTTAGTTAAGATGATCAAATAAATTCAAACTCATAACACTTCTGTACACAGGAATAGCAAATCTACGTTTTGTGATTTATACACTACGCTATCGTTTAGCTGTCCTGCGGCTGAGGCATCTAGGTAAATTATCAAATTATGAGCAGGCATATGAGAATAGATTTTTTTGGAAAAGTTTATGTTGCAATAATGTCTGTATACTTCATTGTTTCTGGTTTTAATGCGCTTCTCGATATTGACACTAAGCTGGAAAGGATAGGATTAAGTGCAATTGATTTTGACGGAAAGATTGCATTTATATTGATTTATTGCAGTTTAATGGTCGGGATAGGTGCTGCCATAGCTCTGCTGTATTATTTCAGTAGGGCATGGGTTTACTCTGCTTTACTAGCAACAGTTATTATAGTTTCATTCATTGTATTTAGAATTATTGGCTCATATTTAGCGGGCACTTTCAGCGATGCTCAAATTACCTTTCTGCTAGCTGAAATGGTAGAAGCGTCAATTGGTATATTTCTCCTATATAAATCTGGCAAGCTCAGAAAATCGCTTATCCAGTAAATCGATTAAACGGATGTGTAACAGTTGACGCTCGCTCGTTACACAGTTTGGCTAACTACGTCACGTGGTTTAGCGAGGCCTAGTCACTCAAGTTACCCTCGGAAAGTAGGCTCCTAGATTTAGTCTGACTCGTTAGGCTATTTTGCTGAGTCTGCATGTCTGCTATCGGTTGTAGGAAAAGTCTTGACGGCGAATATGTTTGATATATACTTCACCAATCAAGTATTAGTGGAGTTTGTTGTCATGTCTGAAGATTCAAAATACGCCTCAATCACCAAGAGCCTATGGCTCAATAGTGCGGTTATTTCCAAGCATCTCGATGCCAGTTTAGGGGCTATTCACGGTATCGGTCTGACCGAGTATATGGTTTTGCTACATTTAGTGAGTGCGCCGAATAAGACGCTGCGCCGTATCGATGTCGCTGAGGCTATGGCTCGTACGGCCTCCGGTATCACGAGAATGTTAATGCCAATGGAAAAAATAGGCCTGATTGAAAAGGAGGCTAGTGCGAGAGACGCTAGGGTCAGTTTGGTTAAGATTACGGCCGCAGGCGAAGAAATTTTTGCCAACGCGTCGATGACCCTCGAAAGCCGATCAGAGAAGTTACTGAAAAACCTCGATGATAAGAAGGCGGGTACTTTACTGAGTCTACTTGAGTCGATCTAAAGTATCTGTGTTCGATATGGCGGGCTTGTAAAGTAGGTAGTCGAATCTTTGCGGTTTCACAGGCTTAGCACGGCTTACAGATGTTGCCTCTGGCGTACAGGCCTGTATCATCAGTGCGCAGTCGGGCGCCATTTTGCCAATGGTTAATGGAGTCTACAGAAGAAGAGATTTTTCATTCGAACGCAAAAACTCATAACATCAAAATTTAGCATTTCAGGACGACAAAATATGCCCAAGGCTAGTGATATTAAGAAAAATGCCGCGATTGAATTTAACGGCAAAACCTACATCGTGAGAGATATCGAACGCTCTGTGCCGCAGGGCCGAGCAGGCGGAAGCCTCTACCGTATGCGCATGTACGATGTCGTGACTGGCGGTAAGGTCGATGAAACTTTCAAAGATTCAGACATGTTGAATTTGGCGGATCTGACCCGCAAATCGGCAGTGTTTTCATACGTTGATGGCGATGAAAACGTATTTCTGGATACCGAAGATTACACACCCTACAACCTGAACAAAGAGTCGATCGCCGACGAAATGCTCTTTATCAACGAAGCCACAGAAGGCGTACAGGTTATTGTTATTGACGATGTGCCGGTCGCACTCGATCTGCCCACCAGTGTTGAGCTCGAGGTGATTGAAACAGACCCTTCGATAAAAGGTGGTTCGGCCACATCTCGAACCAAGCCTGCGCAATTATCGACCGGTTTGACGGTGTCTGTGCCAGAGCATATTTCAACCGGTGACAAAATTAAGGTGAATGTAGAAGAGCGTAAATTCATGGGCCGTGCAGACACTAAGTAGCTGCTCGGTTAGTGATTGTTTCCTAAATTGAAGCTTTGCTTTTGGGCAAGGTTTCTCCTTTTTCGTTTTCCAGATGCATGTGGTTGTAGATAGTTCGTAAATTTATAGAGGAAAATCGCGTTGCATAGGATTTTAATTTTTGGAAATTCAGGCTCAGGAAAAACCTCTCTGGCCAAAGCACTGTGTGAAAAAAATACCCTAGCTCATTTAGATTTAGATTCGTTGGCGTGGGCGCCGACCGAGCCTGTGCAGCGTGCCGATTTGGCCTGTTCAAGAGCTGATATCGAGAGCTTTACGTCGGCCAATGACAGTTGGGTAATCGAGGGCTGTTACACCGACCTGCTAGAAATGGTGGTGTCACTCTCGACAGAAATTATCTTCTTGAATTTGTCTGTTGAGGACTGTATCGCAAACGCCGAGCGCCGTCCGTGGGAGCCTCATAAGTACAAGTCGAAAGCCGCTCAAGACAGTAATTTACCAATGTTACTCGATTGGATTTCACAATATCTGAGCCGAGAAGATACTTTTTCGTTTCATGCTCATAATATGTTTTTTGAGCGTTATGAAGGCAAAAAGTTGATGTGTCGTACCAATACCCATTTATAGGTGTTTCGACGGTAATGTCGATGCGCTACGAGGCACGCCCGAGCTCTGGGTCAGTGTTTCAAAAGAGAGTTGCGGTTTGGAATCTAGCGCTTTTTTTTGGCCATCTTTAGGCACTTTTCGGGTTACTGCTATCTCTGGAATAACCGCCTATATTCGTTGGGTGTGTACGATGAGACTTTCTTAAACGTACGCCGAAATGCCGCATCATCCGAGAACCCCAGCAAATCACTGATGATATTGATGGGTTTACGGCTGTAGATTAACAGCTCGCTAGCCTGATGAAGTTTAATTAGCCGCATAAAACTCGCCACTGATAGATCGGTTGCTTGCTTTACTTTTCGGGCCAGTGTTCGTTCGGTTTGAAGGACTTGTGAGGCTAGTTCGGGGATGGTCAGCTGCGTGGCCGGAGTCTTTTCTACCCAAATATAGATCTCTCTTAGCAACTTATTGTCTAGATCCATTAGTTTTATTTGAGTAAATGGCCGCGCCGATTCCTCTGGTTTTGGGATGATCATGAGTTCGATAATGTCCCGCAACACATCTTTACCACACTGTTCTTCAATTAGAGATTGTGCAATCGGTAGATAACCGTTGAGCCCTGAAGCGGTTCTGTGTTGGCCTTCAAAAATATGAGTTTGGCTGAAACTCCAGTTGATCACGGGAAAGCGATTTTGTAAAAAATCAGCTAACCACCAAGTTGCGGTAGCACGTTGGTTGTCCATACGATTCGAGGCGGCCATCAAACAAACCGCGGTACAGTAACCCCAAACTTGTGTGCTAGCAGGTAAGCTTCTTAGTGTTGATATCAGAGGTTGATAGGCGTCAATGGCCTTTTCGACATGACGTTGGCGGCTGGTCCAAAAACCCGGAACAAGAAGAGCGTCAATGTTGCTATCTTTCAAGCTTCCATCGACGTTGATAGTAGTGACAGGTTTGTTTCCTCCTGTCGAAATCGCGACATCTTGGTTATCAATACCTAGCCACAGGAGGTTGAAATGAACACTGCCGGCGCGTTTGTTGGCAACCTCCAACAGTTCTGCAAAAGCAAAAAGGCCGGAGGCTACACAGCCGGGATACACCAATAATCCAACGTTCATTGTCACTACCTGTTAGGCCTTTTTTGATTAATGTGGGCGCGAATTAGTCGGTGAGTTTCACTAGGTTTCGCGAGCATTGGCCAATGACCGCAATCGTCTAAGATGTGCACATCTTTTGTCGCAAATCGTCGAGCGAGCTTCGCCGATAAGAAGCTGTCCGAGGCTCCCCAAATGACTTGTGTCGGCACACGCTCAGTCAGGTTTTGTAGTTGTTCTTCTCTTCCCTTGAAAATCACCGGATCCAGTGCGCGATAAAAGCGCAAGATCATACGCCGATTGCGAAACGTTAGTGCGTCGTAGTTCGACTGTATTTGCGCGTCGGTAAGTATGGGTGCCGCCTTTTTCATTGCCGCGCTGAATTGTTTGTGGCGCATTAGGTGCATCGCCAGATCGCCCAAAATTGGTTTGCGCCAGACTCTAGCCGTTGCATGCCATTGATGATCTGCGAAGAAGGTTGTATCCATAATGGTTAAGCTTTTAACTCTTTCTGGGTAAGCAGTGGCAAAAGCCAGGCCGACGATACCGCCAATATCGTGAATAACCATGTGTACGCGCTCGTTGATATCTAGGGCTACAAGAAGTTGATCCACAAATCGCGCTAGGTTCTCCAGGCTATAGTTGAATTTTTTGGGTGAATGAGTGCGTCCAAAGCCGGGTAGGTCGGGGGCGATGCAACGGTATTCGTTCGAAAACTCAGCAATAGCGCCGTCCCATACCTCCGAGGTATCGGGCACCCCATGTAAGAATAACAGCGGTTCACCGCTACCCTTTTGGTTCACATAAACTCGACTTTGATCCACGCTATAAGTTGTCATGATTTACCTCGTCACTAGGTTGCTACTTGAATAAGGCAATCATAATGACAAGCTGCGGCCTTCAGTAGTATGGCATAAATTGACATAAAGCATACAATTTAGTGTCGCCAGCAACGCTTGTACTAGTTGGGGAGAAGGGTACGTCTCAATGGCAATATTCCCAATCTTGGACGCCGAAAGCTCTAATGGCAGCTAGCAACAAGCTTTCGGCGTCCAAGGTTTGACATGTATAATTTGTCTAGTTAACATGCGTTAACATGAGCAGTACAAAAGACATCATCTTAGCGTGTGCACGAGACCAATATCTGTCCGATGGGTATAAAGGGCTGTCGATGCGTAAGATTGCAGACAAGGCCGGCATCAGTGCCACGGCGATCTATCGACACTTCAGTAATAAAGAAGAGTTGTTTCATCGCCTAGTGAAAAAAGGGTTTGGTACTTATACTCGTTATTTGTTACCTGCGCTGGATGAAACTACGGCAGAAAAGCGCTTCAAAAAGACCACCGAATACGCCTTGAATTTTATTTTGGAGCAACCCAAATACTTCGAGCTCATCTTCGTGAAATCTGAAACCAAAGACGAATTGGCCAACTTTGACGACTTGCGAGTCGATTCAAAAATATCATTTGATTTCTATACCGATCGCATCAACGAATGCATCGAAGAGGGTTATCTCAAAAAGGACAACGCCAGCGAAATATCGGTATTGTTGTTGGCGTCTTATACGGGTTTCTTTGCGCTTTATACGTCAGGTCTTTTGCCTCGTAGTGAGAAAGAAATCAAGGCGCTTTATGGTCGTACCATCAATCGTATTATGAACGGTGTAATTGCTTAGCAATACACCATTTTTTTGCCAGCCAGTTAACGAGTGTTAACTGGCTTTACCGAGTAGTTAACCAAAGGGGAATCCTATGCCATTTATCACCTATACCACCGTCGAAGGCGCATTGTCTGACGAGCAAAAAGCCGAGCTTTCGAGTGCGCTGACCAATGCGGTAACGACCACGTTAGGCGAGGTGTTTAAGCCTAATATCTGGGTCACCATCAATGAAGTGGCAGAAGGCAGTTTTTATATCGGCGGGCAACCGCTCAAAGCCGACATGATTAAGAAAAAAATGAAAGCGAAAGACTCTGCGTAATAATCAAATCATAGAGAGGAGAGAAAATAATGCTTGAAACAATCTTAGTGCTGAACGCGGTGTGGTTCCTGATGGGCTTCAATGTCTTTTCAATTCGCCACAAAATCTTTGCCAAACTTGTGGTGCCTCGAGAACAGCGCGAGACACCGGTGTTTGAAGTGTTAGCTTCGTCCGGGCGTTTCTTGGGCGGTTTTAACTTGGCGTTTTTCGTTCTTAATATTCTGCTGCTACTGAATTTGGATGCGTTCGATAAAGATGTTCAATGGGCGATTTTACTATTCGTAAATGCGGTCGCTCACGGAACTCAGTTTGCCTTTAATGTACCGATAGCGTTAGAAAATCGACGCGGTGGCGGTGTATGGAATGTGTTTGCGGGCACCATGCTGTTCATCTTTGTGACAGATTTTGTGATGATGGTATTGAATGTGTTACTGGCTGGAGTTTATACCTTCTAGTGAGCTTGATGAATGCGAATTCTACGGAGTATTCAGTTGTCCGCTCAGGCCTGAATACTCTTGGAACCGATGACCTAGTTCTTCATTAAGTGTCGGCGTCTACTTTGTTGGAGCGGGCTTGTTGAACGGCTTAGGTGTGAGTGCCTACCCATTGGATCAATACAGCCAAAAGAGTTGTGTCAATAGGCACTCATTTTTCTTTTGAGTGGGTGTTGTATTTTCTTTCAACCCAGCGCTCAGAAAATTGATAAATTGGCGCAAACAAATCGATAAATTCATCCCCCATCTCTGACAGGCAATAGCCGCGCTCAGTTGATTTATCCAGTAACTTAGCTTCATGTAGATCTTTCACCCGCTTATTTATCGTGGTGGGGGAAATGTCGCCGCAGCGTGCTTGCAGTTCGCGAAAGGTGCAGGGGCTTTGTCGCAGTTCCCATAATATTCTCAGTACCCATTTTTTGCTGAGCAATTCGATGAGAGCCATGATTGGCCGATTGCTTTTTTCGGGCATAGTGCACACTCCAATTTTGGTTTTTTGTCAGGGGTTTCTCGAGTGCCATTGCCGTGTTTCGGCGGCTAGGCTTTTTCACTGTGATGATTATAGGGGTTGCGCTACAGAAGTTGTAGCGTTAGTATTTTGCTGGCCGCTACACAAAGTGTAGCGGTGATGAGTTGCTAATTCGTTAATTGAGGTATTCCTATGTCTGAGATTCGTGCTAATCGTATTGAGCCGCTTGAAGCGCCGTACAATGATGAGGTACAAGATTGTTTTAATGTTGTGATGCCGGAGGGCATGGCGCCATTGAATATCTTTCGCACTATGGCCCATAACCCGCGGGTGCTGTCACGCATGGTGCAGGGCGGGTTACTCGATCGCGGCAGTATCAGTGTCGCCGATCGTGAATTGGTGATTTTGCGAAGCTGCGCGGTGTGTAAAGCCGAGTATGAGTGGGGCGTGCATGTGGCGATCTTCGCTGAACAGGCGGGTTTTAGCGAGGCGCAAATTGCCGACACCTGTGCCAATACTGTCGAGGTATCGCTGTGGTCCGATTCTCAGCAACTGCTGCTAGCATTGGCCGATGAGCTACACGCACAGCAGAAGGTGAGTGCGGGCTTGTGGCAATCTTTGGGTGGGCACTATAGCGCCGAGCAGCTGGTGGAGTTGGTGATGTTGGCAGGGTTTTACCACGCGGTGAGCTTTGTGGTGAACGCGTTTGAGATTGAACACGAGGCGTTTGCGCCACGGTTTCCACAGGGCTAGAGCGTGGTAAGGGTTGTATTAAGAGAGAGGGCTTGAGCACATAGAGTCATTTAAACCCAGCCGTAAGGCTGGGTTTCTGAGGTGCCGAGCGTATATCGTCGGTTGTGCTGAGGGTTTGCAGTGGGGATGGTTATTCTCACTTGATATGTGTCGTTTTTAGTGCAAAGTGTGCCGTTTTGACCAATCTGGTTAGTCTGCGTGGTAGACTCAAAAACTCGTATGCTGTGTGCGCGTCGAACGATGTAATCGCAGTTTTGACACAGATTCTATTCGCAATTTTTGTATCTAATTCGCCGTTTAACAGGGAACGCTTTTATGAAAACTCGCCTCACCGAACTCTTTAATATCCAATACCCGATCATGCAAGGTGGTATGCACTTTGTAGGTTTCGCCGAGCTTGCTGCTGCGGTTTCAAACGCGGGTGGTTTGGGTACCATCACCGGTTTGACTCAGCGTTCACCGGGCGATCTGGCTAACGAAATTGCCAAATGTAATGATTTGACGGATAAGCCATTTGCGGTCAATTTAACGTTTTTACCAACCGTTAGCGCTCCAGATTATCCCGGTTACATCGATGCCATTATTAAAGGCGGTGTTAAAATTGTTGAAACTGCCGGTCGTAGTCCGCAGCAGTACATGCCGCAGCTGCAAGATGCGGGTATTAAAGTTATTCACAAATGTACGTCGGTTCGTCACGCGCTAAAGGCCCAGTCAATTGGTTGTGACGCCGTCTCTGTTGATGGTTTCGAATGTGGTGGTCACCCAGGTGAAGATGATATTCCGAACATGATCTTGTTGCCCCGCGCTGCTGACGAATTGGAGATTCCATTTGCCGCTTCAGGTGGTATGGCTGATGCTCGTTCACTGGTTGCCGCTATGGCAATGGGCGCCGAAGGCATGAATATGGGTACGCGCTTTATCGCCACTCAAGAAGCGCCAGTGCATGAGAATGTGAAGCAGGCCATTGTTGGCGCCTCTGAGTTGGATACTCGTCTGGTTATGCGCTCTTTACGAAATACCGAGCGAGTGCTCAACAACCCAGCCGTTGAGCGAATCATCGAGAAAGAGAACGCCTTGGGCAAAGACATCAAATTTGAAGACATCATCGACGAGGTTGCCGGTGTATATCCAAAAATCATGCTAGACGGTGATATGGATATCGGCGCATGGTCTTGCGGTATGGTGGCGGGTTTGATTAACGATATTCCGACCTGTCAGGAGTTAATCGAAGGTATTGTGAGCGAAGCCAAAGTTCTGGTGCATGAGCGTTTGAAGTCATTGGTGTAGTTACGACTCCACTAAAAGGCATTTAGAAAAGGGGCTGCGATTTATAGATCGCAGCCCCTTTTTTCGTTTTTATATGTACTATTTCGTTGCTCGATTTTGATGAATCAATTTGAGCACATCTAGCAAAGTCCGTAGTATGTTGGGCCTGTGATTATCGCGGTTTTGGCATGATTCACCGGCCGAGCGATCGTGGGTAGATGAAATGATAATATTCGAGGCGGTACCATGTATACGGATGAAGACTTAAATCTAGCGGTCGATCGGGGAGTGTTTTCTCAGTCTTCTGTGGATGGTTTTAGAACCTTGATGGAGACATCAAAACACAGCAGCTCAGTTGATGAAGAGAACTTTCGCTTGATCGGTGGCTTCAATGATATTTTTATTGTTATAGCCTGTTCGCTGTTACTGTTTTCGCTGCGCTGGGTGGTTGATTTATTCAGTGAACAACTGGCCCTGTTGAGTTTTGTGGTTGTCTCTTGGGGACTGGCAGAACACTTTGTACGCAAACGTAAAATGGCTTTGCCAGCAATTGCACTCTTATTGTATTTTGTGGGTGGCGTGTTTTCGCTGTCACTGGATGTATTGTCGAGTTTAGAGCGCTACACGCCGGTTTTTGCCGCCGCAGTGACGGCGGTTGCCGCCTATATTCACTGGCGCCGCTTTCAGGTACCTATTACCGTCGCTGCCGCTTGTATTGCCGTCGTGGGCTGCGCTTTAACCGGGTTACTGTCGGTTTATCCCGATGCTGTCTATTCAATGATGAGCATTATGTTTGTCGGTGGGGTGCTGGTATTTGCTTTCGCGATGTTTTGGGATTCTTCCGATTTGGCACGAACCACTCGTCGCTCTGATGTGGCTTTCTGGTTGCATCTATTGTCGGCGCCCTTAATTATTCATCCGGTATTTTCTGGCTTGGGTATTCTCGAGGGCAGTGACAGCCTGTTAAATATGGTGGTCGTCATCGCGCTGTATTTATTGATGACAACTTTGTCGCTAGCCGTCGATCGGCGCGCCTTTATGGTGTCGTCACTAATTTATGTTATTTACGCGGTCTCGAGTTTAGTGAAGTCATTTGGCGGTGTGGGTTACAGCTTTGCGGTGACCGGTGTGATTATGGGTGGGGCCTTGTTGCTGTTATCTGCCTACTGGCACGATGTGCGGCAACGTCTTGTGGCTCAGTTACCGCAGCTCTTGCAGCAGCGGTTACCTTAATCTACCACGCTGTTATTTAACGGTAGGGTTGATTAAATTCTAACGCATAAAAAAGGCCGCTTCAGTATTTTACTGAAGCGGCCTTTTTCTTATGAGCTCAGCGCTTAACGCGGTTTGTAAAGGCTGTTAAGACGATTGAACGCAGTATCGTATTCAGCGGCCAGCTTGGCAACCATTTGCGCCACCGGCTGTACTGCTTTAACGGCACCAATGCCTTGGCCACAGCCCCAGATGTCTTTCCAGGCTTTACTGTCGGTATTGCCGCCAGAGCCAAAGTTCATTTTTGAGGGATCGCTCTCAGGCAGGTTATCAGGGTCCATTCCGGCACTGATGATCGACGGCTTGAGGTAGTTACCGTGAACACCGGTAAATAGATTGCTGTAAACGATATCGTCAGAGGCGTAGTCAACGATGGCTTGTTTGTAGTCTGATTCAGCGCGAGCTTCTTCGGTCGAAATAAACGCTGAACCGATGTAGCCCATGTCGGCGCCCATGGCTTGCGCCGCTAGAATAGAGTCGCCGGTGGCGATAGAGCCAGACAACAATAGTGGACCATCAAACCATTCGCGAATTTCTTGAATTAACGCCAGCGGGGATAGAGTGCCGGCGTGGCCGCCAGCGCCTGCTGCTACGGCGATCAGGCCATCGGCGCCTTTTTCAACGGCTTTCTTGGCAAATCGGTTATCGATAACGTCGTGTAAAACGATACCGCCGTAGGAGTGAATCGCCTCATTGATTTCGACGCGAGCGCCTAACGAGGTAATGATAACGGGCACTTCATACTTAACACACAGTGCCACATCTTCTTCGAGACGGTTGTTAGAGCGATGAACGATCTGATTGACCGCAAAAGGGGCGGCTTTGTTGTCTGGATTCGCTTCATTGTAGGCGTTCAGCTCTTCGCTGATCTGAATCAGCCATTTTTCGAACTCACCTTCACCGCGGGCGTTCAGCGATGGGAATGAGCCCACCACGCCAGCTTTACATTGGGCAATCACCAGCTCTGGGCCAGAGATAATAAAGAGTGGCGCTGCGACAGCCGGGACAGATAGACGATCTTTCAGAATTTCGGGAAGAGCCATGTTAATACCTCTGGGGTGTGTGTTGATGAGGTTATTGTCTGTTTAATTCCCAACAAGCTGAATGACCGTGGATGACATAAAATTGATACTTTACAACAATCGTCGGCTCAGTCACGCTGTAAGCTGAAAATCACTCACAACACCAATGGCGATAGAATGTGCGATATTTAACGGTTAATAAGGTCTCAATCAATATCGATTTCATTCGCGGGGCTATAGCTAAGGTGCCTTTAGACCCGCAAGAGATTGATACCTTGTTGTCTTCCTGCCGAATTCCACGCTCGTTGCTCAATGAGCCTCACGCTCGAGTGTCGCTGTTGCAGTACGCTCGCTTAATCACCGCCTTGATCAATGCTTCGAATGACGAGCTATTAGGACATGCCTACCAAAAATTGCCTGTGGGTAGCCTTTCTATACTCACCCATTGGCTGGTGGCGGCGCAGACTATGGAGCAGGTGGTGCGTCGTTTGGCGCGCTTCTATGAAATCCTAGGCAAGGGGATAGATGTCTCGGTATCGGTGGAAGATGATCTTTTTTACATTGAGATTGGCAATAGCTCCCATGCGCGCGATTCAGATCCCTTTATCGATGAATTTGCATTTTTTTCGATTCATAGAATTCTCTGTTGGTTGCGCAAAGATATCTTTCCTATCGATCAGCTGCATTTTCCGTTTCCGGCGCCGAGTTACGCTAAAGATTATCGCTTGATGTTCTATGGCG
>Ga0209081_1001021_pt1 | contig 16752 bp, 17 predicted proteins | sample GOMGulsemesocosm_4_FD_184636 | JGI IMG/M metagenome (GOLD analysis project Ga0209081, IMG submission 184636) | Methane-oxidizing microbial communities from mesocosms in the Gulf of Mexico - GOM15B Gulf of Mexico (SPAdes) (version 2) | ecosystem: Environmental > Aquatic > Marine > Cold seeps... | reverse complement strand
AGGGTGAAAAAAGCATAAAGTCATCAAATAGCGTGTTTCATGATAGCTAAATATAAAGGTACAATAAGCAGGTAATCAACGTTATTTATAGGAAGGGATTAGTGATAGAAAGAACGGTTAGGATAGCGACGAGGCAGAGTCCTTTGGCTTTGTGGCAAGCGGAATATGTTGCGGCACGGTTAGAGCAAACTCATCCAGGGATTAAAACAGAATTAGTGAAGATGGTCACCAAAGGTGACAAATTTCTCGATGCACCATTAGCTAAAATTGGTGGCAAAGGTTTATTTGTAAAGGAATTAGAGCAAGGAATGCTAGAGGGTGCTGCGGATATAGCAGTGCATTCTATGAAGGATGTGCCAGTTGAGTTTCCTGAAGGGCTACATTTGGCGGTGATTTTACCGCGTGAAGATCCGCATGATGCGTTTGTTTCTAATCACTATAAAAGTCTTGAAGATTTACCAGAAAATGCAAAGATTGGTACGTCGAGTTTACGTCGCCAGTGCCAAATTGCAGAGCGCTTTCCTAAGGCTGAAATTTTATCTTTACGCGGAAACGTGAATACACGCCTCGCTAAATTAGATGCGGGTGAGTACGATGCGATTATTTTGGCTGCTGCTGGCTTAATTCGCTTGGAATTGACCAATAGAATTACGCAGACACTGGATAGTTCGGTTAGCTTGCCTGCAGTTGGGCAAGGCGCTGTTGGTATTGAGTGTCGTAGTGATGATGATGAAATGAATGCATTATTAGCACCTTTGGCGGATGAAGATAGCACGATAAGAGTTAGCGCAGAACGTGCAATGAATGAGCGTTTAAATGGTGGTTGTCAAGTACCCATCGCAGGGTTTGCTGAGTTGCAAGATGGCAAGCTATTTATGCGTGGCTTAGTCGGTAAACCTGATGGCAGTATTATCTATCGAGTAGAAAAAACTGGGGCTATAGAGGACGCTGTCATTATTGGTGAGGCGATCGCTGATGAACTGCTTCAGAGTGGTGCGGGCAAAGTGCTGAGTGAATTGTATTCTTAAATCGTTAGCAGGAAAAAAAATAGTTGTAACACGGCCAAAGCATCAAACTGCTGAGCTTTCCCGTCTGATTGAAGCTAAGTCCGGGACTAGTATTGACTTCCCTCTGATTGATATTCAAGCGAAAAGTTTATTAGCCAAAGAACAGGCGATTTTATTAAACTTAGAGCGCTATGACTTTATTTTCTTTATTAGTGCAAATGCGGTAAATTTTGCCATCAAGCTAATTGATGGCAAAATAGAACAATTACGGAATATAAGTATTGTTGCGGTAGGTAAAGCAACCACTCAAGCTTTAGCTAAGGTAGGACTTAATAAGGTATTAAGTCCTAAGCAAGGCTTTAATTCTGAAGCAGTTTTAGCGCTACCAGAATGTCAATTAATGACTAAATCTCGCTGTTTAATCGTACGCGGGGATGGCGGGCGTGAGTTATTGGCCGATACGCTGAGAGCAAGAGGGGCAACGGTTGATTATATTGAGGTCTACGAAAAAATAGTACCTCAACAGAATTGTGAGCAAGTGAAGGCTTATCTATGGAATAAGGATGTTGCAGCCATATTAATATATAGTGCGGTTGCACTGGATAATCTTATGCTTTTATTAGCGGACGAAAAGATAAAAGAAAGTTTATTAAGCACGCCTTTAGTGGTGATTAGCTCGCGGGTAGCTTTAGCGGCTAAAAAGATTGGATTTAAACAGATAGTTGTTGCGGCTGAGTCATCTGATGCTGCAATGGTAAACGCATTATTAAATGGGGACGCATGTGGCTGAAGTAACTGAAGAGCAAATACAAAAACCAGTTAAGGTTAAAAAAGAACGAAGTGGAGGTGCTTGGTTCGGTGTAGTTATTATATTAATTGTTTTAGGGATTTCAGGTGCGGGTTATCTTGTATTGCAACAATTACGTGATAAACAGCAAGATTTGGGGGGTGAAATAAGCAAAGAAACCCAGCAGATGCTAGAGCTGACTAAACAAATATCAGGCTATCAATCGCAACTGGTGGCGATTCAAAATCAAATAACAGGTCTGAGTTCTGATGTAAGTAATAAAGACGATAATTTTGAACATCGCTTAAATGAAGCGATGAAAATACAAAATGAGCGCCTAGAAAATACTGCAAAAGAAGTTAAAGGTTCGATAAGAAAAATTCATCGCCAATTAGGTAAAACACGGGGTGACTTATTGGTGTCCGATGCCGAGTACCTTTTAGGGGTGGCTAATCGTCGCTTGCATTTAATTGGTGATGTGGCAACAACCTTAGCTGCGTTACAAGCGGCAGATCAACGTTTACGAGAAAGTGGCGATACCGCAGCCTTTAAGATTCGCAAGCAAATTGCCAAAGAAATTTCTACTGTAAAAGAGATCAAAATAGCTGATGTTGTGGGTGTTTATTCTTCAATAGAAGCATTAGAGGAGCAGGTCGAGCAGTTAAATTTATTTTTACCTTATTCTGGAAAGCGTCAAGAGAAATCGACAGATAATAGCGAGCAGAAACAAACTGATGATGTTAATGATGCGTTAGATGAGGCGTTAATTGAAATTGAAGGGATTATAACGATTCGTCGTTTAGATACGCCCGTGAATGCAATTATCACGCCTGAGCAGAAAATATTTATAAAAGAGCGCTTAAGTAGTAAATTAATGGTTGTGAAAATGGCCTTATTAGAGCGTGATGATCGTCTCTATCAATTTAGCCTTGATGATACTTTGCAGTGGTTAAATGCTAACTTTACTAATGATCGCGTACGAGTACGCTTTAGTCATGAGCTAGAAAGACTGAAGGCGATTCAACTACGTAGTAATCTTCCTGATATTAGTCTGTCGTTTAAAATGTTAAAAGATATTGTTAAGTTAAGACTGGAGACAGATAAAGCATTTCAAAATGAAGACAACGCTCAGCCAGCAAGCGAATAATAGGGGATTATGAAGTGAAAAATATTCTATTTTTTTTAGGAACGATTGTTCTTGCCTTGGTTGTTGCTTTTGTCGCGCATGAGTGGATGCTGCAATTTGATGATCCTGGTTATGTTTTAATCGGCGTAGGGCATTGGGCTATGGAAACGTCGCTGATTGTTTTTGTCGTGGCATCAATATTAATTTTTACAGCACTCTATTTTGTTTTTCGCGGCTTAGGCTGGTTAATTCGCTTTCCAAGCAGAATGCGCAATAGAGGCAAGTCAGTTAAATTTAATCGCTCGCAAGATGCGTTAATTTCTGGTTTAGTGGATGCCGCAGAAGGCAACTGGGAAAGGGCTGAAGGAACATTAATTAAACATGCATCTAATAGTGGTGCGCCATTAATACATTATTTAACGGCTGCACGAGCGGCACATTCTCGTGGTGCGTTAGACAAACGAGATGAATATTTAAAGCGCGCGACAAAAGATGCGCCGGGCTCGGAAGTTGCGGTGGGTTTAACTCAGGCTGAGTTGCATTTATCACACAAACAATTTGACCAAGCTTTAGGGACCTTAACAAAATTACACTCAATGGATTCAACGCATGCGACTGTTTTAAGGATGTTGCATACAACTTATCATAACTTGGGTGATTGGTCGGCGATTAAGAGTTTATTGCCAGCGCTACATGAAAATAAAGTATTCATGGAAGCTGAGGTTAAATTACTTGAAGTGGAAACCTATAGTACCTTGTTAAAAGAAGCGTCTGATAAGTCAGATGCGGGAACAATTCAAGATCTATGGGCTGAGATTCCTAAACATATTCAAGAAGTTCAAGGGCTACCTGCTATTTATTTTGCCGCCATGATAGAGGCGGGTGCCGGAGCTAAAATTGAGAATTCTATCGTGAAATCATTGAATGAAAAATGGGATATGACGCTGTTATCTCTATTTGGTAGTGTGCAATCGATTGATTTTCGTGGCCAGTTAGAAATTGCTGAAAAATGGCTGTTAGAGTACGGAAATGATCCCGTTTTATTGCGAGTGTTGGGTAAAATTGCAATAAAATGCGAGTTTTCTGATAAAGCGAAAAAGTATCTTGCGAAGAGTATTAGCTTGGAGCCGACAGTAGAAGCCTATCGAATATTAGGTAATTATTTGGCGGAAGAGGGTGATAATGAGCGTGCAATGGAGTGTTTTAAACTCGGCTTAGAACAAGCATCGAGTGAAGTGATTAGCCATGTGAATATGATGTAAGTTTTTTGAACTTTTTTTATATTCAAAGTCTCGCTTATATTAGTGTTTAGCTAATATAAGCGAGGTGTTCTTCTTTATTTCATATTGTCTGTTACATGGGGTGCAATTAAGTGATATAGCGCTTGATGCATTTTAGGATTTCCCGCAATGACATTGCCTGATTCTAAGTACTGGTCATTAAATCCCAGGTCAGTCACGACACCACCCGCTTCTTTTACGATTAATAAACCAGCGGCAATATCCCAAGGTTTTAAGTCAACTTCCCAGAAACCATCTAAACGTCCCATGGCTAAATAAGCTAAATCGATAGCTGCTGAGCCTGTACGACGAATACCTGAAGTATTAGTGCAAACGTCTTTAAACATTTTAAGGTAGGCATCTAAATATTTTTGTTGCTGTGCTTTAAATGGAAAGCCCGTACCAATAAGCGAGCCAGCTAAATTAGCTTGGTTAGTCACGCGGATACGTTTGCCATTTAAAGCGGCACCATCACCACGAGAGGCAGTGAATAATTCATCGCTTAGTGGGTCAAACACAACGGCAACGATTAAATTATTTTTATGTTTTAAGGCAATTGAAACCGCGTAATGTGGGAATCCATGCAAGAAATTAGTCGTTCCATCTAATGGATCAATAATCCAAGTATAGTCATTACCTTCGTGCGATCCGCTTTCTTCCGCTAAGATTGCATGCTCAGGATAAGCCGTTTTTAAAATATTTATGATCTCAGCTTCCGCTTGACGATCAATTTCAGTAACAAAATCATGTTGTTCTTTGTTATCAACTTGAATTCGGGTAACGTTTTCAGAGGCACGAAGAATGATGTCCCCCGCGCTTCTCGCAGCACGGATAGCGATAGTAAGCATTGGATGCATAAGTAAATTTTATAATGAGCGGTTAGAAATCAATATAGGATAACAAAAATTTTGATAAAATTAATGCTTTTCTTCATTGGGATATAACATTGCTGGCAAATATTAGAATTGTATTAGTTGAGACATCGCATCCGGGCAACATCGGTGCGGTTGCGCGAGCCATGAAGAATATGTGCCTGACTGAATTATATTTAGTGGAGCCTAAGATATTTCCTAGTGCAGAAGCAACTTCACGGGCATCGGGCGCGGATGATATTTTAGCGCAAGCCGTGGTATGTGATTCATTGCAGGAGGCGATTGCCGATTGTGAAATTATTATTGGTGCGAGTGCGCGGACACGTAGTATTTCGGTACCCGAGCTATCACCGAGAGAGTGTGCGGAAAATTTAGCGGTTGAAGCGCAAACAAAAAAGGTTGCGATCTTATTTGGTCGAGAAAATTCCGGGCTAAAAAATCATGAATTAGATTTGTGCCAAAGTTTATTATCTATTCCTAGCAATGCCGAATATAGTTCATTAAATATCGCGGCGGCAGTGCAAGTGGTTTGTTATGAATTGATGGTAGCTTCTAATATTGATGTGCCTAAAGTGGATAAAGAGCTAGAAGCGCCTTTGGCGAGTTCGGCGCAAATGGAATCTTTTTTCGAGCATCTGTATCAGACATTAGATGAAATCGGCTTTTTAAACCCGGAAAAGTCTACCTCAATTATGCGTCGTTTAAGGCGTATTTATCATCGAGCTAATTTAGATACCAAAGAGCTGGATATATTGCGTGGTATTTTGAAAAAATCGACGGCCGTTTTACATAAAAAATATGATTGATTTAATAAAAGAAGATATTGCCAGTGTTTTTGACAGAGACCCTGCTGCACAATCCTTATTAGATGTCATTTTTGTGTACCCCGGCTTTCATGCCATCGTCATGCATCGAGTAAGTCATAGCTTATGGGTAAAAGGAATTAAATTCCCCGCGCGTTTACTGGCACATTTTAGTCGCTGGATAACAGGGATAGAGATTCACCCTGGTGCAGTGCTAGGGCGACGATTTTTTATCGATCATGGCATGGGGGTAGTTATTGGTGAAACAACGATTATTGGTGATGATTGTACCTTGTATCATGGCGTTACTTTAGGCGGGACAAGTAGCAGCGAAGGTAAACGCCATCCTACGCTCAATAATGGGGTGGTTATCGGTGCGGGGGCGAAAATATTAGGCCCTATTGAAATTGGTGACGATGCACGAATTGGTTCTAACTCAGTGGTTTTAAAGCCGGTTTCAGCGGGATCAACAGTGGTTGGGATTCCTGGGCATGTGGTGAGTGTAAAAGATAACAAAATAACCGACCGTAAAAAAATTGCCAATAAAATGGGCTTTGATGCTTATGGTACAACAGCCGACTCACCAGATCCGGTTGCTTATGCGATTAATCATATGCTGGATCACATACAAGTTATGGATCGGCAAATAGAAAGCATGAAAAAGGTATTAGCTGAATCGGGAATTCAATGCAAAATTGAAGATATTCCTGAGCTGAATGATTGTGAATTAGATAAGCCATAAAATCTGAAGTGCGGCTAAGTCTTTAAAAAGTAGTAAGTTTTCTTAATGGATAATAGTTGACTATTTTACTAGGTTAATTTATATTGTTGCTATTAACTTAATAAAACTAGGAAAATTAATGAGACTAACTACGAAAGGCCGCTACGCAGTAACTGCCATGTTAGATTTGGCTATTAATAGTCAAATTAAACCAGTAACTTTAACTGAAATTGCAACACGTCAAACAATCTCTTTATCTTATTTAGAGCAACTTTTTTCGCGTTTGCGCCGTGCAGGTATGGTTGTTGGAGTAAGAGGCCCCGGTGGCGGCTATAAACTGAGTCGTGAAGCAAACGAAATTAATATCTCGGATATTATTTTGGCGGTAGATGAGCAGGTTGATTTAACCAACTGCGAACAAAAAGGTACGTGCCAAGATGGCGAGCCTTGTTTAACGCATGATTTATGGATGGGTTTAAGTGGTGTAGTACGTGATTATTTAGATGGTATTACCTTGGGTGATATCTTAGAGCGTGACTCAGTAAAAGCCGTTGCAGCGAGGCAAAATCACCAGCAAGATCAAGTGGTGAAATTTACAGGCTCAAGCGTGGGAATGGCAATAAAATAAGATGATCTACTTTGATCATAATGCAACAACAGCACTCGATGAACGAGTGCTGCAAGAGATGTTACCTTATTTAACTCAGCTTTATGGAAACCCTTCAGGTCTGTATCGTTTAGCGCGCATTTCCCGTAGTGCTATTGAGACTGCGCGAGAGCAAGTTGCACAGCTGGTGAATGCACGTCCAGAGCATATTATTTTCACTAGTGGCGGTACCGAAGCTAATAATTTGGCTTTAAAGTCAGGATTGATTAAACGTCACTTTATAAGCTCAGCGATTGAACATGCGTCTATTTATGAATCTAGCCCTTCAAGCTTGATAAAAAATACGATCATTAGTGTTAATACGGCTGGCGAGATTAATACACAGCAAATCAGTGATACACCTGCGTTTGATTTTGCCTCCTTTATGTTGGCAAATAATGAAACCGGTGTTATTCAAGATATAAAAAAAATAACTCAGTTGGTTAAAGCACAAGGTGGCTTAATGCATACTGATGCAGTGCAAGCATTAGGTAAGTTGAGTGTTGATTTTCAACAGCTGGATGTTGATTTGATGTCAATTTCTAGCCATAAGATTTATGGGCCAAAAGGCTGTGGTGCATTAATCGCCAAACAAACTGAACTGATGCAACCTTTATTAACGGGGGGTGGGCAAGAAATTGCTTTACGCTCGGGAACAGAAAATGTTGCTGCTATTGTGGGGTTTGGCAAAGCGGCAGAACTGGCTAGAGTAGAGCTAGAGGTGAGGCAGTTACATAATTTAAAGCTAAAAAATCATTTAGAACAGCAATTACAAAAGATTTCAAATATCAGTATTTTTTCCCAAGACAGTAATCGAATAAGTAATACGGTACAAATTGGCGTAGAGGGCTGTATTGGAGAAATGTTGTTGATGCAGTTAGATCAGCAAAATATTGCGGTTTCTAGTGGCTCAGCTTGTGCCAGTAGTGATGAGGCAAGTAGTCATGTCTTAGCCGCAATGGGAGTTAGCTCTAGCTTAGCACAGTCCGCAATACGAATTAGTTTCGGTAAAAATAACACATTAGAAGAAGTTGATAGCTTTGTGGCGAAATTAAAGCAAAATATCATTAAAAATAGGTAAATTATTATGGCAGTTGTCTTAACAGAAAGTGCAGCAAAACAAATTCAAAAACAATTAGAGAGCCGTGGCGAAGGCTTAGGTCTAAAATTAGGTGTAAAAAAATCGGGCTGTTCAGGGTTTGCGTATACGATTGAATACGCAGATGCACTTAATGAAGGCGACAAGGTTTATGAAACCTTTGGTGTGAAGGTTGTGGTGAGTGCTGATAATGTCGATACCTTAGATGGGCTTGTATTAGACTATGCGAAAGAGGGGATTAATGAAGCATTTAAGTTCAATAACCCTAATGTGAAAGGTACTTGTGGTTGTGGTGAAAGCTTTTCTGTTTAAATCTGTCATAATAACCAGCTAAAAATAGGACATTTTTAATGTGGGAAAATATAATAATGGGTGTAATGGCATTAGGCTTGGTCGCTTGGATGTTGCCTGGAGTTAAGTCATCAATGCAAAGAAGTAAGGAAGCGCAGTCTGATTGGGCTGGATTTTTATTTCCTATTGCGGGTGTTATTTTATTTGTAATTTTTTTAATTTCGATGGTTTGAGATGACAGAGTTTATAGAAGATTTTGAAGAAGAAACGTGGGCTATTCGCCCTAATAAATCACAATTAAAACGTGATATTTCTGAAATTAGTGATTTATGTGAAGAAATTACGCAATTAACGGCTAGCCAAATAGAAAAGTTAGGGCTACCTGATAGTATCGTCGTAGCGATTGAGGGGGCTGCTAAAATGCCTGCGAAAAGCGCGCGTAAACGTGAGCTAAAATATATTACCTCATTAATGCGTAATGAAGACATCGAGCCTATCCAACAAAGCTTGGATAAAATAAAAACAAAAAGTGCGCATGCTGCACGTGAGTTGCATCAAGCTGAGAACTGGCGCGATCGATTGTTATCTGAAGATAACCAGGCATTGACTGAGGTTTTAAATCAATTTCCTAGTGCAAATGCACAACAAATGCGCCAGTTTATTCGTAATGCTAAAAAAGAGATTTCTTTAAGTAAGCCGCCCAAATCTTCACGGCTATTATTTCGTTATTTACGCGATTTAATTGAAGATGCCTCTGAAATTTAAACGTAAGCCCTATTCGTATTGATCATGATGAAATTCTCCCGAACACTCAGTTTTTTTTGTTTTGTTTTATTTTCTTTTCAAGTAAGTGCAGCCAGTCGTGATGATTTTACTGAATTAGCTAGTGTATTAAAATCAGTAATTGAAGTTAATCAGGAAATCGCAGGTTATGGCGATGATACGGCGGGAGAATTAAAGCTTAAAGAGCTAATTAAAAAAAGAAATATTCACTTTCAAACCATTTTATTAATGGTGCGTAGCTCAGTAGATGACTATGAAGAGACTGCCGTTAATAAGAAAGAAATAGCTTTTTTAAGCTCAAAAATCAATATTAATAAATCGCGCGGTAATTTATTAGCGGCGCAAAGAGATCAATATTTAATTGATACCTATTTGATAAAGCAAAAAGCGCGCAGCCTTGTTAAATTTTTATCGAATGCCAGTAAGTCTTATAAAGCGGAAAAAGAAGTTTTAGATGAAGCTAAAAAGCTATTGGTAGAAATTGAGAAAAAAAGAAGTGCTTTAACAGCGCCCACAGTGAGGGAGGGCGTTATTTATGAGGTGGCGTTAGAAAACTATCAAACCTTATTGCAAGTTTATTCAGTTTTAATCGACTTTATAAATTATGTTCTCGATCATCCGGAAGAAATTGTTGTAACGAGTTTTTTGCAAAAGATTTCAGTTATTTCTGCAATTTCCTACGTTAATCATATTGGGCTATTTGAGGAGGTGAACTACCTTATTTTACCTTTACGCATTGATATGGGCGGCATACTGGTTTCTATCGGAATATTTTTATTAACGATGGCGGCATTCCCGCTGGTATCAAGAGCAAGTTTATATCTTATAGAGCGGTTTATTTTAGACGATGGAAAAGTTGAAAGCATAGAAGCTATTTTACTGAGTACACGTAAGCCCATTTTATACTTAATTGGGTTTTGGGGGATAGACCTTGCTACCAATGCTTTATTATATAAAACCACGTTTAAAGTCTCTGTTGATCAGCTAGGATTCCTTGTCTATACTGGCTTATACGTTTATTTATTATTTAACTTGATAGACAGTGTGACTAGCGCTCGGTTTGAGCAGATTGATAAACGTAATCAAGAATACAGTAAAGAGTTAGTTTTATTATTTTCTCAAGTACTGAGAATGTTGATTTTCTTACTAGCGCTTACCTTAGGGCTCAGCCATTTTGGTATTAATGTGACCGCCATTGTTTCTACCTTAGGGATTGGGGGTTTAGCTTTTGCGATGGCGGCAAAAGATAGCTTAGCCAATTTTTTTGGTGGGCTAAATATCATGATCGACGGTATCTTTAAAATGGGCGACTGGATTAAGGTCGACAAGGTTGAAGGTACGGTGGTTGAAATAGGCCTTCGTAGCACAACGATTAGAACCTTTGATAATGCTTTAATTACCATGCCTAATTCATTGGTATCAACTGCCAGTGTTTTAAACTGGAGCCGTAGAGCGGTAGGGCGACGTATTAAAATGCATGTGGGAGTAACCTATGAAAGTAATATGCAGGATATTCGTAAAGCACTAGAGGATATTAGAGGCATGTTGGCCGAACATCCAGATATTGCTAGCGCCCACCACGATAATTTGAAAAAAAGAAGTATGAAAGGTAAACATCGGTTTTTATCTCATGCTGATTTGCAAGGGGTCAAAGCAACGCAGTTAGTTTTTTTGGATAAGTACAATGATTTTTCTATCGACATTTTGATTTATTGTTTTTCTAAAACGGTTGACTGGGCTGAATGGTTGGAAGTTAAAGAAGATGTATTATTTAAAATATCAGATATTTTAGAGGCAAATAACTTATCGTTTGCGTACCCAACCAATGTACAAATTAATCGAGATGATGAGCAGACTCAAAGCGAGAGTAATCATAGTTTATTAGTTGAGTAATAAGCTGGATAATTTTTAATAGCTTTGATGGTTAGTAAATAGCGTCACTCATCATTTAAACAGACAAATATTTTTAGCAGGGAATTTAGCATTAGATTCCCTACTTTTTAGGTCATCAATTATGAAATCACTTATATTTCCTATCACCGCACTATCTATTGCGCTATCTGCGCCTGTCTTTGCTAAGAAGCCCGACGGTGATGAACGTTTTTATCAGCATGGAAAATCAGCTGAAGCGAAAGCAAAGCATAAAAAAGCTAAAAAAGAGAAATCTGAACACCATCGGTTAAAAAAAGAAAAAAAACATAAACAGAAAAAACATCACAACAGACAAGAGCGTGAGCATAAAAAGTCTGATAAATATGATGATAGAGATGAATACTCCTCAGAAAGACGAGAAAAGTTTGAGCGAGATTATGATCAGAAAAGACCGGAAATAACGCATGAAACTCTCCCTCAGGTTGATTCACCTAAAGACTCCGGTGTAAATAGTGTTGCAGCAACGCGATTAAATCCGAAAATAAATCAGGATATTCCCGTAAGCCGAAATGATTTAAACCCTGTTGATATTATCATTGATACTAATGTGAATAGTCTTAAAGCAAAAGTTGATAAGTATCATGGGCAAGCGGTTGATGCTATCGATAAAGAAACACTTAAATTAAAAGAGTCTGCTGAGACTTCTAGCCCTTGGTGGGATTTGTTTGGCGATAAATAAGTAATTTTTTCAATCTGGTACGGTTTACAAAGGTAATTCCTTATTACTTGCAAACATGCAGAAATACCCAAACGGGTCATTCCTGCATGTTTTAGCAGGAATCTATATTGCAATATAGAGATCCCCGATAAAAATCTTGGGGATGACGGGCTTTTTGCAAAGTAATGAGAGATTACTTAACAAGCAACAGACTCTATTGTTGAGCTCTTAATATGTTTCGCTTAGTTGCTTAAATTGAGTGATATCTAGTATGAGTTCTTTTTCAGAAAAATCACTCTCAGTAAACTGAGTCCCTAGAGCATAGCTACGAAAGACCTTGGTTTCATCCTTAAGTTGCTGAGCATAGATCGCTAATAGATGATTTTTATCGATCGTCTTAACAGCGGCGGCAATACTTTTTCTAGTATTAAATTCTGTATTACCCCGATCAATTTCTAACCAATTCCGATAACTTAGTTTTTGTAAGCTTTTATCTTTTTCTAATAAGCGGGTAATTAAGCCTGATTTATAGTTCTCAAACTCAGCAACTGGCATGGCTTGAAGGGTTTTCTCAAAGTCGATAATAAATTTCTGTATGCGTTTTTCAAGTTCAACTGCAGAAACCACTGGCGATTGTAAGATGAATAAAATGCCAGGTGCATCTTTCATTGGCAGTGATGCCGCACCTATGTTGTAACCGAGTTGTTGGCGCGTACGTAAATCAGCAAAGAAAGCCGGAGAAAGGATTCGGCCTAAGAGCTGGTTTTCAGCACGCGTAAGAATGGAATCATTAGCGGCTTGGAAGTATAAAGCTAGAGCTGCATCGTGATTATCAATACTGAGTTTTCGTGAATGTAAGCTGCCTTTTTTAAGCTTGATAGTTCTTGAGGGCGGAATGTCTAATACTTTGCTAGCAACCGGTAATTGTTGCTGAATCGAATCAGCTAGCTCAAGGCTTTCATTGTGAGAAATATTACCTTGGGTTAGCAGGGTAATACGTAAGTCTTGTAAAAATTGTTGTGCAAAGTTTTGTAAATCTTGTGCGCTTAAAGGGCCTAAGGCTTCAATTTTTTGTTCGTTAGTCCAACGTTTCTCAACCAGACTGCGTTTAAGTTCTGCAAGGACTTGGCTAAAGGGTTGTTGTTTTTTCGCATTTTGTAAATCTTGTTGAAAGCGATTTTTTAAAATAGCAAAGCGCTGTTCAGTGATCTCAGGTTTTTTTAATGCAGCGAGTATACGCGCTAAAAGAACGGTTTGTTTTTCAGAATAGCCCGATAAGCTAATACTTAAACCGCGTTCAGTACTATAAATAGAGTAGCCTAAGCCCGCTAAATTAGCAGGGTAAGCATAACTATTTAATTGTTTTTTAATGATGCCAGTTAAAAAAGCACTCAATAAAGAATCTTTAGGGGATTGGTTGGCGATGGGGTTATGCAAAGCAATATAAATACTGCTACGTGGTGCTTTAAATTGAGTATCTAATTGATGCCACACGGCTATATTATTAGCTTCTTTGATTAGCTCAGGATGCGCTTGTGTGTTGTTACTTGTTTTTAAGTTGAGCTTATTAGGGATAAATGGATTGCGCTCAGGTAATGCAAGTTCAGAGCTGATACTTGAGTGTTTCCAGCGATTTAGCTGTTCGCTGGAAATCGATTGAATAGCATAATTAACCTGATAATTCTTTTCAGTTTTATCCGTGTCTAAGTTTTGAGTATTTAGTGAAATTAATACGCGCTCAGGTGTTAATAATTGTAAGAATTTAGCTGTCAATTCAGGTTCAAATTGTTCCATAACAAAATTGCCACGTAACACATCTTCCGCAGGGTAGTAGTGTAAATTGCGTGCTAATCCAGTTACGGTATGGCTTGCATCACGTTTTTCTTGATATAAGAAACGTAAATTTGCCATTTGTTGCTGCTCTTTGAATAGCCACTCTTGCACGCCACTGTTTTGCATTAAGCGTATGTATTGAAAAACGATGTCCACAACGGTGTCGGTATGTTTGAGGCCTTCTTGAGTCAGATTGATGCCTAAAAATAAGCTAGATTCTTGATCATTATTATTAAAGCCGCTGGATGCGCTCATCTCATCAGCCCAGCCTTTTTCTTTTAGTAAAGCCAGAATGCTACCTTTACCTTCATGCCCGAGTAGTGATTGAAAATAAGCACTGGGTTTGGCTAAATAATGCGAGTGTGTTTCCGGTAAAGTAAAAAGCAAGGCAAGCTCGCGTTTAGCTTGTAGGGATTCAATATTTACCCATGTGGCCATTTCATTTTTGCCTAACAAAGGCTCGGTAAACACCTTCTTTGTCGCTTGAATATTAGGGATTGCAGAAAATTTATCAGTTACCCATTTTTTTAAAGTGGGTAAAGGTTCATTAGCTAAAACCACTAGGCGCATTTTATTGGCTGAATAATGGGTCTTATAAAATTCTAATAAATCATCACGGACTAAGTTATTTTCCCTGTCGGCTAGTGTTTCTAGGCTACCTACACTAAATTTTGCATAAGCACTTTTAGGGTTGAAAGCTTGTTGCATAGCCGCATAAAAGCGACGACTATCACTCTTTATTTTGCCTACATATTCAGAGTGAACTGCATTTTTTTCGCGCTCTACAAATTCAGGGTTAAATAGTGGCGCAATAAAAAACTGACTAAAGCGATCTAGCATAGGCTCTAAAGAGGCGTTTTCTATGTCAAAAAAATAATTAGTGTGTTCTTTAGCGGTATAAGCATTACGAGAGCCACCATGCTGTGCGATGAACTGTTGATATTCATCTGCATCAGGGTATTTTTTTGTGCCTAAAAACAACATATGTTCTAAAAAGTGAGCAAGCCCAGCTCTATCTTCTGGATCATCAGCACTGCCGACAAACACATCCAGCGATGCCGCGGCTTTTTCTTCCTCTGGATCAGAAATAATCAGAACTTCGAGTTGATTGTCTAACGTAAAGGATTGATAAAGGCGAGCATCATTTTTACTTTGAATAATAGTTGTTTGGGTCATGTGGGAGGGTTTAAATGCGCAAGCGCTTAAAGAAATAATGCTAAGTATTAATAAGTATTTAATCGGTGATTTCATAGAATTATATTAAATTAACGCGGCTGAAACCGCCGTTTATAGTGCGTAAATTAGTCACTTGCCCTTGGTAGAGCCTAGCGCTAACAGCTAAGGTTTGTTTGCGGTAGGTGAATAAGCGAAAGTCAGTTTTAAATTTCTCGCCATCAGGGCTTACAGTGATAGAGGGTTTAATGCGCTCCTGAACCAGTGTTTCTTCTGGGTTAAAGCTATTAAATTTAGATTTAGTGAGTTTATCGCCCACATAAACACCGCGGCTGGCATAGCCATTAAGCGGCTTAAAGACCCATTGTTTGCGCTGTCCCCAGAAATTATCCTGATTTAATTCGCTTAGTAAGTGTGTTTTAGGTAACGCGCTACGTAAGCGTTGGGCATTTTCTGTTGGTAATAATGACTCAAGAAAGTCAGCTTTACACCAGTGAGTCATGCGCTGCTTATCGGCTAATAAACCGTAAATTCTTGGGTTGGGTGTAATACAAACAGACTGTTGCTGCCATGCCTTTGCGATAAGAGCCATCTCCTCAGTATGAAAGTAAAAATCGCAATGTCGGTTATAAATAAGATCAATCGCTTTATCGTTAAAGTATAAACGTGAATTTTTTTCCTCAACTTCACTAGGATCAATAACAATGCACTCTATACCTGCTTGTTCAAATAGCTGTGCAAAAATCTGCATTTCAGGATAAAGAAACTGCGCTTGCGGTTTTTGATCAATAATAGCAATGAGCTGCGGGGTGGCTTCAGGGTTTTGTTGAAATAATCGATAATCGGCTAAAAAAGTATTGAGTAAATGCTGCGCTAATTTAGCTGAAAATTGTGTAATAGAAGGGTGATAACTACGATCAGAAAACCATAAACCACCTGCGTTGGTGTTGATTTCAATCAACTTGGCAGTGCCTTCTTCTGTCATATGAAAATCATAGCCCATGAGAACTGAGTAATGAGAGCTGTTGATTTGAGCGTTAGGCGTTAAATTGAGATGATTGTTGGCATAATCAGGATGTTCGCAAAGTGTTTGCAAATCACGCACAACGTGAATCATTTGTTTTAATGCGGAACGAGGTAAGTTCGCAATATAAGGGCTAATGCCATGCTTTGTAATATCCATATAACGCCATTTTCACATGGAAACAAGAAAAGTTAAATATGTGAATGGAATTATTACTGCGCTTGTATGAAGGGCCGGTTTATTGCTGAGCTTGAATAGCGCTGAAGCAAGGGCTAAATTGCTAATGAGTTATCAATTTAGCCCTTATGATCTACATTATTATAATAAAACGCTGGCGATTGTTATTTCAATGCAATGGTTTCAGTGCGGCCCTTAATCACAATAGTGAGTTTATCTTCGTTTGCTAACCAGCCCAGTGCGCGTTGAGCGACCTTAGCTTCTAACTTGGTTTCCTTAATCATTTTAGATACGCTGCTTTCGCCATTTTTATCTAAATAGTTCCAAACTACGCCAGCGGCAGTGCCAATTACATTTTCCATGATATTCCTATAAATTTACAAAACGAGCGATGATAGATCCAAGTTTCAATTCACTTGGGTATTGGGTGCTGAAGATTAGAAAAAAGTTCTGTTAACGATGAAAAAATCAAGAAGCTGAATGTTCATCACTAGAATATGATAAGTAGTTCACGTTTTTATTTCAAGATAATTACAAAAT
>Ga0209081_1001019_pt1 | contig 16772 bp, 19 predicted proteins | sample GOMGulsemesocosm_4_FD_184636 | JGI IMG/M metagenome (GOLD analysis project Ga0209081, IMG submission 184636) | Methane-oxidizing microbial communities from mesocosms in the Gulf of Mexico - GOM15B Gulf of Mexico (SPAdes) (version 2) | ecosystem: Environmental > Aquatic > Marine > Cold seeps... | reverse complement strand
AGTGGCAAGAGGGTGTGAATCTTAGACGCGGCCTTTTTTCTAACAACCACCATCGTTCAGGCGATGGTGGCTTTTTCCTTCTAGGTCCGAGGTTCTAGCCTCTAGTTTCTAGTTTCTAGTTTCTAGTTTCTAGTTTCTAGCCACTAGCCACTAGTTTCTGTTTTCTAGCCTCTAGCCTCTAGCCTCTAGCCACTAGCCACTAGCCACTAGCCACTAGCCACTAGGTTCTGTTTTCTAGCCTCTAGCCACTAGCCTCTAACCTCTAGTTTCTAACCTCTAACTTCTCTTCAACCACATAATCCCGCAATTTAAAATGGCTGAGCCTGCGCCGCAGGGCGGACATGCCCCAGGGCCAGTTGACGCTGTTGCGGCCATTGCTGTCGATAAAATAGCTGGAGCAGCCACTGTTCCACACGCTGCCCTGCAGCGCCCGCTGAAGTTTCTGGTTAAGCGCTGCGCTGGTCTGGCTGTCTACCTGAATGCTGGCGATGTTTTTAGCGCGCGCTTTTTTGATGGCGCTGGTGATGTATTTGACCTGAGCCTCAATGATGACAAAGGCCGAGGTATAGGTGTAGAGGTTGGGGCCAAGGGTTAAAAACAGGTTGGGGCAGTTTTCAACCATGGTGCCGAGATAGGCCTGGGGTGAGCCGGCCCACTGTTGCTCTAGCGTTTGGCCATTGGCGCCAATGATCAGCTCGCCGACGGGCAGGTTTGAGACCTCAAAGCCGGTGGCGTAAATAATGACATCCACCTCGCAGCTCGAACCGTCGCTGGCGATTACCCGGTTGCCGGCTATTTCGCTGACCCCTGGCACCACATCGACATGGTCTTTGGCCAGCGCTCGGTACCAGTGGTTGGACAGCAGTATACGTTTGCAGCCCAGTGAGTAGTTTGGGGTGAGTTGCTGCCTGAGGGCTGCATCTTTTACGCCCCGGTGAATGTGGCGGCGGGCGGCTTTTTCCAAGCGCTGCAGAAACCATGGGTTCTTGAGGTTGTGGTTGAGGAACTCAAACTGCCAGAAAAGTGCTTTTCTGAGCAATCGCTGGGTAAACGGCAGGGCTTTAAAAATGCGGCGCCAGCGGCTAGAGATTTTTGCGTCCGCCTTGGGCAGTACCCAGGGCGCTGTGCGCTGGAACAGGGTGAGGTGTTTTACCTCGCGAGTTATGACGGGCAGAAACTGGATGGCCGAACCGCCGGTGCCAATCACCGCCACACGTTTGTTGCCGAGGTCATAGTCATTGTCCCAGCTGGCCGAGTGAAAGGTTTTACCGCCAAAGGTCTCTGCGCCTTTTATTTCGGGGGTCAGTGGTTTGTGCATAGGTCCGCAAGCGGTAATGACAAAGCGCGCTTTATAAGAGCCGCCGCTGGTTTGTAGATCCCAGAGTTTCTCGGCTTGGTTCCAGCGACACTCGGTGAGTTCGTGGTTAAAACGTATGTTTTCCAGTACGCCAAACCGCTCCGCTGTCTCGTGGCTGTAGGTTTTGATTTCTTCTTGCTTGGCGAACAGGTGTTGCCAGTTGGGGTTGGGGGCAAAGGAGTAGGAGTAGAGCGCCGAGGGCACATCGCAGCCGCAATCCGGGTAGGTGTTCTCCCGCCACACGCCACCCACCTCGGCGGTTTTCTCCAGCAGCAAAAAATCAATGCCCGCTTCTCGCAGCTTGATGGCGGCACAAATGCCGGTGAAACCGGCGCCAATGATGATGGTATCCAGTATGCCTGTGTGCATGTCTGTGTGCCTGCCCGTGTAGATAGACGCGCCGCCTTGATGGTTGGCTGTGGTTTTTGAGGTTCTGATCATAGTTCTGCCTATATGTATTCGTAATCTCGGTAGCCGCTTGGTCGTGGCGCGCCCAGGCGAGCCTCAAGCTCTTTTAAAGGAGCGGTGGAAGAATCGATACAGGCTGCTGCTCTCTTCCTTTTCATTCTTGCGCCAGCCGTAAATGGCGGGGCGCTGGTATTCAATGGCGAGCTTTTTCCACAGCAGCCAGTCGTACAGGGCGAGCATGTTTTGCATGTTGCAGCCCGAATTGCGGCTGCGGCTGTGGTGTTGATGGTGCTGGTTGGGGAAGGTCAACAGGTGGCACAGGGCGTACATGGTCTTGGAGATGATGGGGTTTTTGTGGTTGAGCAGTTTTAAGTCGTAGTCGAGGTTGGCGTGGTTGTGGATGCCCCACAAGCTTTTAATGGCGGTGCCAATGGCCCAGGCTTCGACCAGACCCAAATATAGGCAGATGTAACCAAACCAGTAGTTGGGCAGGCTAAACGCCCAGCCCCAGCCCACCACAATGGTCTGACTGGCGCCCAGCTCGCCGCGCCCATCGGCGCCGCCGTTGAGGTGATGGGCGCGGTGGGTCGACTTATACCAGCGCTGCAGTTTGGCCAGCACACGGCTTTTGGGTGTGCGCTCGTGGGCAAAGTTGTGGGCCCAGCCATGCAGCAGCTCGTCGAGCATGACAAAACCAATGACGCAGCCGATCAGGTACTGCTCTTCTAGCCAGGCCAGTGCGCCAACGTGATTTGGCAACAGCAGGGCGCACAGGGAGAAGCTGCAGAAGATAAGCAGCGGGCGCTCAACAAACTGCAACCAGGTGACCGATATGCCCAGCATCTGCCAGTCTTTGCTGGTTTTCTTGCCATCCTTGAGTCGGCCCCGAGCCCACTCGTAGAGGATGCAAAAGACGATAAATGCCAGTGAGTAATAGACGTAGCCGTCGGCTGCTTGTTCCATAGCTATTTGGCGGGCTTTTGCCTCACCCCTCTTTATTAGCGGTAGGTATAAATTACGACCTTAGGTATTATTAGTACAATTCAATAATTGCATAAGTTATATAAATGAAACTTAATTTACGCGCCGTTGATCTGAATCTGCTCACCATCTTTGACGCCATCATGACCCTCGGGCAGATGTCGAAGGCGGCCGAGCAGCTGCACATGACACAGCCGGCGGTCAGCCATGCGCTGAGTCGCCTGCGCCAGACCTTCGATGACCAGCTGTTTATCCGCACACGCCAGGGCATGAAACCAACACCCAGGGCCACCGCCATCGCGGGGCCCATCCGCGATGCCTTGGCAAAGATCCTCGATACCTTGGATACGGGGCAGGTGTTTGAGCCAGAGGCCTCCGATCGCGCCTTTCGCATTGCCTTTGGGCGTTACGGAGAGCTGATCCTGTTGCCGGCCCTGCTCAATAAGGTCGGCGGCTTCGACACAGCGATCAGCATCCAATCACACCTGGACAGCAAGGCCACCGGCGTAGACCTGGTGAAGTCCAACGACATAGATTTCTGCTTTGATTTTGTCATCCCAGACGACAAGCGTCTGGATCACTGTGTGTTCAATGAGCAGGAGATGGTGGTAATAGCCCGAAAAAATCACCCAAGGCTCATTACAAACATCAGCGTGGATGAGTACTTTGCCGAACGCCATGTGGTGATGAGCTTTGGCAGTGAGCGTCGTGAGCACCTGCAACAGATGATGTCGCAGATGGGCGGACAGCGTAAGATACTGACGGAGGTAAACCAGTATGTCGCGGCGCCAACGGTGGTCATGCAAACCGATGGCATTGCCACGGTGCCGCGGGAGATGGCGGAGTTTTTTCTGTACCGCAACGAGCTGACGATTCTGCCCTTTGCCGCCCCAATTCCACCCCTGCCGACCTACCTAATTTGGCACAAGGCGATGAACCGCGATGTGGGTCACCAATGGTTAAAGCAGTTGATTCTTTATAAATAGCTGTTGAAATTCAACAACTTACAAATTCAACCTAAAGTAAAACATCACCTAAAACATAAGCTCGAGTCCTATGAAAGACTGCAATTCCTGCGGCAAGTGCTGCATCAAATACGGTAATGGTGGCCTGTCGGCGTCCGATGCTGATCTAGAGGGTTGGGCGCTGTTTAACCCGGAAATATACAGCTATGTGCAGGTTGTAAATAAGAGCGGCAATATCTGGTTTGATCCCGCCACGGGCCAACGCATTGAGCACTGTCCATGGCTGCGTAAGGCGCTGGGACGAGAGTTCTACACCTGCGACATCTACCACAACCGGCCGGAAGACTGTCGCCATTACCCCTCGACTATTGAAGAGATGATTGTTGATGAGTGCGAGATGATTGAGGTTCGGGATCTGCCCGCGCCGAGCGACAGCCCTAAGCGAGGGCAAATAACGTTAAGCAAAGCCCAGCGGGCGCTGGATAAGTTGATGGCGGACAGCCGCCCGCCCCTGGGGTAAGCGAGTAGCGTTTAAAGCCTGTTGTTATTGGCGCGAACGCTGGCGTTAAGCTGGCGAGGAAAGGCTGAGCCTTCACACTGGGGCTCGGGGTTTTGTTGCTTTAGGCGCACCAGGCTCTTGGTCAGTTTATCTGCAAGCTGGCTGTGTTGCTTGTTCAGGTGCAGGTAGATGTAGGGCAGGTCGAAGCTGTCCAGCAGCGTAAGCGGGCGGGTTATCATCGTTTGCAGCGCCGGTTGCTGCATGCCAATAAAACCGATTGCGTCTATACGGCCATGCTCCAGCTGCCTTACTCCCTGTTGTAGATTCTCATAGAAGACCAGTTGCACATTTGGCCAGCGCTCAAGTGTCAGCCTTTGACCTTCCCGCGCCGCTGCCAGTATGCCAACTTTAAGCGGGGCTTCAGTTGTTATTTCAAGCGGGTTATCGGCCAAACCGTAGATGAGCGCACAGATTCGACGTATTGGCTCACGCACACGCACGGTGTTCTCAAATCTATTGCTAAGATCGTGCAGTAGACCAATAGCGCCGTCGATTTCACCGTTATTGAGTTGCACGGGCAAGCGCCGACCAGGGAAATGTTGCAGCTGCATGGCATAACCATTCTCGGCCAGTGCGGCGCTGATCATTTGAAATGCATAGCTGGGTTTGGCTTGATGGCTGCCTTGGACAAAGTCAAAAGTGCCGGCGCTAAAGGGTTTCAGCTCGTTTATTTCGGTGGCTCTCGATTCACCAACTTGCGGCTCGGCGGCTGAGGCAAGCTGGGCGACCAGCAGCAGGCTCAGTGAGAGCCAAACGTGAAGGGTTAATGAATACGCTTTGAACGTCCTTATTTTCGTATTGTCCATGTTTACCTTTGGTCAAAATTCCTCAGCAGTCGCTGGCGCCTATTGGGCCAGCGCTGGTGCAAGTATTGCTCGTGATCCATCAATCAGCATTTATCGCACAGAAAGCCCCAATTAAACAAGCTGAGGCCGCGGATAAACAGCGCAGTAGGTAGGTTGCTTGATCTCTATCAATGGGCTGTGTCTTGTAATACGTGTTTCAGTTTTTAGTTTTAGAGGTAAAGAACCATCGACCGAGTCGATTCATGGGTTGCCCCACCTATGTTACCAACCTCAGGGGCACCTCGTCGGCATTCTCCGGCACACGGTTGAGTGCAGCAGCGTTAATGTAGCCTGGTCTTGAAGCACAATAAGATCGCGCCATGGGTGGATTGGACGAGTCACTCGAAAGGCCGTCGAGTGGTGGCGCTGTTGTTCAGATAAGGGGTTCAGATAAGGGGTTCAGGCCGTAAAAGGCTCGATAAACCTATAGAGGGCAGCCGCCCGCCGCGCGGCTAGTAACCTACGCGCTCACAGGGTTGGTTTTAAGAGTTGAGCCGACGGCAAACTCTACTGGGCACACTGCGGCTCAGGGTACTGTTGCTTGAGCCGTTTCATGCTCGCGGCGAGCTTGTCGGCCAATGGTCCGTGGCGCTCGTGTATATGCAAGTAGGTGTAGGGCAGGGGGAAACTGTCGACGAGGGTGAGCGGCCGAGTACTGTTGGCCAGTAAAGCAGGGAGCTGCAGCGCTCCCAGCGTAATAATGTCTATGCGACCGTTCATAAGTTGCAACGTACCCTGGCGAATATTTTCAAAGTGCATCAACTGGGCTTCTGGCCATCGCTCCAGCATCATCTTGTCGCCATCAGGCGCGCCTACGTAGAGGCCCACTCGCAAGGTTTTGTCAGCGGTTATTTGCTGAGGGTTGTCGGTCAGGCGGTAGGCCAGCACGCAGGGTTTGCGGATGGGCTCTGGGATGCGGATGATGTGGTCAAACAGCAGGCTGAGGTCCCGCAGTTGGCTGAGGTCACTGTCTATGGCGCCGCTGTTGAGTTCTATCGGTAGGCGACGGCCGGGAAAATACCGCAGCTCCAAGGCGTAGCCATGTTCGATGAGCGCGGCGCCCAGTATTTGTTCGGTGTAGAAAGGTTTTGTACGACCTTTGCTCTGTGCAAAACCAAACACGCCGGCGATAAACGGTTTTAGGGGTTTATTCTTCGATTGTGGTTTGTATTGATTGGCTTGCGCGCCCGATGACACGCCGGCTGCGGCCATGGGGGCTGAGTTAAACTCTGGAGTGGCTGCAGTCGCCAGCTGGGTTTCAGTGGGTCGTGCTGCTGTTGACTGTCCGGCATCTGGTAAGCCTGCGCTAAGCTGGCCAGCAAGTAGCAGGCCGAAGAAGCTCCAGCCTAAAAATATTGCTGCGCTAGGCTGACTGCTCATCCACACCTCCGTGTTTAAATTCCCCGCAGCCACTGGCGCGACGGTTGGGCCCGCGCTGGGCGATGTATTGCTCGTGGTGTACCCAGCCAGACTCGCAGAGAAACCCCCATTGGAACAGATTAGGGCCGGTGATAAAAAGTGTATGCACTGGCTGATCGACTTCTATCCAGTGCTGATACCGCGGCCCACGAAAACTCAAGCTTCCCGCCCGCTTGTGGCTTGTGCCCTTAGGTGTGTGCTCCAGGTATTGCCCGTCGAGAATCAAGCCAAAGCTGAACCAGGGGTGGTCGTGGGGTGTGGGCGCGTCGCTGCCAATAAAGCGGTGGGCATATATGTTAAAAAAACGGTTGCGGGGGATCAGGTACCAGCGTTCCATGTAATCAATGTCGATGAGCAGGTCGGCAGGTCGGCTGTCGGTTATCTTCTTGATGCGTTTGTGCAATAACTGGGTAATCATGTTTTGTTGTCTTCCCCCAAACAAGCGCTAAACCAAAGCCTGAATTTAGATCTAAAAAGTGGCTTGGTATACTTCAAAATTAGTTCAAGGCCTGCGGTCTCTCAAGCGGCCATTGAATATTCAAGCTCCTTTGCGCAAGCGAGACTGGTACAATCGCATTTTTTTATGCCCCACGCCGATTAGAGTTGCCTCCATGAGTTATACCACCAATGTTACCTGCCCAAAATGCAACGCCAAGAACCGCTTGCCGAGCGACCGCTTGGGCGACAAACCCAAGTGCGGCAAGTGCAAGGCACAGGTGTTTGCGGGCAAACCGGTAGAGCTGAGCAGCGCCAATGTGGCCGCACAGCTCAATCACAGTGAAATTCCGGTACTGGTCGATTGCTGGGCGCCCTGGTGCGGGCCCTGTAAAAGTTTTGCCCCCACCTTTGAACAGGCCGCCCGCGAGCTTGAACCCAAGCTGCGCTTGGCCAAACTCAACACCGAGAGCCAGCAGGGCATTGCTGGGCGCTGGAAGATTCGCTCTATCCCGACCTTGATCCTCTTTGTTAATGGCAAGGAAAAAGCGCGACTCGCCGGCGCCATGCCGCTGGTGCAGTTAAAAAAGTGGTTGGCCCAGCAGGGTGTGCTTTAAATGTTGCAGTTTCACCTGTCTAAAGTACTGGCCAAAGATATGGCGATGCATCTTCAGGCCTCCGCGCCCGCTGAGCCAGCCGGAGCACTGCAGTGGTACGCACATCGGGTGACGGTTAATCGTCGCAAGTGTGTACTGCTGATGGAGCAACGAAGTCGCTACTGCATGGTTTTCTGTGGCCTGACCAAGCCGGACTTCGCTAATTTTAACAACACCTTTCGCGACCGTCTCTGGCGTGAGGTGCTGTCTGTTTGCAATCTAGATGATGAACAGTCAGCCCATCTGCGAGGCTTGGTGCATCTTGCCACCGAAGAGTTTACATTTGCCCCAGGCCACGACCGAAGTGTTCAGGCACATATAAACGACGTTGCCTGGCACCTAGAAGACCAAGCCTACGCCAGTAATTCTCTACCGTTGGAGCCCCATGAGGCCTTTGCGTTTGGCTCATTTGTGAATGGCTTGATTCGTAAGCGCAAAGGCGATAAGGACTACTTTCACCCACTTGATGTGTTTCGCGACTTCTGGCTGGACTTGTTGGCGGAACTTGGGCCTAAAATTGAGACTGAGTTTGGGCTAGAGGGCAAGCTGGAGCCAATGATTATCAAGCCAGATAATCGCCCTATTCCGAACAATGTCATTGCATTTCGCCGCAAAGGGCAGTGATGTCAGAGGTTACCGATTACGGCGATTGGTTTACCGAGCTAGACGCGCTGTTGGTCAAGCACCGTCGCTGGTGGCAGCTGCAGCCGTTTCACCATCGCCAGTGCTGCTGGGCGGCCAGCTCGCCAGCACTGACCGCCGCGCTGGCCGCGCTCAGCGACGAGCGGGTGGCCGAGCTGGACGCCAACAGTGAACAGCTTGCCGAGTGGCTCAGTCCGTGGATTCCCGAGGCCTCGCAGTTGCTGCACCTGAGCAAGCTGCCGAATATGGCCACTGAATCACACGCAGAACTTGCGCCGCCAGCGCGCATGGCTGGCGGCATTCCCGGGCGCAAGTGGCAGCAGCTGTTGGCGTTTGTCAGCCAGATTCCAGCGGGGAAATCAGCCGTGTTGGAGTGGTGTGCGGGCAAGGGGCATCTGGGGCGATTGTTGTCGGCTCTGCAGGGGCGAGAGGTAAACAGCTTGGAGTGGCAAGCCGAGCTCTGCGCCCAGGGCGAACAGCAGGCGTTGCACTGGCAACTGCCCCAGCGCTTTATCTGCGCCGACGCCCTAACCAACGCTTCAGCAAAACACATACGAGCCGGCGAGCAGGTGCTGGCGCTGCACGCCTGTGGCGACCTGCACACCAACCTTATGCGTCGCTGGAGTGAGGCGTTGACTGCGAAAGCGGTCAGTTCTGAGGCGACTAAGCCAAAAAACGTTCAGCAGGCAACTAGCCGTTTAAGCTTGTCGCCCTGTTGTTATCACCTGATTGAGACAGAGCAGTATCAGCCACTGTCGGCGGCGGCCGGCGCCAGTGCATTAAGTTTGAGTCGCGCCGACTTACAATTGCCGCTGCAGCAGAGCGTCACCGCTGGCGCCCATGTGCGCCGGCGCGGAGAACAGGAAACCCTCTGGCGCTTGGCATTTGACGAGCTGCAGCGTGACTTGCGTGGGGTGGATGAATACCTGCCGCTGCCGAATTTAAAAAAGTCGCTGCTCAGCGGCTCCTTTGAGGCCTTCGCCCGCTGGGCTTTTGAGAAGAAAGGCCTGTTTGAGTTGTCTGAGCTCTGTCATGACCTAGCGGCTGAGTCATATCTGACCCGCGGCGCCGAGCGCCTAAAAATTACGCGGCGCATGGAGCTGGTGACCCACGCCTTTCGCCGACCGCTGGAAATTTGGCTGGCCCTCGATCGGGTGCTGTTTTTAAGCGAGCAGGGCGCCGAGGTGTCGCTGTCGACTTTTTGCGAACCGGCGCTGACGCCGCGCAATATTTTCATACACGCTGAGCGCTAGCCGAAGATTCTTCTGGGCTGGCGCCAACACTATTTTATATCTAACTGAGACTGAATCATGGCCGATCTATTGACCTACGCGCTGGGCGCTTTTTTAATTGTTTTTTTTGTTCTGCGCAACATTAAAAACAAAAAACAGCAGGCGGAGAATCAACGCCTTGGGCAGGAGTTCTTGGCCGCCAATGGTGGCCAGGAGAATGTTGAGGTAACGCACACGGGTTTGCAGTACCAGGTGATGGAGGCGGGCACGGGCACTACTCATCCGCGCACCAGTGATCGGGTGAAGGTGCATTACCACGGTACCTTGCTCGACGGCACGGTTTTCGACAGCTCGGTGCAGCGAGGCGAACCCATCGAGTTTGGTTTGGGGCAGGTGATCAAAGGCTGGACAGAAGGGCTGCAATTGATGGTTGTGGGCGAAAAGACGCGTTTATTTATTCCCCCTGAGCTGGGTTACGGCAACAGCGGCGCCGGTGCGATTGGCCCTGGTTCTGTGCTTATCTTTGAGGTTGAGCTGCTGGCGATCAGTGATCTCACGTAAAGCTGTTTTGTATGCGAGGAGGCTAGTGAGTTGTGATGGAACTAGTGATGTCTGGGGCTGGCTAATCAGCACCAATGTAACTGGGTTGACTAGGAATAGCTTCGGCCGTTGAAATACTTGAAGTACTGACCTAAAAGCGGGTGGTCTATCTGTTCGCAGTCGGCGCAGGCGCTGAGATTGCGCTCGGCGACATAGGTCACCTGATGCGCTCCATCGACCAGCAGGTGGTACCAGGGCTGGTCTTTGGGTGGTTGGCTGTCGGCCATAAGCTCATACCACTCATTACTGTGGCAGAAATAGTCGTCGGCGGCGTAGACAACGCCGCGGTATTCAAAGCGCTGGTGAAGAACGATCTGCCCCCTGTGGAACTTCTTCATGGCTGCGGCTGCCCCCCAAGCTAAGTTCTACTCCCAAAGCCAAGTCCTGCTTCTAAAGCCAAGTCCTGCTTCTAAAGCCAAGTCCTGCTTCTAAAGCCAAGTCCTGCTTCTAAAGCCAAGTCCTGCTTCTAAAGCCAAGTCCTGCTAAAGCCAAGTCCTGCTTCCAAGCTAAGTGTTGCCCTAAACTAAGCCTGTCTATTGCCTTGTGGTTAAGATGTCCGTGGGTTTATTTTAGACCCTGAGCCGCACTGAGGTTAATTTTGTGGGGGCATATTAGAGTATTCTGGTGCTCGTATGCTGATCGCTCAGAGTACTAGCCGCAGTTTGGCAAGCGGCGTTTGCAGCGAAAACCCCAGTTGCGCGCCGAGGTGTTTGGCGTCTTGGCGCAGCTGCTTGTCACTGATCTTTGCGCGCTGGCGCCCACAGAGGATGATCCAGTTACCGCTCTGGGTCATGCACACACGCACATCGATAAAGCGCTGTTTGAGGGTCTGCAAAAAATCGGTTTGGCTGCGGTGCTCACGCCAGCAGTTGAGCACCAACCAGCCATCAGGGCCCAGACAAGCGAGGCATTGGTCCAGGTAGCGCTCCTGCAGCTGCAGGTCGTCGACCCCCTCCGCGCCGTAGAGGTCGCTAAAGATTAGGTCGAAATCATTGGGCTCATGGTCGCGCAGGTAGTCCCCGGCGTCGGCTTCCAGTACCTCGAGGCGCTCGTCTCTGGGCAACTGAAAATAGCGGTGGGCGGCGTCGATTACGGTGCGGCGCAGTTCAACTGCGGTGATGGCAAGCTTGGGCCAGTACTGGTGTAGGCAACCGGCCAGCGACCCGCCGCCGAGGCCCAGCAGCAGGGCGCGCCGCGGATCGCGATGAAACAACAGCGCCAGCAACATGGCGCGGGTGTACTCGTATTGCAGCTGGGTGGGGTGAGTTTTGAGTTGGCAGCTCTGCTCGTCGTCACTGCCAAAGGCCAGGTAGCGTTTGTTGCCGTCGTCGAGTATCTGAACTGGGCCTATGTCGTCGTAACTGCGGAAAATTTCTTTGCCCGGTATGGCCATGTAGGTGCGGTCGCCTGGAGGAAGTTGCCCTTGGGCCTCTGGCCGGTCAGGTGAGCGGGGCAGTCTACAGGGCCTGACAACTGGGCGTTAGCTGTCTTATGTTTTCTGTGGGTTATATTTTGAGTGCGCTGTGGCCCTCAGAGGAATTTTTCCAGAAGCAGATAGCCGAGTAACACCCAGAGGCCGAGCATGATGACCGTCGACTTCTTAGAGGTTGTTTGGGCCTCAGACTCTGCGCCTTTCGGGCGCCCAATGTTAGCCGAGCCACAGGCTGGGCAGGTCCCATGAGACAGGCGTTTACCTCGGTAGCTGCAATCGTGACACTGGTGCTCCATGGTGGATCTCCATCCTTATCTGTTCTTTGGTTTGAGTCACCGTGCCATCGGTATTTTGACGTATGATAGGCGACCATCAAGTGGCTGGTGCCTAGCTGAAGCCAATGTAGACCCCGACTCGAGACAAAGCATGTCAAAGTTATTGTTTAAACTCAATCAAGTACCCGACGATGAAGCCTTTGAGGTGCGGGTAATGCTCGAAGAGCAGGGTGTCGAGTTCTACGAGACCAGCTCTGGCAACTGGGGCGTGTCGCTGGCAGCCATTTGGCTGTACAACGAGAGCGACTACGCGCAGGCTAAAACATTGCTGGATGAGTATCAGGCTGATCGTGTCCTGCGCATGCGCGACGAACTGGCGCAGCGTGAAGCTGAAGCTGGGGTGGATAACTTTGCGACACGCGTGGGGCGGCGCCCGCTGCAGGTATTGTCTGTGCTGGTGTTTATCGCGCTGGTTGGTTATGTATCAATAGCGCCCTTTGTCGGCATGCTAAAAGGCAGTGCCTAGCGACAAGCGAGCCCCGCCGCGCCTGGGTTAACTCTGGGATTAAGCCGCGGTAATAGGGTGGACAACGCCTAGCGGGATTGCATATTTTCACCTTTGCGGCTTTGTTTATTAGATTAGCTGCCTATGGCAGCAACAGTGCGAAGGGGCTAGGATTAACAGCGGTTACAGACGAACCTAGGGAAGCGCATGTTGAATCAAGGGGCTGGATACGCAAAGGGGCTGATATTCTGCGGCCTTGCGGGATTGCTGGGCTGCGAGTCAGACAACGAACATTTCTGCTCTAAGTACTCCTACTTTACCAGTGAGCTGACCGCCGAGGGTATTTTGCCCTATCGCGATCTAAAGGCGCAGCTGTTAGAAGAAAGACGCAAGAAGCCGGACTCGGACCACACCAAGATGGCGCTGTTTGTACTCGAAGACATTGACCGCGACATGCGCCCAGCCAACGAGCCGGCGAGGGACTATTGCCTGCGCCGCGAGCGCTGGAAGATGTACCGCTAAGGTAAAGGGCCGAGGGCAGCTCGGTGTTTTCTGCGTGGTCATCAAACCAGCCGATATAACCTAGGCAGCCTCGTGATTGGGTGTTTGACCGACGACGAGGTTATAGTCACTGCTGAGCCCTGAGACGCAGAAACCGAGCAAAGCGTGGCAGCCCAGAGGCGGTATGGCCAGTATACTGAAAGGTAATGCGGCTGCCGATGGGTGGCGGCCTACGCCGCTCTTGGTCGCTAAAACCTGTGCCTATTTTAAACCTTTGACCACTGTCCGATTCCACCAGCATTGAACCCATCATACCTTGGTATTTACCCTTGCCCGGCAGGTGCTTGAGCACAAAGGCCTCCGCGTCGGCCAAGGGTTTGAGTTTGAGTAGATCATCACTGCGCCCCGCACGGTAGTAAGAGGCCCCGCGGTGTAGCATCAAACCCTCGGCGCCGGCATCCACGTACTGCTGCAACTGTTTCAGCAGTGCCGTTTGATCACTCACACGCCATTGCTTCACCGGTTTGAGCCAGGCTATGTTCAAGTCGTGCAGCCGCTGCATATCGCTCAGCCTTTGATCATATGTGCCTGGGTGTTGTGGCAGGTCAAATATCCGATATTCAATGTCGAGCCAATCGCTGTCCCTGGGTTGCTGGCGCCGCACGCGGCCACTGAGCTCTGCAAAGCGCTGGCGCCCGAGCCAGAGTTCACCGTCGAGCGGCATTTCGGGAAAACCGACACTGAACCAGCGGGGCGCCTGAATCCTTCGGCCGCTGCGCGTAAGCAATTGCTGGCCGTTCCAATAGGCGCGCACCCCATCAAATTTCTCGCTGACCCAGTATTGAGCCAAGGGGGTTTGGGTTGCATTGGTATAGGGTTTGGCGAGCAGCAGCGACGGGGCTGTGGTCTTGATGAGCGCCGTTCTAGTGCTTGTGCTCTGCTCCGGGGCTGAGTCCAGGTTGTGCTCTTGGACCTGTTGAGAGCTTAGAGGTTTCAAAGCCTCGTTAGTTTGTGTGGGTTCTGGGCTGTTAACAGCTGTGTGCACAGCACTGCTCAGCAGCAGAGTTACAACCAGAATGAGGTACGTTTGAAATGCCACAGACACTAACTCCCTGAAACAGCCCCTTAGCCCTGACAAAGCCAGCAACTGTGATGAATGCGCCATATCCCTATGAGCGCTTGGTATTTGTCCTTAGCTTAGCAGAGTTGGTGTGTTGGCTGAGCGGCAGGGATGCTCGCGTTGCGACCATCAGCAAATAAACGGTGGGCAAGGGGCGAGCAAGCCACTAGAATCGCGCCACCTTCACATTTGACGACCTATCTATGCAATTACATTCTGTTGACAAGGCCCTCTACCAGCGGCGGTTCAAATACATTGCCGGCGCTTTGGCGCTGTCCTTGGCGGTTCTCGGCCTCGGTTTTTCAACGCTGCTGATTGCCTGTTTTGGGCAGCCGAGCGATAACACACTGCTTAACGCGCTGGGGGTTTTACTGGCCTTGGTGGTATTGTTGCTGGCACTGCAGAAGCTCAAAACACAGCCTTACTTCCATGAAGTGCACTATGTTTGGGGGTTGAAGCATGAGTTGAACTTGATCACCCGCAAGTTGCGCCATATTAAGGCGGCAGCGCAGCAGGGCAGCGAGACCGCTATGACAGCCCTGGCATTTTCCTACGCGGGTTCACGGCAGCTGTGGTCGCTGGACGACAACACGCTGGTGATGGAAGACCTGGTTTTATGGGAGCAGGAATTGGCAGAGCTACAACAGCGCTATGACCTGAACGTGCATGCGGGGGATTATGAACGCGGCATGTTGGTGCAGTTTTGAGGGGCTGCAAGCCCCTGTATTAACCAACTCCATCCCGCGCGATGAGGTTCTGGCTCAGGACGGTTTCTGCATCGATGACAGCGAACCGCGCAGCAGCTGCAACTCTTTTTTGCTCGGACGAGCTTTTCGGTAGAGCGCGCGGAAGTGCTCCATCGCCTGACCCGGGTGAGATTCATTAATGAAACCACTGCCCGTCAGAGTTTGCTCCAGGTGGCCGTAGAAGAGCTCTAGCTCGCGCTGCAGAGGGTATTCGTCTTCATCGTACTGCTCTTGCGCAGCTTCGCTGGCCTGGTATATCTCATAGCAGAGAATTTGTATCGCCTGGGAGATGTTCAGTACTGGATAGACCGGGTTGGCGTCTATGTTGACCTGCATGTGGCATTGCTGAATGTCGCTGTTGTGCAGGCCCATGCGCTCGCGCCCAAACACCAAGGCCACCTGAGCCTTTTTCGCTTCTCCGCTGAGTTTTACGCCTGCTTCACGGGCGCTTAACGCGGGCAGGGGAATGCTGCGATCGCGGGCGCTGGTGGCCACTACCAGAGAGCAATCTGCGATAGCTTCCTCCAGGCTGCCAACCACCTGAACGTTCTCCAGTAGGTCGGTTGCTTGGCCAGCTCGGGACGTTGCTTCGTCCGACGGAAAGTCGACCGGGTTGACCAGCACCAGCTGCGATAAGCCCATATTTTTCATGGCGCGTGCCGCGGCGCCAATATTTCCTGGGTGAAATGTCTGGATGAGCACGATCTTAATATTGCTGAGCATGGAGGCCTTTACATTGTCTGTGACTGGGAACGGGCGCTATTAAGCCCAAAGCCTTTGCCTGTGTCCAGTCGGGCGCGGAAGTGATTGTCACTAACGCCAGCATTACTGGCTAAACGATTGACTATCAGCTTGTCTAAATTTCATTTATATCAGTAAGTTAAGCTATTTGTATGATGTATTTTATAAGTGTTGGCTTGGCGTTGACAGGAGCTGTATCAGCTTTGGCGGCAACCCGTGGCTTACGATTAGCGCAGGTGATGTCCAGCATTAAAGGCTAAAATCAAGAATTTAAATTGATTGCTAAAACTGATGACTAAACCCAAGCGCGAACATGCGCCATTTTTCCGTTAAATCGTCAAGGATCAGGTTGTCCTCCACGGGCAGTGTACTGGAGCCTTAGATTCGGTGGATCTCGGCCATCACATCAAATGCATGGCTGGGTTGGCATTTTTCCCGACCGGGTAATGATGGCTGTAGCCAAGGTGACTATAGCCGCCGTCGAGCTAACTGGCTTGGACGTCTACCGGAGCGCCATCGTGCTCCGCTAAGCTTTCAGCGGTCGCCGACGGTTTTGTTGTCTGCCGCGGCGAATTGGTGTGCAGGCACTGGTCTCGACCATTGTTTTTCGCGGTATAGAGTGCGGTATCAGCCAGTTTCAAAAGGGCCTCAGCTTCTTCTGCATCTACCGGGAAGGTGGCGGCACCAACGGACAGTGTCAGTTTGCCCAACGGCGTGTCATTAAATTTTAAGTGAAGATCGCGCACCTGATCACATAGTTTGCTGCCGACCTCCAGGGCAGCTGCTTGGTCGGTGTGCGGCAGCAATATCGCCAGCTCTTCACCCCCTATGCGGCATACAATGTCTTCACTGCGCATGCAATTGGTCAGCAGGCTGGCCAAGCTCTTCAATACATAGTCTCCAGCGTCGTGGCCAAAGGTATCGTTAAAGCGCTTGAAGTGATCCATGTCGAGCATTAATACAGACAACTGCTGATGGTGACGCTTGGCGCGCATCAGCTCGTGGCCGATGCTTTCTTCTAGATAACGGCGGTTATGCAGCCCTGTCAGTGGGTCACGCACAGCCTGCTCACGCAGTTTCTCCTGCAAACTGAGATTGGCCAGCGCCAGCCCAAGGTGTTCGGCCACGGTAAACGCCAACTGCATCATTTCATCCTCCAGTTCTGTCTTCTGGCCCAGATAGAGGTGCATCATGCCGATGGTGTTGCCGTGGGCAATGAGCGGGATGCACAGCGACTGATCGCGGCCAACGGCGTGCATATGACCGCAGGGCAGCGCTATGTATTCGTCGTTGGCAAGGTGGAACTTGCCCTTGCGCAGCGCCCAACATTCATCTGGCGCATAGGTGGTTGCG
>Ga0209081_1001018_pt1 | contig 16775 bp, 16 predicted proteins | sample GOMGulsemesocosm_4_FD_184636 | JGI IMG/M metagenome (GOLD analysis project Ga0209081, IMG submission 184636) | Methane-oxidizing microbial communities from mesocosms in the Gulf of Mexico - GOM15B Gulf of Mexico (SPAdes) (version 2) | ecosystem: Environmental > Aquatic > Marine > Cold seeps... | reverse complement strand
CATCAACGCCGTTGCACCGTCTATCGTTCTGCACCCAATGCTGCGCAAGTCTGCTCCGGCAGAGCTGTTGGCAGAGCTGGAAGCCAAAGAGGCATACGGGCGCGCCGCTGAAGCTTGGGAAGTGGCTAACGTTATGTTGTTTTTAGCCTCTGATTATTCTTCTTACATGACCGGTGAGATCCTGTCGACTTCAAGCCAGCGCGGTTAAGCGTTGCGGTTGAAGTAGAAATGATTGAGGTGGCTGGTTAACGTTCTTTAGCGTTGACTGGCCATTTTTATTTCGGCCTTACTGGTTTTTACAGACGTTGAAAAACAGCAGGCCAGAAAGGCAAATTAAAAGGAATAGAAAAATGGCTAGAATTTTTAAATCACCACTGGACCTAGAAGCCGCTGTTGGCGAACGCCTGGGCGAAAGTGCTTGGCTGACCGTCGATCAAGACCGCATCAACCTGTTCGCCGACGCCACCGGCGACCACCAGTGGATCCACGTTGATCCCGTTAAAGCCAAAGATGGCCCGTTCGGTGTGTGTATTGCCCACGGCTACCTGACGCTGTCGCTGGTGAACATGTTCCTGCCAGAAATCGTCGACGTGCAGGGCATCTCTATGGGCGTTAACTACGGCTGTGGCAAGACCCGTTTCCCCAATACCGTGAAAGTCGGCGCCAAAGTGCGTGGCGTCGGTGAACTGGTACTGGTTGAAGAAGTGAAGGGCGGAGTACAGGCCACCATTCGCGTGACCGTTGAGATAGAAGGCGAAGAGCGTCCAGGCTGTGTGGTGGATACTATTTCGCGTTACTATCCAGCGAAGTAAGCCGCTCAAGGCTGTTCCGTAAAGGTCAGTTTTTTCAGGCTAGAGCATGACCCATTTATATGGGGCGCGATACATGAAACCGAGCCTTTGCTCGGTTTTATTGTATTTGGCTCAGACCTTCGGTTGGTGCAAGTCTTTCGTTATCGCTGTTAGCTGTATTCAATCTTGCACGGGTTTACTGCAAGCCTCCTGAAATCACCCTATAATGCCGCTCTTTTTGGCGTTTATTGGGGCTGGCTGTTTTGGATCGTAGAGATTTTATCAAGGTGTGTGGCGGTGCCAGTGTTGCGGCCGCCGCCAGCGGTTGCTTGCCCACCGTGCAATACCCCCAATTTCCGATAGGCGCCGATAAGGCCATGAGTATCCCTCTCAGTGCGTTTACCCCTGGACAGCCCTATGTACTGGCGCATCACCCCGAGTCACGCTTCCCTGTGTGTATTTATCGTTTGGGCGATGGCGAATACAGCGCCTCTCTGTTGCAGTGTCGCCACCGGCCCTGTGAAGTGGCGGTTAAACCCGAGAGTTTTGTCTGTCCTTGCCATGGTTCACGCTATAGCCACCGAGGTGAGTTAGAAAAAGGGCCGGCCGAGATGTCGCTCAAGACCTACCCAGTGCGAGTACAGGACGAGCTGGTTGCCGTGACATTGGACGATGTGTCTTTTGAGTTTATTAATTCAGAGGCTATTACGCTTAAAACCGCCGACCACGAACTAGAACCGGCTTAAACAAAGCCAGTCGTAGTCGTGTTATTCATACTGCTGGCTCATCAGGTTGATTAATACATACTCGCGCAGGTCCCCTTTGCTCACACACTGTACCCGTTAGTTGTTATGCCTAAACAAGACCCTACATTGATGCCCGCGTTTACGCAGCTAGCGCCAGAACTGGCTAAGCACGAAAGCTTGGGCGCCAAACTGATCAATTGCCCCTGTTGCGGCTACCGCGCGGCGTTGGAAGAGCCGGGTTTCGTACCCTTGTTTTTTTATCGATGCCTGCTGTGTAACAATCGCGCGCGTTATGTGCGTATGACCTGTGAGTGTGGCTATTCGAGCGTCTGTGATCGTCAAGCCCACAGCGCTTGCAGTGCTTGCGCGAAGCCATTTTTCTATGGCGATCTGGTGAAGCAAAATCAACCTTCGGTCTGTTGTACGAAACCATCACGCCGCCACGCCGGCAACTCAGGTACTAACCAAGCAGCAGCGCTGGCTAAATGTCATGTCTGTGAGAAGCGGGTCGACTCGGTCTATCACTTTGATGAACAGTGGTTGTGTTTAAACTGCTTAACCGAGCACCGCGCGCCCGGCACCTGTGAAGATTGTCATACCACTCAAACCGGCGACCTCGAGGACAGCTTTACCGAGGGATGTATGGAGTGTGGCGGTCGAGTGAGTTGGGACTGAATACAATTTGGGCTGCAGAATGGGCCGTTGTGGTGAGTGGGGCAGCCAGTGACGGGTGACGCTGAGCTGTTACAATAAGCAGAAATACTAGGCAACAGCCGAGGCAATTATATCCAATGGCCACTAAAGCATTCGTATTACAGCGTATTTGTATCTACGCCGGTGAAGACATAGACCCCAACTGCGACGAGCAGGTGACGACGGTGCTGCGCAATAAGTTCAACGTGCAGCTACCGCAGCGCCCAACCATGCAGGATTCTCTGAGTTCGGCCATCGTCGATCTCGAAATTATTGACCTTATCCTAGAATATCGCGGCCTCAGCTAAGCGGCGACATCTGAACAGAGAGAAGAATATGAGTACTCAAAAACCAACCAGCCGTGTCGATCAGGTTCTAGCCGAGCAGCGTGAATACAACGCCAAGCGCGCCGGCGGTTACCGCGAGCGCGCACTAAAACTCTACCCCCATGTCTGTGGGCGCTGCGCCCGTGAATTCGCCGGCAAGGGTTTGAGCGAGTTGACCGTACACCACCGCGATCATAACCACGACAACAACCCCAACGATGGCAGCAATTGGGAGCTGCTGTGTGTCTACTGTCACGATGAAGAGCACACCAAGTTTGAGAACCTCGTGCGCTACGGCAGCACCACAGAGACAGAGGTTAAGGCGGCGACATCAAATCCATTTGCCGACCTTAAGGCTATGATGGATGGCAAAAAATAGCAGACTGTTAGCGGTTTGACTTGAAGAAAAGCCCCAGAGCTAGTTCGCATCTTTACACATTGAATCAAGGCTTCGGTGATGAGTAAAACAGGGTTCGCGCAACAGGGTAAAACCGTTTCCCTCGTACTGGGCAGCGGCGGCGCTCGCGGCCTGGCGCATATTGGGGTGATCCGCTGGCTGGAAGAACAGGGCTATAGGATAGAGTCTATCTCTGGCTGCTCCATTGGCGCGCTGATTGGTGGCGTCTACGCGGCGGGCAAGTTGGACGACTTTGAGAGCTGGCTGCGGGCCATCAGCCGAGTGGACGTGTTAACCCTGTTGGATATTTCCTGGAAGCGCAGCGGTTTGGTCAAGGGCGATAAGATCATCAATAGCCTGATCGAGTTGGTGGGGGATCTGCACATAGAGGAGCTGCCCTTGACCTACACGGCGGTGGCGACCGACTTTCTTAACGAGAAGGAGGTATGGATTAACTCCGGTCGTCTGTTCGATGCGATTCGCGCATCTATTTCTCTGCCGCTGTTCTTTACCCCATTTCACTATCAAGGCGTCGATCTGATCGATGGCGGCGTCTTAAACCCGGTACCCATCGCCCCCACTTTTCAAGACGCAACCGACCTCACCATCGCGGTGAACCTCGGCGGCGCAGTGGAGAGGTGTGCTCAAGTCGAGCCTGTGGCCGATAAGGCCAGTAGCGGGGTGGCACAGGGTGAGCTCATGACACAGGTATCGGAGCGTATCTCCCAATTTATCTCGCTGTTTAAAGACTCAAGCAGCGAGCCTGTACGGCGGGATTGGGGCACCTATGATATTGCCAACCAGGCCTTCGATGCCATGCAGAGCACCATCGCCCGGCAGAAGTTGGCGGCCTATCCCGCTGACTACGTGGTTGAGATAGCGCGTAATGCCTGCGGCACGCTGGAATTTGAGCGAGCGGCCGAGATGATCGAACTGGGCTATGCGCACGCGCAACGCAGTCTTGGGCCCGCGCTGGCCCTGCAGCATGAAGCCACTCGCCCCTGATCAGCCCAGTCAAACCCACCCGCGCGGCCTGATGTGCGCCTGTCCCAAGCTGCATAACGCTGCGGTTTAGAAACGGCGCTTAGCAGTACCACCGAGACAGAAGTGAAGGCGGCGACGTCAAACCCCTTTACTGATTTAAAAGCCATTTTGGATGGCAAAAAATAAAGACAGAAATTTAGCGATGCTTGCCCCCGTTGCAAGGCTGAAAATAGCGTGTTGAGTTCATGCTGGCAGCGCTTTTTTAGCGCAAGCGCGCGTTCGCTGTGGTTGCTGTTTTGTCTGAGGACACTGGTTTTGATATTGCTTGAACGGTGGCTTTCGGGGTATTCTTTGGCCATACACAGTGCTGAAAAATACGGCGGATTTCCCGCTGATTTTTGATTACGCATGTGTGTGTTATTGATGAAAATAGCCAAGGATTACCGCTAGGATGGATTCAACCCCGTGTAACAAAACCTTCCCTTTTTCAAAAGCTGGCGATATACGCCCTGATCATATGGTGTCATTATCGGGTTACGCTAAAGATGCGGCGGTTGTCACGGAAGTTCAGCCCTCTGTGGACTTCACTGAAATTGAAATCACCTTAGAAACCGGCGCCAGTCAGCGTATGCCCATTGATTTCCCTGTCACTATTCTTGGTGAATAGGTCTCCTGCTCTCTGCGTTTTTAAAGCCTCTGTCTAGCTACCCAACTCTCTATACCTGAAAACCTTCCACCTGCTCATTTAACTCCGTAGAAAGCTGTGTCAACTCGGCGCTGGCCTTGGCGATGCGCTCGGCGCCCTCGCGTGTCTGTTGTGATATGCCACTTATCTCTTCAATATTGCGGGTGACTCCATCGACCACCGTAGATTGTTCTTCCGCCGCCGCAGCAATCTGCAAACTCATATCGGTTATACGATTCACAGCCTTAGCGGTTTGCGTCAGTGACTGTGATACTTCGTTGGCACGCTCAACAATACTGCTGGCTTGCTCGGCGCTGGCCTGCATGGCACTTGCCGAGGAGGTGGCACCGGTCTGCAATTTGGTGATCATGCTTTCGATTTCACTGGCTGAGGTCTGGGTGTTTTGCGCCAGGGCACGCACCTCATCGGCAACCACCGCAAAACCTCGGCCCTGATCACCGGCGCGGGCGGCTTCAATCGCAGCGTTTAGGGCCAGCAAGTTAGTTTGCTCGGCGATGCTTTTAATAACACCTAAAATGCCGCCGATTTCTTGGCTGCCCACTTTTAACTCGTCCATGAGTCGCATGGTGTTTTCCATATCCGATGCCAGTGCATCTATGCTCTGTGAGGTTTCAGCGACGGCCTGGCTATTAGCCGTTACCTGCTCAAGTGCGTCTCCAGCGGCTGTGGCCGCCAGAGAGGTATTCTCCGAGACATCGCGCACCGTGAGGCTCATTTCACTGATGGCCACCACCATTTGATCGGTCTGCTGGGACTGATGCTGTACATTTTGGGTGGTGGTGTTGGTGATGTTACTCAACTCATCGGCAGCGCTGGATTGGCGCCTGGACGATTGACTAATGTGTGCCACCGTATCGCGCAGGCGGGTCACCATGAGCACCATAGCCTGTTGCAGCGCGCCTACTTCACCACCGTGTGTGACAGGAATGTCGATCGTTAAGCGTCCCTCAGAGACCTTCTCTGCGGCGGCGGCAAGCGCGACAATGGGTTCGCTGATACTGCGCGCCATCCAGGTACCAACGACAACTATGGCCCCCACCGACAAGGCAATAATCAGCGTCGATAACCATTGCAGCTCGGTGACCGCAGCAAAGGCTTCGGACTCATCAATTTCTGCCAGCAGCGCCCAGTTAAAGTCGCCAAGCGCAACGGGGGTGTAGGCGGATAACACCGAGACTCCTCGGTAATCGCGCAGTATCACCGTGCCGGTTTCACCTCTCAAAGCGGCCTTGACCGCCGAGCTATCAATCAAACTTGTTTCTCCGTTGGCACTGAAGGAGGCCTGTACCGAGTGCACTTCTGGCGCGAGCACAGAGTCTGATCGCATGCGCTGATCACTGCCCACCAAATAGGCCTCGCTGGTTTCTCCAACGCCTTCACGCTGCTGCATGATGTTATTAATACTGTCGACCGATAGGCGCAGGGCCACCAGCATCACCACGTCGCCACGGCTGTTGAGTACCGGTTGTGCCAAGAAACTCACCGCGGCGTTTTGAATCGCGGCATAGGGTGCAATGTCGGCGATGGCGTAAGCCTTAGTTTTCAGGACTTTACGGGTTAGGGCGCCAAGGCTACTGCTCTGATATGTGCCGTCCAGAAGATTACTGTTCAGGTCGTCACCCTGACCAACTGTATAAAACACATAGCCGTCAGGGTTTATAAGGTAGAGGTCGTGATAGCCGTATTGTTCGGCGTACTTTTGATAGAAGTAGACGCCGTTGGCATCTTTCGGGCTGAATGCTTCGGCGACATCAATCTCCGAGAGCATCGCCCAGCGCAGCGTGTCATTGACTTTAATCGAGTCCCAAACCGATAAAACCGGTGTGCCGCGGCTGCCGATGATGACATCCGCCCCTGAGTTACCCGCCAGCGCATCTTTTACGGCGTAGGTTGATACGGTAATTTTATTGGCAAAGGATTTTTCAACCGTGCGTTGCTCTGGGTCAAGCAGGGAGTCGGAGCGCAAATGCAGATCGGGGCCGACCAAATACCCTTCACCAGTTTCCCCCATGCCCTCGCGAAGATGCAAAATTTTATTGATGGGCTGCAGCGACAGTTTCACGGCAATATAACCTAGGTGTTTGTCGTTGCCGGAGAAAATTTGCGTCATGACAAACGCCGCTGGCTCACCGTCTGTGACGGTATAAGGCTGCATGTCGCTCATATAAACAAACTGCCGCACACCGTTCTTAACCTGTTCAAATACCCGGCCAAACGCCGTGTCTGTAAATGCGCTGTCGTGAAGGTTCATGCCCATGTCATCGTCGTAGGCATCGCTATAAATAATCAAACCCTTGCTGTCGACCAACAATACATCCTGCCAATTGTTGTCCTCCATCAGCGTTGCAATGCGCTTTCCGTAGCGGTAATACTCATTGTTCCAGAGCTTGCCTCCAGGCTCGCCACCGTCTTTTTTCACAGCGCGTATAAAAGCCGCCATGGCTTGCTGCATATTGGGGTCACCCTTGAGTGAGCCGACCGCCGTTTGTGTGTTCTCAAGGTAGGCTTCGAGTTGACCTCGCTTAATCGACTGCACAGCTTGCAGCTTGCGCACCGCCTCTTGGCGCATGACATCCACTAGGTCAATCAGTACTCCCATGTCATTCTGGCGGCTGTTAAAGAACCCTTCAATTTGTGACGCTTTCAGGCTGCGCAGGGTTTCAAGCTGGTTAAACGCCTGCTGCTCTAGGGCGCTGCTGGCGCGGTTAATACTGAGCAGGGCATAGGTCAACAGAGGCACAAGGGCCAGCACCAGAAAGGTCGCCATCAACTTATGGTTCAGCTTGGAGAGGTTCATTGCGCGGGTTATTCCTTTGGATATTTTATTTCGTTTAGTCAGTGTAGATGGTGTGACTTGTTTGTTATGGCCTGTGACAAGGGGCGCTGTCCGCTGTTCGTTATTTTGCTCAAGCTGTTGAATATGTCGGCCGCTTAAAGGCAAACTTTAAGCCCACATAACCACATTGACCATGAGTGCTATGACGGGTCGTTTTCTGGGGGGTAGAATGTTCGCAATTGTTTCTTGGCTGTAAATAGGCGCTGTATGGGTTTTGCTAAAAAGTTGTTAGGGGCCAGTTTGGTGATGCAGATTACCTGCGGCATAGTGCTCGGTGTGCTCTTCGCCGTGATCTCAACAAGCTGGGCGACGCAGTTCTCCCTCGTCGGTGGTTTGTTCGTCCAAGCGCTCAAAGCGGTGGCGCCTATATTGGTGTTTGTACTGGTGATGTCGTCTATCGCTAATCAGCGTGCGGGACAACAGACACACATGAAACCCGTGTTGTTGATGTACGCGCTGGGTACCATTTGTGCGGCCTTAGTGGCGGTGGCTCTGAGCTACGCCTTCCCGCTGACCCTGCAACTGAATCTGGATGCGGTGGTCAGCAAGTCGCCGCAACACATCTCCGAGGTACTGGGTAGCGTGCTGTCGAACGCGGTGGTCAACCCGGTATCGGCGCTGATGAACTCTAACTTCATTGGCATTCTGGTATGGGCCGTTGTACTGGGCGTGGCCCTGCGCCGTGCCAGCGATTGCACCAAACAGGTATTGTCGGATGTCTCCGACGCTGTCTCCTCCATGGTGCACCTGGTCATTCGCTTTGCGCCGCTTGGCGTTATGGGGTTGGTGGCCGGCACCGTCTCCACCACTGGTTTCAGCGCGCTGGCCAGCTACGCACATTTGCTGGGCTTGCTGCTGGGTGGCATGTTGATCGTGGCGCTGGTGATAAACCCGCTGTTAGTGTGGTTGAAGACCCGCGAAAACCCTTACCCTCTGGTGTTTATCTGCCTGCGCGAGAGCGGCGTAACGGCCTTCTTTACCCGCAGCTCGGCGGCCAACATCCCCGTCAACCTCGAGCTGTGTAAGAAGCTCGACCTGCACGAAGATACCTACTCAGTCTCTATCCCGCTGGGAGCCACTATCAACATGGCCGGCGCGGCCATCACCATTACGGTTTTGTCTCTGGCGGCCGTGAATACGCTGGGTATCCAGATCGACATCACCAGCGCCATCTTACTGAGCTTGCTGGCGGCTGTGTCAGCCTGTGGTGCATCGGGTGTGGCCGGTGGCTCGCTGCTACTGATTCCACTGGCTTGTAGCTTGTTTGGCATCCCCAACGATGTCGCTATGCAGGTGGTGGCGGTTGGCTTTATTGTCGGTGTATTGCAGGACTCAGCGGAGACAGCCTTGAACAGCTCTACCGATGTGGTCTTCACCGCGGTCGTGTGTCGCGATAAAGCGTGATTGATTTGGTGGTTACGAGTTCGTGAGAGCCGACTTCACAGGTTAGGCCCCGTGTTGCCATTGTTGGCTGATGCGCAGACCAACTAACAGAGAGGCGTGCCTCTCCAATTTTTAGGGGACGCGCGCCTTTGTTGTTTCTGGAGGGTGGTAAGCTTAGTCTGAGACCACAGGGGAGCAGGGGTTTGGATAGATCGGCAATAGACATATCGTTAACAGATCGAGAAGCACTGCAACTGGCGAAAAGCTTGTTGGATAACCCAAGCTTGGCGGCCAAAATTACCAACTACCTTGGCGCGCCGATTGAGAAGGGCTTAGAGCTGCTGCCGGCAAGTTGGAACAAGAACCTTAGCGAGGTGACGCAAACGGCCCTGTTAAAGGCCAGTGACGCGGCTATCTTTACCTTGCAGGATGCGCCTTTTACCGCACCCTCAAACCGCTGGCACAAACTCAGCGTGGCCTTCAGTGGCGGCGTCGGTGGTTTCTTTGGTCTTTCGGCGGTCGCCGTTGAACTGCCGCTCTCGACCACCATCATGTTGCGTTCCATCGCCGATATTGCCCGCAGTGAGGGGGAGTCCATCAGTGACGTCGAAACACAGATGGCCTGCCTTGAGGTGTTTGCACTGGGCGGCGACAGCCGTGAGGATGATGGCGCCGAGACGGGTTATTTTACCGTACGCGCCTCCTTGGCCCGCTCGGTATCCGAAGCCGCCGAATACCTTACCCGCAAGGGGCTGAGTGATACGGCGGCGCCGCTGCTGGTGAAATTGATCAGCAAAGTTGCCGAGCGTTTTGGTGTGCAGGTGACCCAAAAGGCCGCGGCCCAAGCGATACCTGCGTTGGGCGCTGCCGGTGGTGCCATCGTCAATACCTTGTTCATCGATCACTTCCAAGGCATGGCGCGCGGGCATTTTATTGTGCGCAGGTTGGAAGGTATCTACGGGGCAGAGTCGGTGCAGAAACTGTACCTGACGCTCTAGCGAAGAGGGCTGTAGACGCTGCTCGGACGATAGTGCAGTACTCAAACTCGTACAGCCCTGATCTCTGTCTAACGGCCGTATATCCTGCATGGCGGCCGCACCCGAGGCTCGCAATTGGGCTACAATGGCCGGAATTATTTTCTGCTCTGGAACCTGTGATGCTAAAAGCGCTACTGCTCGACATGGACGAAACCCTCTGTGACACCACCCAAGCCAATGTAGAGGCCAAGTGGCTAATGGGGCAGGCGGTTGCCGAGCGTTTCTCTGTCACCGATGGCGAGGGTTTTGCCGACGCCTATGTCACAGGAATTTACCGCGATTGGAGCGCGACGCAGCGCGCGCGTTATATGCCCATTATTGAGCAGCAGAGCGAGAGTGCGTTTCGTATTCAATTGATTCGTGACCTGCTGGGTGAGCGGGGTGTGAGTCAAGTCAGTGAGTCGGAAGCGGTGGCCCTTCAAGATAAGTTCGACGCCGACCGTTTGGATTCTTTTGCATTCTACCCTGGCATTGCAGAGTTCTTGGCGGATGCGCGCAAGTCGTTAACCCTGGTGGTGATCACCAACGGCCCGGTATTTTCACAGGTGCCCAAGGTAGAAGCGATAAACTTGGCCGACCACGTTGATCACATCATCATCGGCGGTCAGGAGCCAGAGCAAAAACCCGCCGTGTCTATCTTTGAAAAAGCCCTAAGGCTTGCCGGCTGTGAAGCCTCTGAGGCCATACACGTCGGCGACAGTTTGGCCGCCGACATTGCCGGTGCACAAAACAGCAATATCACCTCGATTTGGATTCAGCACCAGCAGCCACTCGACGCAGAACTAGGGATTAACCCCAGTCACACCGTCATGCACCCCCGTGAAATTCCAGCTTTGATTCGCGAGCTACATCAAGGCGAGTAATATTTACATTGTTTTAAATAGAGAGATGGCGATGCGCCGTAAGGGTTTATGACTAGTATCCGCAACAACTATATCAATGCCAATGGGCTGTCTTTTCACTTTGCCGAAGCTGGCGAACGCGGCAAGCCGTTGATGCTTTTCCTGCACGGTTTCCCAGAGTTTTGGTACGAGTGGAAGGATTTTCTACCGGTTTTCGCCAGTGATTATCACTGTGTGGCACCTGATCAGAGGGGTTATAACCTCAGTGATAAACCCACTGAGGTAGCGGCCTACCGGACGAATGTTCTCATTGACGATGTCGCAGCCATTGCCGCGGCTTTTTCTTCGGGAAAAAAGTTTACCCTGGTGGCCCATGACTGGGGCGCGGCGGTGGCTTGGGGGCTGGCGATTAAAAAGCCAGAGTTGTTGGATAGGCTAATCATCCTCAACGGGGTTCACCCAGCGGCGTTTCAGCGAGAACTTAAACGCAACCCTGCGCAGCTGGAGGCCAGCCAGTATATCCATGCCATGCAACAGGGGGGCGTTGCTGAAGAGTATTCAAAAGATAACTACGCCGGTTTTTGGAATTGCTTAGCGCCCTCTAATGGGCAGGGCGGCCTGCCTGAAGAGGATAAAGCGCAATACCTTGAGGCCTACGGCCAACCGGGCGCCGCTCAAGGAATGATTAACTGGTATCGAGCCATGAAGATCAAAACGCCAAAACAAGTTAAAGGTAAGGCCGCGGGCGAGACAGCCTTTGACCCAAGCACGCTTGTGGTAAAAGTGCCAACACTGCTGCTCTGGGGCTTGCAAGATGAGGCGTTATTACCCGGTTGTATAGAAGGGTTGAATGAATTTGTCAGTGACTTAACCCTTGAGACTCGGGATGATTGTGGCCACTGGATTGTTCATGAACAACCGCAATGGTGTATTGAACGTATTCAACATTGGTTGGCATAATATTCAAGTGATCCAAGCTCTTGAGCTTCTTAACTGTCGCGAATAAATGGCCGTGTTTGCCATAGAGGGCAACGGAGAACGGATTAAGTCTAATAATCCACTGGGGCGCACTGAAGTCGCGGTTCGAGGTAATCTTGTTTAGCCTTTCAGTATTAGAAAAACTAAAAAGGCCGTTACACTGAGTAACGGCCTCTTTGTTTTCTACTTATCTCTTCTTGCTTCTTAAGCGCTGTTTTTTAACAAACGTTCGATTTCACGACTAAACAGCCACAGACGATCCTGACCCCACAGGGCCAACACCTCTTTCCCTTCGGCATCGAGCAAGCGAAAACTCGGTACACCCCAGCTGCCAAAGCCGTACATGGCGAGGCGGTTTTCTTCTAATGTATTTTCCCAGCCGGGTGTGCCAACAAGGCCTTTCGCTTGCTTCCAGTCGAGGCCGGCTTTTTCGACAACCTTCTGCAGGCCTTTATCGTTATTGGTGTTCACACCCTCGGCAAAGGCTGATGACAAGAACGCGCTCAACAATTCAGTGCCTTTACCTTGCTCGCAGGCCCAGGGGTAAAGGGAGTAGGCGCGCCTGACAGGCTCGCCAATGGGGTCGTAAAAATTGCCGTATTTTATACCGAGCGCTCTTGCCTCGCGCGTGCAGTCAGCAAAGATGTACATGCCTTTTTCACGGGTGGCGGGCACGCCTCGCATGACCATGGGCAGTACCGGCCGTACCACCAGTTTTACACCCGACTCCTGAGCAAGTTGTACTGCGCGGTCAAAAATCATCGCGGTGTAAGGGCTGCGCAATGAGGCGTAAACCTCAAAGGTTAGGCTGCCGTTGTCTTTGGCGCCGTTGGTTGTAATGGCAGGACGGGGCGCCAGAATGCGATCTTGCGGCGTGCGATGCACGTGCAGGTCACGCAGGCGGCCCTCTAGGTGGTAGAGGCGATCAACTCCCCAGTACCATTCACCTTCGTAATAAAACATCGCGCCTGAATAATGTTTTAATTCGGTACGGCGCTCGGTGCCCTGTGCAACTTTATCTTGTACCTCGGCTTCGCTGGCTTGACCAAACCGATCGGCTAGCGTTTGTAGCGCCGCAACATCATCGGACCAGAGCGCCTGGCCAACCTGGTCGGCTATTTCAATAAAGGTTTTTGAATCTTGCTTCGCCAAAATGGCCGATGCTAAGGCTAAGGCGTCAGGATTGACGGGTTCTGCGTGCTGAGGAAATTCCAGACCATAGTGGGGCGCTATGAGATGCGAATCAACGCGCGAGAGCTGTAATAACAGGTCGGGTTCTACCGAGTTGTCGCCCTGAGGGCCGCTTACAAGGTGACAGACCAACTCTATGTCATAGCTGGCCAGTAGAGGTTTAAGCATTTGCGCGGCCAGGTGCGAGTATCCATCATCCAGCTGATGGAAATATTCCACCACATGGTGGCGCTGTTGTTTCTGTCGTTGATCTTCACGCTTGGCACGGCGTTTCTCGAGCCCGCCTGGGCGATTAATGTGGCTGACGATCTTGGACATTAACCAACGTTTTAGTGGCGATGGCGTCATAGACGCGGCGCCACCCTGATCTTTAAATTCTTCGCTCATAGGGCTCTCTTATATTCTAATTTTGGGGGGCGTTCTATTGGGCGAAACTTTGGTCGCGATTTATGTATTTGCCTATTAATCACTTTCGCTCTCTGAGCGGATTTTTGAGGCGGACAACAGAATCAAACTGGCGAAGATAATCTCAGCGCCGATCAGATCGATGGCCAGACTGGCGTCATGAAATAACCAAGCCACTACCCGGAAGGTCGCGGCCAGTGAAACGGTTATGGCGGCGGCGTGTAGCCAGGTGCGGTTTTTTGTGACGAGTCCGAGAATGATCATCGCGCTGCCGCCCAGAAAAAAGGCGGTCATGTCACCGAGCTGGCTGCTTCGACCCACACCCTCTTGAACAATCATGCCGAGATCCTGCGCGGCGGCCGTGGGGTTAATCAGCCAGGTTAATCCAATGACTAAGAAGGCGAGGGCCGGTATAAGCGCAGCAAAGCGCGAGAATTTGTCCATAGTTATAACCTTATAAGTTGCGTTGGCGACTACATCAGGTCGTTGGATGTAATCACCTTACTGTGGGCCGGCAAGCTGATCATGCTGCCGTCCTGCCCAAGGGTGATGTTTCCTTCATAGGCATCACTGACGCCGTCTAGGTAAACGCTTGCCATGCCCGGTGCGATTAAAGCCGGTACAACGTGGTAGTACATCAGGTGACCAACCTTGGCGCCGGTGGCTATTTCGGCCACTTCAACGGGCGATGCGTGATAGTCGGTGATGTCGAACATGATCTTCCCAATGATAGCATTGCCGGTTTTCTTGGCGACGTCTTCCATGATGCCGATCAGCTCGCGGTTAAGGGCTTCGTGCACGAGTAGGTCTACACCCTGAGACATGGCTTCCAGGTTGGCGGATTTAGCCGTGTCGCCACTGATTACGACGGAGCGGCCTTTGTAGTCGAAGCGATAGCCGACCGCAGGGTGTACGGGCTCATGGTCGACCGTGAAGGCGCTGATGGTCAGGCCGTCTTTTTCAAAGACGGTAACAGACTCGCCTTCGGCCGGCGGCGTAAACTCCTGGGCCACCATGCCAGTGCCTGATAGTGGCGCAACCAGGTCGGTGTGGTGCTCGTGACGGTACTGGGCGTCAAAACTGTAGCTTTGGTTGAAACCTTCGACCACCGTTGCTGTACCGAGAGGACCGATCACCGGCAGAGGTGAGGTGTTGGCGGCGTTAACCCAGCGCATCATAGCCATCTCGCCCAAGCCATCGATGTGGTCTGAGTGAAAATGCGTCAACAGTTGTGCGCTGATCTCGCCCATGGGCACTTGCATAGCACCAAGGTTGCGGCTGCCGCCTGTACCCGCGTCGACGGTAATCACCGTGTCGCCAGCGACCACGGCAACGCAAGGCCCAGAGCGCTTAGGGTCGGGCATCGGGCCGCCGGCGCCGCACAAAATAACGTGCAGGCCGTCGTCTAGGTCGGCCACCATGCTTTTGCCAAGACGCTGCTCGGCCACACGTTCGATGAGCGCTTTACTAAGCGGGACGCGCTGGCTATAGACAGCACTGGTGAGGACAATCAGCGCTAATAAAGTGATGGATAACTTTTTGTTCATGACAATACCTATATTCAAGAGGGCAACTGACGAATTGCCCAGCCATTATGATGTGAATATTCTTTTGTGTGACTCGTCTATTTTTGCAGCATGGTGCGGGCGCCGGCTTTAAAGTCTTCCTGTTCTTTTTCTTTCCCAGGTTTGAGCAGGCTGTCGAGGTCAACCGGGACTTTAATGCCTTCGCTCATGCCGGGCATGTCTTTCATGGCGTCCATCCAGCGACGCAGGTTGTCTAACCCTTCTGTCTCCACCCCAGACCAGCGATAGGTGCGCACCCAACACCAGTTGGCAATGTCGGCAATAGAGTAGTCATCGGCCAGCCATTCGCTGTTGGCCAGATGTCCGTCGAGTACTTCGAACAAGCGGCGGCACTCATTTTGGTAGCGGTCGATAGCCGGTTGAATCTTCTCGGGGAAGTAGCGGTAAAATACATTGGCTTGTCCCATCATCGGACCCACACCGCCCATCTGAAACATCAACCACTGCACCACCTTCGAGCGGGCTTTGGCTTCAGTTGGCAACAACTTACCGGCCTTGTCAGCCAAGTACATCATGATGGCACCGGACTCGAAGACGACAAAGTCGTCGTTGTCGCAGTCGATGATGGCGGGAATACGGCCGTTGGGGTTGATGGCGAGAAACTCGGGTTTTTTTTGTTCGCCCTCCATTAATTTGATGTCTTTTACCGTGTATTCCAGGCCCAATGCTTCCAGTACACAAGAGGCTTTATGGCCGTTGGGTGTTGCGGCGGTATAGAGTTCAATCATGTTATTACCTAATCAGATTATTAAATGTGGCGTTAACCTTGGTGAAGTTTGATGAACGGCATTACACACTGAGTTGTTCAGCAGTATTGAGCGGTTGCTCGTGGCTATGCTCATGCTCACCAAGGGGTAAAATCTTAACGTTAAAGACCGCGTAGCCAATGGCCACGAGTGGGCAGATCAAATTGAAAAAACAATAGGGTAGATAGGCTAAGGTGGCAACGCCTAGGGTGGCGGCCATGAACGCGCCACAGGTATTCCACGGGATCAGCGCCGAGGTCACCGTGGCAGAATCTTCCAAGGTGCGCGACAGGTTAACTGGGGCTAGCTTACGGCGTGCGTATTCCAGCTTATACATGCGCCCGGGCAGAATGATGGAAATGTATTGGTCAGCGGTGATGATGTTGCAACCAATGCAGGTCAGCACCGTTGAGGTCACCAGCCCAGCGGTGGAATGCACTCGGCTTAAAACCCCCGCTATCAAACGGGCCAATAAACCAGCCTTTTCCATCGCCGCGCCAAAGGTCATGGCGGAGATAATCAACCATACGGTATTGAGCATCGAGCTCATGCCGCCGCGAGATAACAGCGAATCAATCACCTCGTTGCCGGTGCTGGATTGATAGCCATCAAACATCGCAACCCAGACGCCCTTGAGCAGCGCCATAGCCGGTGCAACGCTGTCGTCGCTCGCAAAAGCGTAGACAACCTCCGGTTGAAAGTTAACGGCGAACACGCCGCCGAGCAGGGCGCCGATTAAAATGCTGGGCAGTGCAGCCACTTTCTTCCACGCCAGCAGCAGTACCATCAACAGCGGTAGCAGTAACCAGACAGATACCTGATAGGTGTTGTTGATCAGCGCCAGAATCTCTTGAGTCTGCTCGTTGTCAGTGGCTGTCTCACGGCTTAAGCCCAGGTAGGCGAACGCCATTAACGACAAAAGAATACTGGGCACAGTGGTCCAGAGCAGGTGTTGGATATGGGCAAACAAGTCGGTGCCAACCACGGCGGGGGCCAGGTTAGTGGTGTCCGAAAGTGGCGAGAGTTTATCGCCGAAGTAGGCGCCGGAGATGATCGCCCCGGCTGTGATCTCGATGGACAAACCCAGCCCCGCCGCAACGCCAATCATGCCCACGCCAATGGTGCCGG
>Ga0209081_1001015_pt1 | contig 16792 bp, 13 predicted proteins | sample GOMGulsemesocosm_4_FD_184636 | JGI IMG/M metagenome (GOLD analysis project Ga0209081, IMG submission 184636) | Methane-oxidizing microbial communities from mesocosms in the Gulf of Mexico - GOM15B Gulf of Mexico (SPAdes) (version 2) | ecosystem: Environmental > Aquatic > Marine > Cold seeps... | reverse complement strand
TTAACTTTGGACTAAATTGTGCATCATCGGTTTGACCTGAATTAGCAGAAATACGATGGCTTTCTACATCATATAGATAAAAGTCGCCTCGTAACCCTAAGATGGACTTAAATTTATCGGCCCACTGAATTTCATTTTCAAGATAGATTCCGATACTGGTTTGACTCACCTCGTGCTCAGTTACTGTACTTAGAACCTCTCTTGCCTTGCTTTTATATAAACCTACATTAGGAATATAGTCATGCCTGATTTGTAGACCCGCCGTGTTTTTAATATCAAAACCAAACCAGTCATCATATTTAGTATGCTTGCCCTCGCCACCAAAAATATAACGACGGTCTCTCTGAGTGATTTGGTCACCATTAACCGGGTCATTTAGGAAGTAAGTGAAATTAGAATATAAGTTGAAGTCAGAGTAAACCGCATAGGCAGAAACTTCGGTTTCACCGTATTCGGATTGTAACCACCAATTGCCCGATAAACTATAACGCTCCATATCACCGCCAGCGGTAGGGTCAATGGTGTCAAATTTAGAATACCCCTGTTGTTCAACGGCTCGTGAAGGAATTTGCTCTGTGGAGTCCCAGTTGCTATGGTAAGCCGTTCCTACAACCGCATAGCCTTTGTAACCATCGTCTACGGTATAGCGCAATAAGCCATTAAATTTATTCAGGCTTTCTTCTTTATCCCAGGGACCTTCGTAAAAATTTACTTCAGCGCCGTATAATAAATCACCATCGCCCAGTTGATGAGAGTTAGCGACGACTCCTCGGTAATAGTCATCTTCACCATAACCAAATTTTAACAAACCTTTATCCAACCGGTGCTTGGTATGGAAGCGAACATAACCTGCGGAAGAGAAGTCCCCCATTTCGGCATGGTAAGGGCCTTTACCGAATTCAACAATATCTACCAGTTCGGGAATGATGCTATTAAGGTCTAAATAACCTTGACCATGTCCATGAGAGGGGAGGTTTAAAGGGACGCCATCGACCATGCCTGAGAAATCAGTCCCATGATCTAAATTAAAGCCTCGTAAAAAATATTGATTGGCTTTGCCACTGTGCTGAGTTGCCATCATTCCAGGGACTAATTCGACCAGCTCGCCTGGGCGGGACAGGGGGCGAAATTCAAATTCTGGTTGGCCGATAACGCCAGACGATGCGGAATCAGTTCTACCTAACAAATCTGATGCACGCCCCGTGACTTCAATTACTCCAAGTTCAGAAACAGGGGTTGATTCATCTTGAGGATGTGCTGAAATATTGGCAGAAGAAAATAAGCTAATTAAAGAAAAGCTAATGCTGCTAATGATATGTCGATGAATTAACTGATGAGATGTCATTGAAAGAACCCGGGCAAAATATTAGAGGGTTATTCTAATAAATACACGGAAACAGGAAGATGACAGCAAGATTACAATTTTGTCATTTTTGCTATTTAAGAGGAATACTCGGGTTTTGGTGGGAAAATAAGTTCTACTTGAGTACCTTGTTGTAATTGACTAGATATTAATACCTGTCCACCGTGTAGATCCATAATAGATTTAACGATAGCTAAACCTAACCCCGAGCCTTGTTTCTCACGTTGACGAGATTTATCCGCTCGAAAAAAACGGTCGAAAATCTGTGGTAGAAGTGTTTCATCAATGCCTTCACCCGTATCTGTAATAGTAATAGATACAGATTGTTCGGCGGAGGTAGACGCGGTAAGCGTAATGATTCCTTGAGCTTTGGTATAACGAAGGGCGTTAGAAATTAAGTTGCTTAATACTCGGCGAAGTAGATTAGGGTCAGCATAGAGTTCAATTTGGTTTGATTGATAGGTGATTGCAACCTGTTGATCGGATGCCAGCATGTCATAAAACTCAGTGATAACTGCAAATTCCTTTGCAATAGGAAAAAGGACTGGGGTAATTTCTGTTTTTGGGTTTTCTGCGCGCGCTAAAAAAAGTAACTCATCAATCATTCTGGCAATTCGCTGGCACTCTTCAATATTAGATTCTAGGATTTCCTGGTATTCTTCAGATGATCTCTTTCTTGATAAGGCAACCTCAGCCGTGCCCATTAAATTATTGACTGGGGTGCGTAACTCATGAGCTAAATCAGCTGAAAATTGAGATAGACGAGCAAAGGATTGATCTAATCTTACTAGCATTTGATCAAAGGCATTCGCTAATAAAGCGATTTCTTCAGGCCATTGTCCTGAGTTAACCTGTTCATTTAATTGATGAGCATTAATGTTATGAATGGTTTTAGTAATTTGGCGTAAAGGGCGTAACCCTTGGCGAGTCACCCAAAAACCAGTTAAAGCGGATGCCAGTACACCGAAAATCAATACGGCAGTCAGGGTGCGTTGAAAATCTGTTAATAAGCTTTCATCAGGGGCTAATTGTAAAAGTGCTTGGATGAGTACTTTTCTAGATTGCTGATCACTGATAGTGACCGCCCAAGCACTACCCAATAAAAATAATTGCTCTGATTCAGGGTTAACTTTAATAATGGAGATAGATTGAGTGTCTTGTGAGTCCACTAAAGGAAAAACAAGGTTTTTTGGTATGGATTGGGGAAGGTTGGACTCGACTAATAAATTATTTTGTTCATCATAAAGGCGTAGAAAAATATGATGAGGAATGCCGGGGTGGATGGCTGAGGAATGGGTGGCCTGGGAGTGATGGTGTTCCGCATCAATGAGATCATGTAAAGTTTCACCGAGCAAAGAAGAATCTTTAAAGTAATGTCTCAGTTCGACTATTTTTGCGCTCAGTAAACTTTCGTGTTCTTTTTGTAGGTGATCAAGCACTGACCAATAAAGTAAACCTGAGGCGATTAATAAGACACTAAAGGTGGTGCTGGCATAAAGAATAGCTAGTTTTTTAGCCAGTGGTTGTAATGAAGGTGGGTTATTTTTGTTCAAAGGCATAGCCAACACCTCGGATCGTATGAATTAACTTATTCTCAAAGGGGTCGTCCACTTTGTTACGTAAGCGTCTGATGGCAACATCAACTACATTGGTGTCGCTATCAAAATTCATATCCCATACCTGTTCGGCAATGACTGTTCGAGAAAAGACTTCTCCTGGCCTGCGAGCCATTAACAGGAGTAACTGAAATTCTTTAGGGGTTAAATCAATACGAACATTATTGCGAGTCACCCGGTGTTTAATTGCATCGATTTCTAGGTCTGCACACTGAATTTTTTGTATTTCTGTTGCTGTGCCTCTTCGTAAAAGCGTGCGGATTCGGGCTAATAGTTCAGAGAATGCAAAGGGCTTAACCAGATAATCATCAGCGCCTAATTCCAAACCTTTAACTCGATCTTCAACTGAATCCATTGCGGTGAGTAATAATATTCGTGTTTGAATATCTTTATTTCTAATCACGGATAACACAGACCAGCCATCAAGTAATGGCAGCATAATATCTAAAATGGCTAAGTCATAATTATTTTGTTCTAGGGCGCTTAAGCCATCAATACCATTGTCAACAACATCAACGGAAAAACCATTTTCTTTTAATCCCTTTGATAAAAAGGTTGCTGTTTTAGCTTCGTCTTCAATGATTAAAATACGCATAATTTAGTCAGCTTCTTTCATTAATCAACGCGCTGTTGGCCAATTGATTCAAGGGCAATAATTTTCCAGTTGCCTTCTATGGGAGAAATCTCAAGGGTCGCATGATAAACATTATCACGACGATGTTGATGTCCCCAATGAATCACTTCACCAGAGACCAGCCATTCGCAATCAAATAAATAGCTGTTGTCAAAGCCTGTAGAAATGAGTTCAATCTTTTGAATTTCAATGCTCGCTGTTTTAGCCCAGCCGCCATCTTGAGTTAAAAAGGATTGTCGATGTTGTAAATATAAAGTTTCGATTAAATCGCCACTCACGCTATAGGCTAACTGGTCATAAGTTGAGGATTCTTCTGTTGCTTCAAAAGCCCGATAAACATTCCATAATAATTGATTAAAAATGGGACTGGCTTGTTGCTCGGTTAGTTTTGCTTGTTTAAAGCTAATGTTCCCTGTTTGAAAGAGTTGATAAATTATAGCTAAGGTAAAAAGTAATAACACTGAATGGGTGTATTTACGAATTAATGTCGGAGTGAACTTATAGCTAATAATAAATAAAAGGATAAAACTTGAAATACCCAGTAGCGCATAGTTTTGTGCTGTTGACTGCGAACTATCTACTTTTACAGGGGTTACTTTTGCTTTGTTATCTAGTGCAGGTAAATCAATGTCAGCCAACATATTTTCCCATTCAAAAGTAGGGTATTTAGCGGTGACATAACTATCAAATAATCCCGCTGGGTCGTAGGCGCGAATAGCGACACGCTGGATATCCTTATTAAAAAGCTCCCACTGCCATTGTATCTTGTTGGGTATTTCAGCAATAGGATGGATAATGCTGACACCCATTAAGGTAGATACTTGCTGTTGTGCTTGTTGTGGCTCATAGGCTTGAATGTCAGACGCTCCCATGCGGATATAATCAACACGGTCAAGAATAGGGGGCGCTGTTGATCCTGTTACTAGTTTGTTTTTTGCTAATAAAAAAGCAGCAACCTTTTGTTTTAACATTGCAAATTCATCTGGGTAGATTAGTTGCTTGTCTCGGAGATCTAAATTAGCCCAGCTGGCCATTTCTTTAATTCGGACAACCACTTCGCTTTTTACTTGTTGAGGCTCTATATATAAAAAGGCCATGACAGGATCGTTGTGGTCACGCTTAAGTTTTGGATTGCTAAAATGACTGTACCATGGGTCTTGCCAGTTGAGCAGTAAAGACTCGGCAGAGGTTAATACAACATGGTCAATAACAGGTAAGCCTTGATGAGAAACGGTAATGATATAGTTTTTACCTGCAGTTTCAATGGCTTTAAAGTTTGGAGAAATTTCTATCTTCTGAGGCTGGGCTTTTAAAAAAGGGAAGAAAACAGTGATATAAGTAGCCGGGTTTTTTTCTTCAGCTGTAGTCGATGATTTTATAATAGCTTCAAGTGTTTGTTCTGCCTTAATGTTGAGCAGTTTTAAAGCAAACTGATTCAAGTCGATTGACGCTTTGCTCTCTTCAGGTTGAACTTTATAAAGCTGTGTGACGGCCGTTTCTTTTAGGTCTATTGAAACCTGTATGCCATCATCAACCACATCAATTGCAATACGTGTTGAAATATCCTCAATGGTTACGCCTGAATTCCAATCAGCATTTACCGTAGTTGAAATAATGCAAAGGCATAGAAAAATCTGAAAGCAAGTGACGAGCAGGTTGTAGCGGCTTAACCTGGCATATTTTGAGAACATAATTGAATACAGTGAGTGTTATTAGGCGGTATTAAGGAATGTGGATTCAATAATACCCGAGTCTGACTTGTCTTTTGTCTCCACAACCGAGCTAGAAAAATAGTTGCGTAGCTTGCTATGTGCCTGCTTTTCTAATACGAAGGTGAAAATAAAATCCTGAGACATACTGTCGGGATTTATTACATTCTCATTCCTAAAGGCAAAGAGGTCTCTTTTTACCATGAGGGGCAAGGAAATAATCCTCCCCTCATGGTAAAAAGCTTACGGTGTGATAGTCAGTTTTTTATGAGCAACTGTTAATCTTCTTCTGTATCCTTTTCACGGTTAAAGCGGTAAACAAAAAAGCGATAGATACCGTAAGCGATGGAAGCAACAAAAATGAAAAATAGATAAGGATAAAGAAAGGCTATGCTAAAGGGAGAGCCAATACCTACGCGTAATGGTATGCGAATTTTATCCGCAAACATATCATCACCAACCGTAGCAATTAAGGCATAGTGACCGGGCTTAGGGAAGTCGGCTTGAATTTGGGCAACCCCAGTTTTATAGGTTTGAGGCGTGATTAAAGCAATGGATTTACCATCAATCATTTCGCCACCTTCAGGGTTTTCTACTAACTCAATGACTTGCATACCAATCGGCATCTGACGTAAATCGCGATCTATAAAATCAAGGGCTAAATGGCTAAGGCCATGCTCAGGAAGCTCTTTACAAAAAGGTTTAAAGGTATGTCTTTTTTCCCCATCAGGTTTAGGCTGTTGGTAGGTCGTTAAATGCACAATATAAAAGTCAGTGGTGATCATGCATTCCAATGATTTTGTGGGATCATATTGTGATTGGCGTTGTTGCGCCATCGCCGTATTACTGTGAAAGCCCCAAAGTAATAGGATAAATAATAAAGAATTAAAAATGGTTTTTTTCACAGCGTCCTCTGTTGAATATTTGTAGAAGAAAAAATTAAGTTAGCGGCAATGTTATTCAGTAATCTCAAAGAAAAACTTTCCCGTCACAATATGTCCATCAGCAGATTGGACGCGGTATCTTACGCCATAGCGTCCAGGGGTGATTGGTTTTAAAGTCGTGACAAGGTGTGATTTATCAAAGGTTTCTAATGCGCCATCACCGTTATCAACACGCTCGCCTTTGGTATTTACTACCGCTAAGGCTGTGTACTTTGGGCCAACATTATCATCAAACCAAACCTCTACCTGAGTGGGAATGATATTAGAAGATGACTCTTTTTCAGGCGCTGATTTCACCATAATGGCATGAGCTGAAACCCATTGGCTCCAAGATAAACTCAGTGTCAAAGCAAGTAATAATATTTTTTTCATAGTGTGTAATGTTCTTTTTAATTATTCTAATTCTGAGATGATTGCTAAGGCATCCCCGTTTTTTTGCCATTCCGTCCAAAAAAACCGAAAACCTTTTGGCGTGGCAATAATTCTAGGGTGAGAGGGTTCTGCTCCCTCACCTGTTAATTTTAGTTCATCAGACCAAGATAAGCCGCCATCATTTGATGCCCGGGTTATTACGGATTTTGATTCGAAGTTGCCCGCTGTGTAAATAATTCTAAGGTGTTCATTATCTAATGCGGCAATATCACCTGATGCACTAAAATTATCGCCTATTGATTGCAAAACAGCTATTTTAGCTTTGTTTAACTCAGACTGGCTATAGTAAATGCCTTTGTTACTTGTTTTTCCATTCCAGATGGCCGCATGTAAAAGAGTCTTGTTATTCATTTGAGTCGAGGTAAGGCCTCCACCCTGGTGTGGGCAACCGATAAACTCCCAAGAAAAAGAACCTGCTGTTTGCGGTTTTTGCCAAGATTTTCCGCCATCAAGGGAAGAGGTTAAATACATATCTCGGGGGCTATCATCTCGAAATAGCACGTGAATATTGTCTTTTTTATCAACGGTAATGCTTGCCCAGCAACAGGTGCAGGCTGTTAATTCCAAGTTTTTATGCTGATCCCATTGATCAGCTTTATTTCTCAAGCGAGCATAACGAAGCCCTTGAGTATTCCCTGCTTCTTCACGATCATCAAGCCAGACAACATGAAAATGACCTTGGCTATCAACGCTTAGGTCAAAATAGCCCTGATCAATTTTTGCATATTGCTCACTGACGGGACTCGGTATTTGTTTCCATGATTGACCAAAATCTTGGGATAATGCCACAGCAATCTTGCCCGTCCAAGGTTCTCCACCTTTTGTTTGCCAAACGACCATCACTGTATTACCCGAAGCGGCAAGTTGAAAGTCATTGCCTCGCTTTGATTTTTTTACCGAGACTAAGCGTTGATTAACAGTAATAGGGGCCCGCCAGGAACTTCCCCCATCAGAGGAACTCATGTATTTTAAAGCAAGCTGCTTTGTCCGACTATCTATGCCAGAGAATAAAGTATGCAATATTCCTTTATCAGAATAGACATCTAAGGTATGAACTGTTTTTAATCCCGTTGGGATGTTTTTTTGTATTGGGGTCTTATGGCTTAATAATGCGCAAGAAGGTAAGGTAAGAATTATCAGGATAGATAGGAACCTTAATAAATTAAGATGAGAAAACGAAGGTTTATTTTGCATCATTAAGATCTTTGTTCTAAATTGTTTGCTATGAGAGCTTGCTGTTGTGATTAAGTTCCTTGGACTTGATCAGAGGTTTCTTAAGCGTTCAGTCTATATTAGATCTTATTTAAAGGTCAATTATAGGTGGGTATTAATGGATAAGGGAGAGATTTAAAATTAAGTTGGCTGAGAGTGAGGGTCTAAATTGCTATATGGCTTGAATATGAGTAGTATGAGCATACATTCATGAATGTATTTTATATATGGGGTGTTCTTGGCGTTTAATTGCTATTTAAAATACAGGTTTAGATTGAATATATGAAGGTATCTGAACTATTCATAGCTATCAGGGTTTAATCATTATAAAACTGGATGCTGGATTTTATAATGATAACGATGATTTTTAGGTTGAATTTGAAATTATTAAAATAAAAAAAATAAAGGGGTAAATAAAATGACTATTGGTGGAATTATTGCTATTTTTATAGCGATTTGGATTTATAGAACAGCTAAAGAACATAAGACGGGTCGTGGCTTTTATTGGGTTGTTGGAAGTTTTGTTGTTTTTTTAATCATGCAGTTTATTATGATTAAATTTAATATGATAATTATTGAGACTTTCGATACAGATATCGGTAGTGATTACGATGATGCGGGTGGTTTGAACAATAGAGATAATGCAGACTCAGCTGGACTACAGTCTGGAGCAGGCGGTACTGTCATCGGTATTATTTTTGAATTCCTTCCATGGGTTGTACCTTTCTTTGTTGTTGCTATCATTAGACAATTGTTCATGCTGAAACAATCTTTTAGCTTTATGGGGTTATTTGAAGGCCTTAAACCAATGTTTATTAGTGTTAAGGACAGCTTTAAAACATCATCATAAATCTTTAGTGATGAGTTGAAACAAAAAAGCCTAGATTAATCTAGGCTTTTTTGTTTGTAGGCTATTGAAAAATCAGCTGGTGACCAGTGAGACAATAGATATAATAGTAAAAACAAACAGTACTGTAGCAATAAAGCCAACTATAATATAGTCAGACAATTTGCCGTGCTCAAAATCTAATTCTCTGTTTTTTTGACTTTGTACACCAATACCAGCGGCAAGAACGCTTTTTATAACATGCAGTAGACCTGGCTTTGACATTCTGTTCTCCAGCTTGTTTATTAGGGTTTTATAATATACTCCTGAGTGGCATCAGGCAATCATTAAATATACGATCAATTGGGTCAACTTCCAACCTTTAATTTCTATGAATAATATCGAATTATTAAAACAGCAACTATCACAGCGTATTTTATTTCTTGATGGTGCGATGGGCACAATGATACAAAGCTACCATCTAGAGGAAAAAGATTATCGTGGCGAGCGCTTTGCCGATTGGGAAAGTGATCTGAAAGGCAATAATGATTTACTGTCATTGACCCAGCCGGATATTATTAAAGCTATTCATAGGGCTTATTATGACGTAGGGGTTGATATTGTTGAGACCAATACTTTTAATGCCACCAGCATAGCCATGGCTGATTACAATATGGAGTCATTGGCTTATGAAATTAATTTTGAATCGGTTCGCCTAGCTAAAGAGGTTGCCGCAGAGTTTACCGCATTAACGCCCGATAAGCCGAGGTTTGTCGCAGGAACATTGGGGCCAACAAATCGTACTGCATCGATGTCACCCGAGGTCAACGACCCAGGGTTTAGGAATATCAGTTTTGATGAATTAGTCGAAGCCTATACCGAAGCCATCCGCGGCATGTGTGATGCTGAGGTGGATATTATTTTAATCGAAACTATTTTTGATACCTTAAATGCCAAAGCCGCTATTTTTGCAGTAGAACAGTATTTTGATGTATTAGGCTATAAATTACCTGTAATGATTTCAGGCACTATTACAGATCAATCGGGACGGACGTTATCCGGCCAGACCGCAGCGGCTTTTTGGAACTCATTAAGCCATGTTGACCCTATTTCTATTGGTTTTAACTGTGCCTTAGGTGCGACTGAATTACGCCAATATATAGAAGAAGTTTCAACCCTTTGTGATACCCATATTTCTGCTCACCCTAATGCAGGTTTACCGAATGAGTTTGGTGAGTATGATGAAACGCCAGAAGAAATGGCTAAAGAATTGGCTGATTGGGCAGAACAAGGTTATCTAAATATCATTGGTGGCTGTTGCGGTACATCGCCAGAATATATTAAAGCGATTGTTGATGCGGTACAAAAACATGCGCCCAGAAAAATACCGACATTAGAAAAAAAATGTCGATTATCTGGACTAGAACCATTCAATATTAGCGCAGATTCATTGTTTGTTAATGTCGGGGAAAGAACCAATGTCACGGGTTCTGCAAGATTTAAACGCTTAATTGTAGAAGGTGACTTTGAAACCGCATTAAGCGTTGCTAAAGAACAAGTTGAAAATGGCGCGCAAGTTATTGATATCAATATGGATGAAGGCATGTTGGAATCAAAAGAAGCGATGGTGCGGTTTCTGCATTTAATCGCCTCAGAGCCTGATATTGCCAAAGTACCCATTATGATTGATTCCTCTAAATGGGATATTTTAGAAGCTGGACTTAAATGTATTCAAGGTAAAGGTATCGTTAATTCAATCTCTATTAAAGAGGGCGAAGAAAACTTTATTAAACAGGCTAAATTAATTCGTCGTTATGGCGCGGCTATGATCGTGATGGCTTTTGATGAAGATGGCCAAGCAGATACTATGGCGCGTAAAATTGAGATTTGTCAGCGGGCCTATAAAATTTTGACTGAAGTGGTTAATTTCCCACCCGAAGATATTATTTTTGATCCCAATATTTTTGCCATTGCCACAGGGATTGATGAGCATAACAACTATGGGGTGGATTTTATTGAAGCCACCCGTGAAATTACCAAAACTTGTCCACATGCTTTAATTTCTGGGGGAGTCTCCAATGTCTCTTTCTCCTTTAGAGGCAATAACTTAGTTCGTGAAGCGATTCATGCCGTGTTTCTTTACCATGCCATTAAAGCAGGAATGGGAATGGGGATTGTTAATGCAGGGCAGTTAGCAATTTATCAAGATATTCCTGATGAATTACGTAATGCGGTAGAGGATGTGGTACTTAATCGCAATCCTGATGCAACGGAAGCCATGTTAGAAATGGCGCAGAAGTATCAAGGCGATGGGGCGGTTGCTAAAAAAGAAGACTTGGAATGGCGGAACTGGCCTGTCAGTAAACGAATAGAGCATGCTTTAGTTAAAGGTAATGCAGACTTTATTGTTGAAGATGCCGAGCAAGCACGATTAGAGTTAGATAGACCCTTACATGTGATTGAAGGGCCATTAATGGATGGCATGAATGTAGTGGGGGACTTGTTTGGCGAAGGAAAAATGTTCTTGCCGCAGGTGGTTAAATCCGCCCGAGTCATGAAAAAAGCAGTCGCGCATTTAATGCCGTTTATGGATGCCGAAAAAGACGGCGGATTGCAAACAAACGGTAAAATTTTGATGGCAACCGTTAAAGGCGATGTGCATGATATTGGTAAAAATATCGTCGGCGTGGTGTTGCAGTGTAATAACTATGAAGTGATTGATATTGGCGTGATGGTGCCCGCCGAGCAAATTCTTAGAAAAGCCAAAGAAGAAAATGTTGATATCATTGGCTTAAGTGGCCTGATCACACCCTCGTTAGATGAAATGGTACATGTTGCTAAAGAAATGGAGCGACAGGGTTTTGATATTCCATTAATGATTGGTGGAGCAACGACTTCACGCGCACATACCGCCGTAAAAATCGAGCAAAATTACCATGCCCCCACCCTTTATGTCACCGATGCGTCGCGTAGTGTAGGGGTTGTTAGCTCATTATTAAGTGATGAGTTAAAAGATGAATATATTGCTAAAACACGAGCAGAATATGAACTGGTACGTGAACGTCATAAAGGCCGTAAAGCTCAGCTTAAGCAACATAGCTTAGAAAATGCCCGATTGAATAAATTTGATGCGGGGAGCCATGAGCCAATTAAACCATCTTTCCTAGGTACAAAGATAATTGATTCGTTGCCTTTGGATAAATTAGTGCCTTATATTGATTGGACACCTTTTTTCCAGACGTGGGAATTATCAGGTAAGTACCCTAAAATTCTAAAAGATGAAGTGGTTGGGGAAACGGCGACTAAACTATTTGCTGATGCTAAAAAGATGTTAGATCAAATAGTCAGTGAACAATGGTTAACAGCCAAGGCAGTGATTGGTTTTTATCCTGCCAATAGTATTGATGATGATATTGAACTATACACGGATGATTCAAGAACAGAAGTATTAGAAACTTTACATCATTTACGTCAGCAAAATGTAAAAGCACCGGGGCGTGCTAACTTTTGTTTATCTGACTTTATAGCCAGTAAAGAAAGTGGAAAAGCTGATTATATCGGTGGGTTTGCAGTAACAACAGGCATTGGTATTGATGAACGAGTCGCTCAATACGAGAAAGATCATGATGATTATAATTCCATCATGCTTAAAGCACTGGCTGATCGATTAGCCGAAGCATTTGCCGAATATTTACATGAGCAAGTCAGAAAAGATCATTGGGGTTATGCCACTGATGAAACTCATGAAAATGAAGCGTTGATTGCTGAAGATTACAAAGGTATCAGACCTGCACCTGGTTATCCTGCCTGTCCTGATCATACCGAAAAAGAAAAATTATTTGAACTGTTAAGTGCAACGGCAGCAACCACCATTGAATTAACAGAAAGCTACGCCATGTTCCCAACCGCAGCCGTGAGTGGTTGGTATTTCTCTCATCCCGACGCCCAGTATTTTAATGTGGGGAAAATAGATGAAGAGCAACTTGAAAGTTATGCGAAAAGAAAAGGTATGCTGAAAGAAGTAGCAGAGCGTTGGTTATCGGCGCATCTGCATCATTAAACATAGACCAGGGCGCAGGCTTTAGCCAGCTTTTTTAACACAAGGCAGGCTAAAGCCTGCGCCCCCAATTTAATTATCAAATTAGTAAAATATGTCTGTAAATAAAGTAGAAAGAGCAATGGAAAAGCTAATGTATGCCAGTCGCTGGATTTTAGCACCTGTGTATTTAGGTTTAAGTCTGGCTTTATTAGGTTTATTTATAAAGTTTTTTCAGGAAATTTATCATTTTCTTCCACATATACTAGAAATTGATGAATCGACCTTGATCTTAAACTTATTGACACTAATTGATTTAACATTAGTCGGGAGTTTGGTTGTTATTGTGATGTTTAGTGGCTATGAAAACTTCGTATCTCAAATGGATATTGGAGAGGATGCCGAAAAACTGGATTGGTTAGGCAGTCATGATTATGGCTCACTAAAAATGAAGGTAGCCGCTTCTATTGTGGCGATCTCATCCATTCATTTATTAAAGATATTTATGAATGTGCAAGAAACTGATAATGATAAATTGATGTGGTATGTGTTGATTCATTTAACGTTGGTGATATCTGCTTTATTTATGGGCTATTTAGATAAGATTTCTAGGCATTAAAAATGATAAAGCTAATATTGTTAGGCACTTCTGGCTGTCATTTATGTGAAGAAGCTGAATTGATTATGTCAGATTTTACAATTGTTGATGTTGAATTAATTGATATTGCTGAGCAAGCACAATGGCAGGAAAAGTATGCGATTAAAATACCTGTTTTGTATCATGTTGATAGCAAAAGTGAATTAGGCTGGCCTTTTGGATTGCAGCAGGTTCAACAGTTTATTGATCAATGCAGCCTTTTAAACCAAGACTGAAGAACCCTGCTCGTCAGTTGAGAAGTAATTTGACTGATGCTGAATTGGCTTTGTGGAAAAATATTCGACGAAAGCAGATCAGAGATGTTCAGTTTTATCGGCAGAAACCGTTATTGGACTTTATAGTTGATTTTTATTGTTCTAAAGTGCAGTTAGTTATTGAGCTGGATGGAGGGCAGCATTTTGAGCCTGAGTATTTGCAGAAAGATATTGATAGGGATAAGGCTTTGAATGGTTTGGGTTTAAAAGTTTTAAGGTTTGATAATTATCAGGTGCTGACTGAAATGGATGCTGTGTTGATTGTAATAGATAGAGTTGTTGAAGAGAGATTAAAGAATATTTAAAAAATCCCCCCTAACCCCCCTTTTTCAAAGGGGGGGATTTTTATGGATGAGGTGAGGAAGAGTAGGCGTAGTTGCCTTGCTCTTAACCTCCCCCTTTGAAAAAGGGGGATTGAGGGGGATTCTTTAAATAAAGGGTTTAAAATGACACAATACAGAACAGAAAAAGACAGTATGGGTGAATTAAACGTCCCTGCTGAAGCGTTATACGCAGCACAAACACAAAGAGCCATTAATAACTTTCCCATCAGTGGTTTAGCTCTACCTCCAGCCTTTATAAAAACAGTCGCATTAATCAAAAAAAATGCCGCAAAAGTTAATATGGATTTAGGCGTATTAGACCCGCAAAAAGGTGAGGCGATTGTTAGCGCAGCTCAGCAAATTATAGAGGGTCAGCATCAAGAGCAATTTCCTATTGATGTGTTTCAAACGGGTTCGGGCACGAGTACCAATATGAATGTTAATGAAGTATTAGCACATATTGCAACGGAGCTTGCAGGTGAACAAGTGGGGCCTAATGATCATGTCAATATGGGGCAAAGTAGTAATGATGTGATTCCTACGGCGATTCATATTAGTGCCGCGATGGAATGTCAAAAAGTATTATTGCCTGGCTTAACGCACCTTGCCGAAGTTATCGAACAAAAAGCGACTACACTTGATAATGTGACTAAAACAGGTCGCACGCATTTAATGGATGCGATGCCTATTAGAATGAGTCAAGAGCTGGGTGCTTGGGCATTACAAATCCGTAATGGCATAGACCGTATTAATGCCGCATTACCTAGGGTATATAAACTAGCCTTAGGCGGAACGGCGGTAGGAACAGGTATTAATGCAGATCCGCAATTTGCAGCAAAGTTTTCTGAGATTTTATCCACAGAAACAGGCTTACCATTTCAGCCAAATGATTCATTTTTTGAAAGCTTAAGTGCACAAGATGCTATGGTTGAGCTATCAGGACAAATGAAAGTGATTGCGGTTAGTCTTATGAAAATAGCCAATGATTTACGCTGGATGAACAGTGGCCCTTTGGCTGGCTTGGGCGAAATAGAATTAAAGGCCTTGCAACCCGGTAGCAGCATAATGCCAGGCAAAGTTAATCCAGTGATTCCTGAAGCAACTGCGATGGTTGCGGCGCAAGTGATTGGTAATGATGCAACGATTACGGTTGCAGGGCAAGCGGGGACTTTTCAGTTAAATGTAATGCTTCCTGTTATTGCTTATAATATTTTACAAAGCATTGAAATATTAGGTAATGTTTCTACTGTATTAGCTGATAAAGCAATAGTAAGTTTTGATGTGAGAGAAGATAACTTACAAGAAGCCTTATCTAAAAATCCTATTTTAGTGACGGCCTTAAATCCCATTATTGGATATGAAATTGCTGCTAAAGTGGCAAAATCAGCTTATAAACAAGGGCGACCTATTGTTGATGTAGCGGAAGAAATGACAGATTTAACGCGAGAAGAGTTAGAGAAATTGTTAGAACCTAGGCATTTAACAAAAGGTGGAATTAATCAGTAAGATAGCACAAGGAAGTGAGGCTTTAGCCTTGCATTTGTAAACGTGGCGAGGTTAAAGCCTCACTTCCAGGTTATCTCTTAAAAGGTAAGATAGCTCAATTAAATAGCAGGAGATGAGTTAATGGCCATTCTATTATGTAATAAATGTAGTTATTTACGTGAAGTGTCTAATGATTTTGTAGGAAAAACCGTTAACTGTCCTGTCTGTAAAGAACCGGCGCCTATTCACAATTCTGTTGCACTGATAAAGAATGTTATTACTAAGTATCAGGGGCTGTCTGGAAAATACAACGCGTTAAAACTAAAAGCTAACGAATCAAAAGTTGAGTGTGTTGAAAGCTTGGAAGATGATATAGATCTTCACAATACTTCGGCAATGACAAATGAGACTCAATTTAAGCCGATAATAGACTGGTTTAAAAATAAAAACATAATCTTGGATATTGATACTAAAACGATTGATACTCAGGGTTTTTTTGATGAAGTGGCTGTTGCATTAGGTGAGAACTACGAACTGCTTAAAAATATTAATGATCAGATAAAGAAGGCTCAGAGAAAAGGGTATGGTTCTGTTTCAATCTCTATTTCAAATTATTCACAAAAAGAAGTTCAGGCTTTCACTCATTATTGTAAGACGCTTTATGATTTTTCCTTTGTCGCAAAGTATTTTTATAACAAGCAAGATAAACGGATTCATCTAACATTACAAAAAGCGACTTCGGTCATTAATTTTTTTAATGGAGAATGGCTGGAATGGTTTGTTTTTATGAAGCTATTAATCTTGTTTTATCAGAAAAAGATTCCTTTTTCAGCTTTAAGAAGCTTCAAAGTACATTTTCCTAATGAAGATAAGCATGAAGTCGATGTTTTCTTCCTTATCAATAATGACACCCCCTTATTTATTGAATGTAAATCCGGAGAGTTTCGCTCGACGATTGAAAAGTATCAAAAGTTAAGAAAGCGAATGGGGATCGATAAAGAACACTTTACCATGCTAGTGCTTGGCATAAGTGATGAGCAGATAAAAGGCTTAACCAGTATGTATGATATAACCTTTATTAATGAAAATAATTTTGTAGAGTACTTTTCTGCAATGCTTTAGTGGCTTGAAAGATTCGATACAAGTTTTATGAAAAAATAGAGGTGTGATGGGCCTTAAACCCTCGCCCCAGGCGGGGGGAGGGTTAGGTCAACTGCATAGTGCAGGAGGTGGAGCAATTGCAGAGAGGGGAATAAAAATACAGTTCTCTATTCCTTATTCTTCTTCTACTTCAGGCTCA
>Ga0209081_1001014_pt1 | contig 16818 bp, 12 predicted proteins | sample GOMGulsemesocosm_4_FD_184636 | JGI IMG/M metagenome (GOLD analysis project Ga0209081, IMG submission 184636) | Methane-oxidizing microbial communities from mesocosms in the Gulf of Mexico - GOM15B Gulf of Mexico (SPAdes) (version 2) | ecosystem: Environmental > Aquatic > Marine > Cold seeps... | reverse complement strand
CTTAGCTCTTTACAAGTAATAGTAAGTAAAAATTCAGTTTTATATATTTATAGTGATATACAAAAATGTATTCTTAAAATACTTACAGTAAACACAAGGTGGTTTTCTGGTAAATCAAATGATGTGTAATGCAACATAATGATGACATCAGGGCGTAAAGTTAGTACTTTCTCAGAATAACGGCATTAATAATACAGATATTAATTCAATATTATTATGGTGTTTAAAAATAGAAAGGTGACATGAATAATTGTTATATCACTGATAGTAGCATTTTTAAACTAAGCAGAATTAACAAGAATGCAAAAAGTTTTTTTAGTACTTTTACAGGTAAATAATGAGATGCTTTTACCCCATAAGGCGCAGTAAAAAAACTAGTTATAGATATTAAGAATACCGCAGGAAAATAAACGAATCCTATTGAGTAATTAATAATAATTTCATTACTCCAGCCATTAATTAAGTAACCTAATGTTCCAGCTAATGATATTGGTAAACCTATTGCCGCAGATGTACCAATTGCTTTTTTTACATCTATATTGTGAGTAACAAGGTATGGAACAGTTAAAGATCCCCCACCTATAGAAACTAAAGCAGATATGCCTCCAATACCTGTAGATGAAATAAATATACTTCCATCTTCCAAATTATGTTTAGACGGATAACTTTTTTTATGTTTCAGCATATTTATAGCCATTAATCCCATAAAAAGAGAAAAGAATATGGCTAAATAAAATGAATTTAAATAAGAGGATATAAAAGTTGAAATAAATGTACCAATTATTACTCCCAAAGACATCATTTTTACTATTTTCCAAATAACTGCACCTTTTTTATGGTGAGCACGTAAGCTTGAAAATGATGTGATGATAATACAAGCCATTGATGTTCCTAAGGCCAAATGTACTACCTTATTAACTGGAACGCCTTGTAGCAAAAATAAAGATGTTAATATTGGTACTAGAATACCACCACCACCTACACCTAATAACCCAGCAATAAAGCCAACAAAAATACCTAATAATAAAAATGATAATATCCATTCAGGATCTAACATAAATAACTCTTATATGATTAATTAAAAAAGGAATGGTAAACAAATTATTACGTGGTAGCATATCGACAATAAGACTAGTTATATTGAATACATGCCAAAATTTAAAAAAATAAATCCATCTCTAGAAAGTAGTCAGCAACTGAGTATGCCCATAACTGTCATTAGTCGCTCTATAGCTGCTAATTCAGTTGTTGATAGACACAGACATAGTTGGGGGCAATTTGTTTATGCTAATAAAGGAGTTTTGTTGGTTGTCACTGCCACAGATAGGTATATTGTTCCCCCCGAACAAGGTGTGTGGTTATTGCCAGAAATAGATCATGAAGTCTCAGCTATCACCAAGGTTGAACTAACTAGTTTTTATTTTAATAATGATTTACTAGATCAACTCCCTGATAAATGTTGCGTGTTGAGAGTAAATGATTTTTTGAAGGCTCTAATCCTAGAAGCTAATAATATAACTAATGATTATCTTTGGTCTGAAGCCGATAGTCTATTATTAAGGTTAATCCTAGATAGGCTATCTTTAGCGCCTAATGTAATTTTCCAGCTTCCATACCCAAAAGATTCAAGGTTATTAACAATGTTATCCTTAATTCAAGAAGAACCGTCAAACGGTTATAATTTAGAAGAATGGGGTAAAATAGTTGGGGCTTCAGCTCGTACTTTATCACGACTATTTAAAAATGAAACTGGTCTAAGTTATCGTATATGGCGACAACGTTTAAATATTCAAATGGCAATTAGTAAGCTTTCCAGTGGAATGTCTATAACAAATATTTCTTTATATCTTGGCTATGAATCACCTTCAGCATTTATTCATATGTTTAAAGAAAATACAGGCATGACACCTAGCTTTTATCGAGACAAGGAATAAAGATATATTGGGCGATTTATTGAGATTGTCAGAACTAAAACAATGTTATCAATAATCATGCTGAGTTGTTGTTGGAAATTAATAGTTTAAATTTTCTTTTATGTTTTTTGCACTGTCTGTCCAATCACTTTTAGTTATTACCTTTGTCTAAGACTTGTAAAACTCGTATAATCTATCAATGTTTCAGGTGTTATTTTTAATGCCTTAATTAACTTTTAATTTACAGGTCTTGGTATTAACTATATGATTTCACATAAGTTATCTTGCGCTCCTATGCTCGATTGGACAGATAAACATTGCCGTTACTTCTATCGTGTTATGTCGAAGCATACTGTCCTATACACCGAAATGGTTACTACAGGCGCAATATTACACGGCAAAGGTGACTACCTTTCTTATAATGATGCAGAGCATCCGTTAGTGCTACAACTAGGCGGTAGTAACGTTAAAGATATGAGCGAGTGTGCTAAAATTGCTGAGCAACATGGTTATGACGAAATCAATATTAATGTTGGTTGCCCGTCTGATCGTGTGCAAAATGGTAAGTTTGGTGCTTGTTTGATGGCTGAGCCAAACCTTGTTGCTGATTGTGTTAGTGAAATGCAAGCAGTAGCCAATGTACCTGTTACCGTTAAATCTCGCATTGGTATTGATAATTTAGACAGCTATGAATTTTTACATACTTTTATTGAGCAAGTTGCCCAAGCGGGTTGTCAGCACTTTATTATTCATGCACGAAAGGCTTGGCTTAGTGGTTTAAGTCCTAAGCAAAACCGTGATATTCCACCGTTAGATTACTCTCGTGTTTATCAAATCAAGCAAGACTTCCCTGCGTTAGAAATATCTATTAACGGTGGCATTAAAACATTAGCAGAAACCAAAGTGCATTTGCAGCATATCGATGGTGTAATGATTGGTCGTGAAATTTATAGTAATCCTTACCTGCTTTCGACAGTTGATCAGCAGATCTATGGTGATGAAAAGCATGCTATATCTCGCGAACAAGTTATTCATTTAATGGCTGAATATGTGGATAGCTATGTTAAGACAAAATCCGAGCATGGCAACAATAGGGCATGGCATGTCTTACGACATATGCTAGGACTTTGTAATGGTTTAGCTGGGGCGCGTCAATACCGTCGTTATTTGAGTGAGTGTGCAGGTAACGCTGGTGCTAATGGAGATACTTTAAAACAAGCTTTCGCTAAGGTTGTTGCTCTTAATTAGATGTATTAATACGCATTTGAAGAACTGAACAAAAAGCTACTTTTTAATGCTAAACGCTAAAAAGTAGCCAGTCAAACCAACTGCTATATATTTATTTTTTATAGTTACCTATCAAAATACTAACTAATAACTGTCTTATTCTTGATAGGCATTCTCAGTATTATTTAAAAAACTGCCCTAGAATAGCTTTACACTCAGGAGTGTTAACTAAACGAGCAAATTCATTACCCTCATTTTCAATCACTTGCGACAATTGAGATTGAGTCGCTTGGCGAATAAGTTTTCTGGTAGTCATTACTGAGTCACTAGGTAAGCGAGCAATAGTCGCCGCAACTTTTTCAGCAATGCTTAATAATTCGCTAGGTAAACAAACTTGATTAGCAATTCCGTATTGGAGTGCTTGTTCAGCTGAAAAAGTATTACCAAGCACCATGAGTTCGAAAGCGCGATTTTGTCCAATCAAACGTGTTAATAATAAACTTGAACCAGCTTCTGGACATAATCCAAGTTGTGTAAAAGGTAATTTAAATTTTGCATTGTCAGCAGAAATTACCATATCGCAATGCAATAATAATGTTGTACCAATACCAACAGCAGCTCCAGCAACAGCGGCAACAATGGGTTTGTTAAATTCACCTAATATTTTAACAAAATCAAGAGCGGCTAATGAATCACCTTGAGAGCTTTCGATAAAGTCTTGTAGGTCGTTACCAGAACAGAAACAATTCTCATCACCATGAATTAAAATGCAATGAATGTTGTCATTGTTTTTAGCATAATCAAAATATTGGCAAAGTTGTTGGTACATAAGGTTGTTAAGTGCATTTTTTTTATCAAAACGATTTAACATAAGTGTAAAAACGCCTTTGTTTTCTTTGGTAATTATCAAGTTAGTCATTTTGTTACGGTGCCAAGAATGGTAAAGTTAAACATTAAGGGTTCTCAAAAGAGAAGTATAGCGTTAGATGAAAAATAATTATTTATTTTCTGTCGTTATCGTTGTTATATGACACTGTTGGTTTTTATGGGGCAGTCACGCGATTTTAGAAAATAAAATTAAACAAGTCGATTACAATACAAATGCCTGTTTATAGTCTCGTAAAAGAAAAATAGCAGAAGAATGAGTACAAAAAACATCATCATTAGGAGTATATTATGCAAATGAATTTCTCAGTAAAAAGCATGGGTTACACAATCGTAAGCATTTTTCTGCTTTCCTACTTTTTAAGCGTATATTGGAGTTTGGATGTTAAACCTATCGATATTCGTCATGAAGTTACCCTTGCAGCAACTGCTGATAATGTTGCTCCTGTTGTAGGTTACACTACCTCTACCACTTTAATTAAAGTCGCTTCTAGTATTTTAGATAAGCCTGGCGGCTATCTTTCTAACGATGCTCTACCACCGAGTATATTTTTAGATAATATGCCCGCGTGGGAGTTTGGTGTGTTAGAAATGGTGCGAGATATGGCATTAGTATTACGGAAAGACTTTAGTCGCTCACAATCTCAATCACTAGAAAACATTCATATTAAAAAAGCACAGCCTAAATTTAATATTGATCATAAAAGTTGGGCGATGCCAAGTGCCGAATCAGAGTATAGAAAAGCAATTGAAAGTTTGCACAAATATAGAGATGCTCTAGTTGGCATTAATAACGTTAAAGATGAACGTGCTCAATTTTATGCTAGAGCGGACAATTTAACTTCATATTTAGATGAAATTCAAAAGCGTTTAGGTAGCTACTCTCAAAGGTTAAGTGCGAGCGTTGGTAAAAATAAAATCAATACCGATTTGGCAGGTGATAATGAAGCCAAACAATCTAGTTTTGAAAGTTCTCGCTCACAAATAAGAACCAGTTGGTGGCAACTTGATGATGTTTTTTATGAGTCGCGAGGGGCTGCATGGGCTTTATTGCATTTTTTAAAAGCAATCGAAATAGACTTTGATAGTGTTTTGAAAAATAAGAATGCTACTATCAGTCTACAACAGATAATTCGTGAGTTAGAAGCTAGCCAACAAACACTTTGGAGCCCAATGGTTCTAAATGGTGATGGTTTTGGTGTGTTAGCCAATCATTCATTAGTGATGGCTAACTATATTTCACGCGCGAATGCAGCGTTGATTGATTTAAATGAACTATTAAGAAAAGGGTAATATTAATGAAAAAAGCAATTATAGCAGCAAGTTTGGCAGCAGCACTTTGTACTAGTGCACAAGCAGATACCTTATTAGGACTTTACCTTGGCGGACAAATTTGGGCAAATCAAGCAGAAGGTACGTTTGGTGAGGGAGAAATAGATCAAGCGGCCTTTAATTTTGACAATGAAAAGCAAGGAAGTTTTTTTGTCGCCCTTGAACACCCCATCCCATTAATTCCTAATATAAAAATAGCTTCAACAACTTTAGATACAGTTGGTGGCGCCACTATCTCGGGCACGAATAACTTTACTTTTGGAAATGAAACTTATAATGCTAATTCGGAGCTAGATACCACCTTTGATACCAGCTATGTTGATTACACTTTTTACTATGAAGTGTTTGATAATGATTTAATCACTTTTGATTTTGGTATTACTGCTCGAGATCTCGATAGCCAAATTGATATTGTTAACCAAGCTGGCTCTCAAAATAGTGGGCTTTCCGTATCAGGTATTTTACCTTTACTGTATGTAAATACTATTATCGGTTTACCATTTACGGGTTTTAATGTGTTTGCAGAGGCTAATTTTTTATCTTACGATGATAATACTATTTATGATTATCAAGCAGGTGTTAGTTATGAAGTACTTGATAACTTAGCTATTGATTTGAATGTAACTTTAGGCTATCGCGCGGTTAAATTAGAATTAAATGATATAGATGATTTATATTCTGATTTAACATTTGACGGTGTGTTTGCTGGTGTAGTTCTTCATTTTTAGTTATAAATAAGTGCATTATTATATAGAGCCTAGCTAACTTTAGGCTCTATTAATTCCTTTCTATATTCCTTTTTGGAATAATAAACTCCTATCTATTCCTTTTAGTTTTATCTGTTCCTGTCTATTCTGTATCCATAAATTGTTATGGGTGAATATTTTTATGTCACAAGATCAGCTAGCTTTACAGCAAAAATCAAATATTGTACCAAGTTCGCTTGATGCAAATCAGTTAACGTTACTTCAACAAGCAACGTCTGGATGTTCGTCGTTGCAACTTGCATGGGCAAGTGGTTATCTTGCCGCAATGAGCACCACAAAAAGTGCATCAGGCCAAAGTGTACAACTATCTACAGCACCAGCTGTTGTTGCTACTAAAACGTTAACTGTTTTATATGCATCTCAAACGGGTAATGCGAAAGGTGTTGCTAACCAAGTTGAGCAAAGTGCTAGTGCTGCAGGTATCAATGTTAAGTTAATAAATATTAGCGACTACAAGCCAAAAGCACTTAAAAATGAAAGTCATATTCTTATTATTGCCAGTACTAATGGTGAGGGTGAGCCGCCAGATGACGCCATAGAATTTCACGAATTTCTTCTTGGTAAAAAAGCACCGAAACTACCTAATCTTAGCTATAGCGTACTTGCCCTTGGTGATAGTAGTTACGAATTTTTCTGTCAAACAGGAAAAGACTTTGATGAACGATTACAAGCGCTTGGTGCAAAACAAGTATTGCCGCGCATAGATTGTGATGTTGATTATGACAGTGATAGCGAAAGCTGGAAGCTGAGCATTATTGAAAATTTAAAAGATGAATTAATACAGGCTGATGTAGCGTTAGCACGTGTGATTGATTTACCTATTGCCGTTACTAGCCAATACAGCAAGCAAAATCCACTCAATGCAGAGTTCCTTTTAAGTCAAAAAATAACGGGTCGTGATTCTGCTAAAGATGTTCGACATATTGAAATTGATTTAGGAGACTCAGGTTTAACTTATCAAGCGGGTGATGCATTAGGTATTTATTTTGAAAATGATACCGCTTTAGTTGCTGAGCTACTGACAGCACTTAAATTTACTGGTGATGAGCAAGTAAGTTTAAAAATTAACAGCAAACAACAAAGCTTGGCATTAAAAGATGCCCTAACTAACCAATTAGAAATAACTCAAACAGCACCAGCCTTCATCGAATTTTGGGCAAACCAAAGTAAAGACGAGGCATTATTAGCCATAGCGGCAGATAAAAATAGTGCTAGAGAGTTTTCAGCTCTACATCAAATCATCGATGTTATTCATTTAGCTCAAGCAGAGTTGGAACCGCAAACTTTTGCTGAGGCATTACGTAAAATTACTCCACGTTTGTATTCAATTGCTTCTGCTCAAGCTGAAGTGGAAGAAGAAGTACATTTAACGGTTGGTTTAGTTAGCTATGAAAATAATGGACAACAACGTTTTGGTGGCGCCTCTCACTTTTTAGCAAATAGGAGTGAAGAAGGGCAGAAAGTACGTGTTTTTGTTGAACACAATGACAACTTTCGTTTGCCAAGTGACAGTAATACTCCTGTTATTATGATTGGTCCTGGAACAGGTGTTGCGCCATTTAGAGCTTTTATGCAGCAGCGTGAGGCTGATGAAGCAAACGGTGATAACTGGATGTTTTTTGGCGATCAAACCTTTACTCAAGACTTTTTGTATCAAGTGGAATGGCAGAATTACTTGAAATCAGGTTTGTTAACGCGAATGGATGTTGCTTTCTCTCGCGATCAAGCTGAAAAAGTTTATGTACAAGACCGATTAAAAGAACAAAGCCAAGACGTATTTGCATGGCTTGAACGTGGCGCACACTTATATATTTGTGGTGATGCAAACCGCATGGCGAAAGATGTTCATCAAACACTCATTGAAATTATTAGTGAGCAAGGCCAATTAAGCCAGGATCAAGCTGAGCAATATTTAAAAGATTTACGTAGTAATAAACGTTACCAGAAGGATGTTTACTAATGACAACTGAATTAATTGTAAAAGGTAAGTTATCTGATAACGAACGCCTAAAAGCAGAGAGTAACTTCTTACGTGGAACCATTACCGAAGATTTGAAAAATAGAATAACAGGTGGCTTTACGGCTGATAACTTTCATTTAATTCGTTTACACGGTATGTATCAACAAGATGATCGTGATATTCGGGCTGAACGTCAAAAACAAAAGCTAGAGCCATTACACAATGTCATGCTTAGAGCGCGTTTACCAGGCGGTATTATTAGCACTAAACAATGGTTAGCTATTGATAAGTTTTCTGAAGAATACACTTCATACGGTAGTATTCGTTTAACAACGAGACAAACTTTTCAGTTTCATGGTGTGTTAAAACCTAACATCAAATTAATGCATCAAACGTTAAATAGTATCGGTATTGATGCTATTGCTACTGCAGGTGATGTAAACAGAAACGTATTATGTACACCAAACCCTGTTGAATCTGAAGTTCATCAAGAAGCATACGAGTGGGCTAAAAAGATAAGTGAACACTTACTTCCTAAAACTCGTGCCTATGCTGAAATATGGCTTGATGAAGAAAAAGTTGAAACAACGGAACATGATGAACCCATTTTAGGTAGTGCTTATTTACCCCGTAAGTTTAAAACTACAGTGGTTATTCCTCCTAATAACGATATTGACGTTCACGCTAATGACTTAAACTTTGTAGCGATTAGTGAAAATGGCAAATTGGTTGGTTTTAATGTGCTGGTTGGTGGTGGTTTAGCGATGACCCATGGAGATCAAGCAACATATCCTCGTTGTGCCGATGACTTTGGTTTTATTGCACTTGAACACACTTTAGCAGTAGCTGAGGCCGTGGTGACAACTCAACGTGATTGGGGAAATCGTGTAAATCGCAAAAATGCGAAAACCAAATATACGTTAGATCGGGTCGGCATTGATGTTTTTAAAGCGGAAGTTGAAAAACGGGCAAAGATAAATTTTAGCGAAAGTCGTTCGTATAAATTTACTGATCGTGGTGATCGTATTGGGTGGGTTAAAGGAATTGATAATAAGCATCATTTAACTGTATTCATTGAAAATGGTCGAATTTTAGATTATCCGAATAAATCATTAAAAACGGGAATGCAAAAAATTGCAGAAATTCATCAAGGTGATTTTCGTCTTACAGCAAACCAAAATTTAATTATTGCTGGGGTTGCTGAGCAAGATAAAGCTCAAATTGAGAAAATAGCCCGTGAAAGTGGTTTAGTTGATGATAATGTGTCAAATCAACGTAAAAACTCAATGGCTTGTGTTGCCTTTCCTACTTGTCCATTAGCGATGGCTGAAGCTGAACGTTATTTACCAAAATTGGTTGATGATGTCGAAACTATCCTTGCTAATAATGGCTTAACAGATGAAAGCATCATATTGCGTGTAACGGGCTGTCCAAATGGCTGTGGTCGTGCCATGTTGGCCGAAATTGGCTTAGTTGGTAAAGGGCCAGGTAAATATAATATGTACTTGGGTAGTGACTTAGCCGGTTCTCGCGTGCCTAAGCTTTACAAAGAGAATGTTGATGAAGCAGGAATTTTAACTGAAATTGATGCGTTAACAGCACGTTGGTCGAAAGAGCGTGAAGTTGATGAAGCTTTTGGTGATTTTGTTATCCGCACGGGTATTGTGAGTGAAGTAAAAATAAGTATTAGGGACTTTTATGATGATTAATTCATTGGTAGCAAATAAATCAGTAGTTTTGGCAAATAATCCGCTAGATCAGCCTACACCTATAAATAATCGCTTCCCAGCCTCTTTACCTAAACCTTGGTTAGAACAATGGAATGATGATTTAGAAAAAAAATCACCGTTAGCCCGTATTGAGTGGACAATGGAGAATTTGCCAAGCCAGTTTGTGCTATCATCTAGCTTTGGTATTCAATCGGCAGTCATGTTGCATATGATGACACAAGTTGATGCAAATATTCCGGTATTGCTTACGGATACAGGCCACTTGTTTCCTGAAACATACCGTTTTATTGAAGAGTTAGCTGAGCGTTTAAACTTAAACTTGCATGTTTATAGTGCTGTTGAAAGTGCGGCTTGGCAATTAGCAAAGTATGGCGAACAGTGGGCGCAGGATGATGAAGCGCTAAAACAGTATAATAGAAAAAATAAAGTAGAGCCGTTAGAGCGTGGTTTATCTGAATTAAATTGTGGCACTTGGTTTTCAGGCGTGCGTCGTCAACAATCAGACCACCGTCAAGGTTTATCTGTGGTGAGTATTTTACGTGGTCGTTTTAAAGTACACCCAATCATTGATTGGAGTAATAAAGATGTTCATCAGTATTTAACTAAACATAATTTGCCCTATCATCCACTGTGGGATGAGGGTTATGTTTCAGTAGGTGACGTACATAGCACCAAGCCATTAACCTTAGGAATGGACGAAAGTGAAACTCGTTTTGGGCCAGGACAAAGAGAGTGTGGCTTGCATACCGATGGTGATGGGATATAACGTCAGTTTCTTGCTCAAAGTTATTTGTCTTCGTTATTTGCTATATTAAAATGGTGCTTTAACTGCTCTTTTAAAGCGACAAAAAAATCATCGTTTGGTTTGTCGCTGATCAAGTTTGCCAGTTCGGTACCAATCGGGGTGAATTTATAAAATTGGATGGCAATATTTGCCTTTTTACAGCTTAACTTTAGTGGCGAGCCATTAAAAGAAAAGTTAAGCTTTTCGCCATTTTCCATTACATTTGACTCACTTTCTTGCTGATAAATTAAATGGTTATCAGCCAGAGACAATATATCAGCATAATTTAAGCCAAAGTGGCTTAAATTTATGTGTTGCTGTCGGTCTTTATTGAAAAAATTGAGTAAGCCAGGTTGCTGATATGAGCCTGAAATGATGCGAATATTTTTCTTGCTTTGATCTTTTACTGCCAATGAACAGGCTTTTGCCAGTAATTTAGCATCAACAATACTCATGTCACGAAAAACTTTTAATGCTTTTAGTGAGTACGACCCTGGACGAGAAAATTCCCCTGCTAATATTTTTGCCCATAAATCTTGCATTGTTTTATTACATACACCTTCAGCTAAAGTGATATAACGATTAAACCAATCTAAATCAAGCCTTTTGTCGATAGCTTTATTTGCAAAAAAACTTAACGTCTTCTCCATAATTGCTTCAATATTTTCTTGTTTGCGTAAACTAGACAATCTATTGCGTCTATTACTGCGATCCTCAATGGGCATTTGCTTTTCTATAGGCAATAAAGCGGCTTCAAGACCAAATTGTTGAGTGATATTAAAAAACTGTTTATGAGTAGGAGACTCACTATTTTTCTTTTGCTCATCGTTTTCTATTATGGGCTTATTGTTAGTTGTTTCGTCAATGACAATAACTGAAGTTTTATCTGTTTTCATTTTAACGTCCTAGTTGATCTCAAAAGTTGATCATAAACTTACTGCTATAAGATGTTTTTTAGTAATATTCAGTAGAAACAATAGAGTAACTTATTTATAACTAATAGCTATTCCCATGTTACTTCAAGCGGAATCATGTATCTTGTCATTAATTGTATGGATTTATTGGTTTTTGTCAAAACGGATTTTACTACCTGAAAATTGTCAATAAAAATTATAAAAGAATATAGTAAAAAAGTAGCAATAAGGCATAGTTAAGTTATAGTTAAGTTAACATTATATTTATGTGATAAGTTAACTTAAATTAGTTTAGAAAGTCTAATGACTTAAGGGTAGTATGCAAGCATCAGAAAATTCACAAGATGATTTTCTATTTATTGATGATAGTGATGAAGATGAAGTTTTAGATAGTATTAGTAATGAAACATGGAAAGTTCTTATTGTTGATGATGATCCTGAAATTCATTCTGTTACAGAGTTAGCACTATCAGATTTAATTGTACTAGGCCGACGCTTAGAATATCTTCACGCCTATTCAGGGCAAGATGCTTGTAAATTAATCAAAGAAAATAACGATATTGTATTAGTGCTACTTGATGTTGTCATGGAAACTGATGATGCGGGTTTAAATGTTGTAAGGCATATTCGTGAAACATTAAATAAACACGATATTCGAATTGTATTACGTACTGGTCAACCTGGTTATGCTCCTGAAGAAAGTGTTATTAAAGAGTATGACATTAACGATTATAAAACTAAAACTGAATTAACTCGTCGAAAATTGGTAACTACCGTTTACGCTGCTATCCGTTCATATCAACAAATAGCTATTGTTACCGAAAGTCGCCAAGGGTTAGAAAAAATAGTTTCAGGCTCTTCTAGCCTTCTTGAAATGCATTCTATTGGAACATACACTCAAGATGCGTTGAAACAATTATCTCAACTACTTGATCAAGGCACGGTTGAATGCTTATTTTGTGCTAGAGGCCAAGGTATTATTGATGATGCGGATGATTTAAGTTTTTACATTATTGCTCAACAAGGTTTTTCTTCAATATTATCTAATCAAAAACTAGAAACCTTAAAAAATGAACTGATTAGTAAACAAGTTAAAACTTGCTTCACCCAAAAGCAACATCAATATTTCGATAATTCGCTTTGTTTTTATCTTGTTAGAGGCGGTTATCGAGCCGTTGTTTACCTTGCTTTACCTGAGCCTCTTCGTGATATTCAAAAACAACTATTAGAAGTGTTTTTAACGGGAATAGCTATTGGCTATGAAAATGTTCACTTATTTCAAAAACTCAATAATGCAGCTTATAAAGATTGGTTAACAAATTTACCTAACCGGTTAGAATTTGTCCGTCAACTTGATATGTTTGCCAAAGATGACTGCGATAGTAACGTTGCTGCGTTAATTGATTTAAATCATTTTAGTGATGTTAATGATGCTTTAGGACAAGATATTGGTAATCAACTACTTACTGCTGTTTCTCAACGGCTGCAGAGTTTAAGTTGTGATTGTAAAGTTGCTCGTGTAGGGGCTGATGTTTTTGGTATAATCGGCTCTAAAAACTGTGTAACTCCTGACTTGTTGATGTCTTTGTTTCAACAACCTTTCATTGCAGGTGAGCAAAAATTACCTATTAATGCTTGCTTTGGTTTTTGCAATAAAGAACATGCAAATGATAGTGGCGTAAAAGTATTAAACCAAATTAACATCGCTTTAAATCTTGCTAAGAAAAAACGTGTTGAACATTTTGCTTATTATAATCCTGAAATGGAAGATGAAACGCAGTGGCGTTTGAATATGATCCGACAACTACGTAGTGACTTTGCCGATAACTGTTTAGAGCTGTGGTATCAGCCACAGTTAGCATTAGACTCTAAAAAAGTGATTGGTGCTGAGGCTTTGCTACGTTGGAAAACCGCAGAAGGTAAATTTATTTCGCCTGCGGTATTTATCCCGTTAGCTGAATATTCAGGTTTAATTGTTGAAATTGGCGATTGGGTTGTTAATCAAGCTTGCGCTCAAATTAAAAAACTTGAAGAAAAAAATCACAGTGATATTACTATTTCAGTTAATGTTTCTATTCCTCAATTTAGACGTGGAAATTTTGTAGAAACCGTATTAGGTGCGATTAACAACCACCAAATTCAACCCCATACCTTAGAATTGGAAATTACCGAAAATATTTTAATGGATGATCCGCAAGTTGTGATTGATAGCTTGGTTGAGCTGAAAAGCCATGATATAAGCATTGCCTTAGATGATTTTGGTACTGGTTTTTCTTCTTTAAGCTATCTACAAATGTTACCACTGGATCGCCTTAAAGTTGATCGTGCTTTTGTTATTGATATTGCAAAAGAAGGTAAGTCTGTCATTGCTGAAACAATTATAGACTTAGGTAAGAAAATGAACCTAAAAGTGATTGCTGAAGGTATTGAAGAAATAGAACAACAAGAGCGCTTACTTGAACTGGGTTGTGATGAAGTACAAGGTTTCTATTACGCTAAGCCTATGCCAGAAGAACAGTTTTTACAGTTTCTTGAAAACAATAGCTAATTTAAACTTTAAGCGCTAAACCTAAGCCTTAAAGCCTAGGTTTTAGAGCCTAGGCTTCTACATTCCATTCCTTGTTCTGGCTGATCAGGTATTAGCATAGCTAAAGCTAAAGAACACAAGGCAAACCCTGCGCCAATATAAAATACCCAAGCTGATTGAATAATCCACAACATACCCAGTAGAGCGGGTATTACTACCGCAGCAATATGATTAATAGAAAAACTCACGCCAGCACTTGCGGCAATATCTTCTGGTTTAGCAATTTTTTGAAAATAGGTTTTAATAGCAATAGCAAGAGCAAAAAACAAATGATCAATAACGTAAAGAGCTGCGGCAATATTTGCATTCTCTACCAGACCGTAGCTAATAAAAATAACAATTAAACCAATATATTCAAAGCGTAACGTTGCTCGTTCGCCTATTTTTCCAATTAACTTGCCAATTTTTGCTGCGAATAGCCAGTTAAATACGTAGTTAATCAAAAAAAGGGCACTAATATCAGCAACGCTATAATGGAATTTTTCTACCATTAAAAACCCTGCGAACACTACGAAAATTTGCCTACGCGCACCACTGAAAAAAGTTAAGACATAAAAAAGCCAGTATTGTTTTCGCAAAACCAGTTTTTTTGTTTGTGGTGTTTTTTCAGGAAAGTGCTTAAATGCGAGAGTTAAAAATAAAGTCATTAATAACCCTATGCAGCCAAATAATGCATACGTTATTTGATAATTCCATGTGAATTTTTCCATCAACAGCCAAATGCTGGAAAATGCTAATAAGGAAGCTATCGCTTTTACTGACAAAATTCGCCCCATAAAATGAGCTGCTTTGTCTTTCTCTATCCATTGTAGTGTTAGCGATTGGTTTAACGTCTCATAATAATGAAACCCTACTGACATCAGTATGGTGGTTAAATATAAACCTAATACACTTGGAAAAAATCCCGTAATAAAAACGCCTAGGCTAGTAACGGCAAGTGATATTAAGGCAAGGCGTTGTTCTTTAATAAACAGTAGGGCATAAATTACGGTAAAAGCTAAAAACCCAGGTATTTCTCTAAGACTTTGTAGTATGCCAATTTCCACGCCAGTAAAATGTGCTTTTTCAATAACAAAATTATTCAATAATACCATCCATACTGAAAATACTAACGGCATAGTAAAGGCCATTGCTAATAACAAATGCTCAGGTTGGTTGAAACGGGAAATAAATCTTTTCATGGTTATATAAATCTAAGATAATATATAGGGATTGTATTTTACTCTTTTCTTTTTATATTTCCAATTTTGAAAAAAATTGTTATAAATATATAAATAACCGAGTATATATTTATATCAAACACCCGATTAAAACGGGCGTTTAAAAAATATTGCAATTAACCACCTTTCAAGGCACACTCAATGGTCTATTATTTAGTGAAAGGTTTAGTGAAATAAAAATTTGTTATTAAATAACTAGAACTATTCTATTATTTAAACGAGCTATTTACTCGTTTAATTGACAAAATAAATCATCAATACATCAACACCACTTTTTTAGGTGAAGGAGACAAAGCATGATATATCAAGGCAAAAGCCTTAGCGCCCAACTACTCGAAGACGGCATCGTTGAACTTAATTTCGACGCTCAAGGGTCAGTAAACAAATTCGATACAGCAACCTTTGTAGAATATAAAGCTGTCGTTGAAGCGATTAACAATTGCAGTGACGCTAAAGGGGTTATTGTTACCTCTGGAAAATCAACATTTATTGTTGGCGCTGACATTACTGAATTTATTGAAGGGTTCAAAAAACCAGAAGCAGAATTGCTTGCTTGGTTTAAATCATCTAGCGATATTTTCGATTCATTTGAAGACATTCAATTACCAACTGTTGCTGCTATTAATGGCATTGCATTAGGCGGCGGTTGTGAAATGACGTTGGTTTGTGATTACCGTGTTGCAGATACCAGCGTAAGTATAGGCTTACCAGAAGTTAAACTTGGCTTAATGCCAGGCTTTGGTGGCACTGTTCGTTTACCTCGAATTATTGGTGCAGATAATGCTATTGAATGGATGAGTACAGGTAAAGCTCATCGTGCTGATTCCGCATTAGCTTTTGGCTTACTTGATGCAGTAGTATCTCCTGAAAAGCTTAAAGATTCAGCTATTAGTATGCTTAAATTAGCCATTGCTGGAAAACTTGATTGGCGAGCTAAACGCCAAATCAAATTAAATCCATTAACGCTAAGCCCTATTGAAAGTACAATGACTTTTAATACTTGCAAAGGCATGGTTGCTGCGACAGCAGGTAAACACTACCCAGCACCAATGGCTGTAGTGAATGTAATTGAAGCAGGTGCAGCTCTAGGCAGAGATGAAGCGATGGCTTTGGAAAATGCAGCCTTTGCTAAATTAGCATTAACCAATGCTGCAACAGCACAGGTTGGCATATTCATGTCTGACCAAGTAGTTAAAGGTAAAGCGAAAAAAGCGACTAAACAGGCAATCAAAGCGGTTAAAAAAGCGGCTGTTTTAGGTGCTGGCATTATGGGTGGTGGTATTGCTTACCAGTCTGCTTATAAAGGCACACCTATCATTATGAAAGACATTAACGATCAAGCACTTGATTTAGGTCTTAGTACTGCTTCTGATATTTTAACCAAGCAAGTTGCACGTGGTCGTATGAATGCTAAGAAAATGGCAGGTGTGTTAAATAACATCACGCCATCACTTAGCTATGACAGCGTAAAAGATGTTGATATCGTTGTTGAAGCGGTT
>Ga0209081_1001006_pt1 | contig 16869 bp, 13 predicted proteins | sample GOMGulsemesocosm_4_FD_184636 | JGI IMG/M metagenome (GOLD analysis project Ga0209081, IMG submission 184636) | Methane-oxidizing microbial communities from mesocosms in the Gulf of Mexico - GOM15B Gulf of Mexico (SPAdes) (version 2) | ecosystem: Environmental > Aquatic > Marine > Cold seeps... | reverse complement strand
TATTGGGTCAGTTAAATAAATAGGGTATAGAGAATACCCCGCACCAATACCATATATGATTGCAAACCCAGGTGTACCCATTGAAAAAAATGGCTGAAAAACTGCTTGTACCGTTGGTACATATTCTATTGCTATGCGTTCCACCAACCCTTGATACCAATGAGCAAATATTACGAAAAGCACCATAATGCCTCGTATAAAATTGACTGACATAGTAAATCTTATTTCAGGTGTTTTTATTTGATGTGTTTTCTTCTCTTTTGTACTATCTGCAGATACAAGCTGCTCTGCAATCTCACGAATTGTAAACCCTTGAAGCATTCCTTTTGAAATATCGGCAGGAACTCCCGCACGTTCCATTTCTATAAGAGTACTAATAACCGTTAGGGAATCCCCCCCTAAATCATAAAAATTTGAATCAACATCTAAATACCCAACTTTTAAAGCACTCTGCCAAATAGATTGAATCTTCTTTTCTTCCTTGGTAAGTTTTTTCCCATCTATCTCTTGAATAATATCGGCATTACTATCAGACTCACCGGTCATTTCTTCATATAACTTTACGAGCTCCTTCCTCTTAACCTTCCCCGTCCCAGTCACTGGAAAATCATCTAAAATAATGGTTTTTAATATGTTTTTATTATTAACTCCCTGATCAACTAAAACAGCTAATGCGGTCCTTACTATCTCTTCCTGATTGACACTAAGACTATGGAGCGAAGCCACCAAAACACCATTTCCCATCAACTCATCATTTATGCAAGAAACAGCTATTCCTTCTTTGACTCCAAGCGATTCACATATTCCTCGTTCTAAAACAATGGGGGATAACTTAACACCTCCACAATTAATCATGTCATCTGCTCTTCCTTGATAATACAGATAACCTCCTTCTAAATAACCAAGATCACTCGTTACAAACCAACCATCGTCATCAATATTGCTAATATACTCACCCGTTTTTAATAACGTTTCGGCTACATGTGGACCTCTAATACATATACGCCCAGATTCAGAAATTTTAATTTCTGTCTCACCTGAACTTATCCCTACAGATTCCAAGGCTTCACCCGTAACCTGATCAATTCTCAAGAAAGTAGTACGAGAAGCTTCAGTTAAGCCATAGTGCTGTACAATTTTAGCTTTAGGAAACAGAACTTTTAATTCCTCCTTTTCCTTCCGGCTCATATATTGGCTGCCGATTTCAATCCACTTAAGACATAAAGCTTCATCTCCGAATATAGACTTGTTTTTTAGCAGGACTCGCCACAAACTAGGCACTGCAGACACTGAATTAATTTCGTTAGCCTGTAGCATACTTTTTATTTCAACAGGGTTAAACCCATGTTCAGGTAAATAAGAGTGCCCTCCTACTGCTGCTATAGCGCGAAATCGCCCCAACCCAAATGAGTAATTTGCCGGAACACCAACATATTCTCTAATAGTTGAATCAACTTCCATAATATTGTTTAGACGTTCAGTCGTATCTGATAACGCACGATGCGTTAACAAAACACCTTTCGGCTCACCCTGAGTACCCGAAGTAAATGAAATTTGAGCCAGAGAGTTATCATAACTAAAATCAAAACCACCAACAAACCATCCTTTAGAATCATCTGGCTCAATGACCTCAGATACATCAGCCAATTCAACTCGACTATCATTAACATCACGTAATAAAACAACAACGTGATTTTTCTGATAACAGCTAAATATTGCTTCTATATATGACACAGAATTTTTAGCGACAATACCAATAGTTTGTTGCTCTTCCAACTTACCTCTCCCTGATGCTTAGAGTATGAACTAACCTATTCAATAGCTATGTAAAATTAATTGATGACTATAGTCAACCACTACAACCGCCCATCAACCTCATCAGAAGCTAGTAAATACTTAATATCATATAAAATATGGTTATCCTTACCTAAGGCTTTTATCCCTACCGTTCCCATGTCTTTAAACTGAGCATGTGACACTGCGATAATAATCGCATCATAATTCCCTAGTTCTGGCCGCTCAATTAAACTCAGTTTATAGGCGGCTAAAGCATCTGCCTTATCAACCCAGGGGTCATATACATCTACATTTGCGTTATAAGTATTCGATAGCTCATCAACCATTTCAACAACACGTGTATTTCTCAAGTCGGGGCAGTTCTCTTTAAAGGTAAGTCCTAGCATGAGTATTTTTGAATTAACAATATTGATTTTCTTTTTCGCCATTAGCTTAACAACCTCACTAACAACAAAATGCCCCATATTGTCATTAATACGGCGACCAGCTGATATCAACTGAGGGTGATAACCTAAGGACTCAGCTTTATGTGTTAAATAATATGGATCAACACCGATACAATGTCCACCCACTAAACCTGGGCGAAAAGGTAAGAAGTTCCATTTAGTTCCTGCGGCTTCAAGTACCTCCTCCGTATCAATACCTACACGGTTAAAAATTAAAGCCAACTCATTGACCAAAGCGATATTTAGATCACGTTGCGTATTCTCAATCACTTTAGCTGCCTCAGCTACCTTAATACTGCTCGCTTTATAGGTACCTGCAATAATAATTGATTGGTATAACTCATCAACAATATTTGCTATTTCCGGCGTTGATCCAGATGTTATTTTTAGTATATTCGTTAACCTACGCTCTTTATCACCAGGATTAATACGTTCAGGACTGTAGCCACAATAAAAATCATTATTAAATATTAAATCCGAAACCTTTTCTAAAATAGGCACGCACACTTCTTCTGTGGCACCAGGGTAAACGGTAGATTCATAAATAACAATATCCCCTTTTTTAAGGTATTTAGCCACCAAATGACTTGCCGAAATAACAGGCGAGAGATCAGGATTCTTACTTCCATCAATCGGCGTTGGAACCGTTACGATATAAACATTACATAAGTTCAACTCCGAAGCGTCACTTGTAAAACTTAAGTTGCCAGCTTCAGCCATTTCATCAGAGCTCGTTTCTAAGGTCGCATCATTCCCTTTCAGTAGCTCTTCAATACGAGTTTTATTTATATCGTAGCCAACTGTAGGGAATTTCTTACCAAACTCAACGGCTAACGGTAGCCCTACATAACCAAGACCTATAACTGCGATTCTAAACTCCATTTTCACTTAACCTTATTATTAATTAACTATTTTAGCTGGGTTACCACAAACAGTTTTACCCGCAGGAACATCCTTAAGAACAACTGACATCGCACCTACTTTACAGTTTTCACCCAATGTTATACCACCTAGAACTTGAGCATATGCACCTAGTTCAACCCCATCGCAAATTACAGGAGCCTTATCGTCATTATGCCTATTCCCCAAGGTCACTCCTTGCCTAAAGGTACAGTTCTCACCTATCTTCACATTCTTATGAATGAAAATATTCCCAAAATGATGGATTTTCAAACCTCCACCTACAACGACTGTTTTTGGAAGGCTGATACCAATTGCAACCTCTATCCAGTGAAAAATAAACCAGTATATTTTCAAGGATACTTTCTTACGAATACCCTCAGGCATATTATCAACATGCAACCCATGCCTATACCAAGCAATAGCAATGATAGACACCTCTTTTAACCAAGGTCTTGGCGAGTATCGAGCTCGATCCTTTTTCGAATCTTCTTGGATTTTTCTTTTAATATTGAGTCTTTCCATAACAACTCGCCTATTTGTATTGGATAATGGCATTATCTGCCGTTACTTTTTTAATGTAAAACAGAACTAACCCTTGCGACTCTGGGAACTTGGATAAAATACAATAAAAAGCATATATAAAGCGGTCATACCTAGATAAATCATCACCTTTAATTTTCCTGAATACCCTATAAACTTGAACAGGGTACAAAATAAGCAATAACAAGCTTAAATAATTCGTTATTAATAATGTTATCAATATAAATAAAGGCAGTAACAAGCCCCAAAATAAACTACTTTTATATTGTTTTTTCCATCCACCCCAATTTGAGCCACTCATATAACCAAAGCCGACTTTCACACACCTCGTCCACCATTGCGAAAAAGATACCATTCCAGAATCATGTGTCCCCATTTCAGCATCAAGAGATAATATTTCAAAACCAGATGCTCTAATTCGACTACATAACTCAGGCTCCTCCCCAGCAATTAATGTTGAATTAAACCCTCTACTATCTTCGAAGATAGCTCTTTGATAGGTCGCGATACCACCGCATGAATCAACTTTCCCAGGTGGTCGGTACCAATCTATATCACACAATCTCATATAAACATTAGAATTACGAAACTTCTCTCTCAAACGCCCACATATCACAGCAACCTTACTATCCAACTTAAAAGCCTGTAATGCCTCAGCTAACCAATTTTTCTCTAGCTCACAATCGCCATCAATAAAGTGTACAAATTTGATAGCTGGGTTTAATTGCAGTATTTTATTAAACCCTTCATTACGGGCTCTAGCAGCAGAAAAAGCTTTGCTCCGGTCAAGCTCCACCACATCAATACCATTGCAACCTGCAATTACAACACTCTTATCAACCGATCCAGAATCCACATAAACTTTGTGACAATCTAGATGTGCCATAGATCTAAAACAAAGCGACAATCGCTCGCCTTCATTACGCCCAATAATGACGATACCAACCAGCTCTGTTATTTCATCTAACATTTCACTCTATTAACTCTATTAACTCTATTTATTTTTTACAGGTTTAATTTTAAAACCACGAAAAAGCACACTATTAAAGAGCATATCTCTAAATAAACAAGGCGGATTATTATCTTCTTTGCCCTGTATGTAACTCCTTAATTTCCATGTGGCAAAACCCATCAGCCAAAAAACATCTGCACAAAAAGCATGAACACCACTATAGTTCTTCAAGTAATAACGCCGCCTTGAATCAAACCAGTAAGCAGGCATTCTATTCAACATTTTCTCAGTTGTTATGCCAGAGCTTTTCCCAACCAAGTGCATAACACGACTTTCGGGAACATACCAACAATCCCAGCCTGCCTTATTAGCTTGCATACAAAAATCTGTTTCTTCAAAATACATAAAATAGGCCTCATCTAAAAGGCCTATTTGCTCAAATACTTCTCGGCGAATCATCATACTCGCACCAGAAACCCAGTCTACTTTTACAGGTACCTCTGGTATCTTTTCATTTGTAACCCAACGTTTCAATATCTTGGTGAGAACGCCTAAACTTGCCCCTTTGTTTAACTCACTAAAGCATGTATGAAATTTAAATGCAGAATTCAATAACTTCCCATGTTCTCCTTCAATCTGACTTCCAAGAATACCAGCAGAGCTTTTGTTTTGCATAAAGGATACAAGTCTATCAATTGCACCTTTTAAAACCAACGTATCTGGGTTGAGTAAATACAAATACTCAGGCATTTCTTCCTTCTTTAGAAAAGTTCGAATAGCTATATTATTGCCATATGCAAAGCCACCGTTAAAGGATGATTCAATAACAGTGACCCACTCATCCCAGCCTTCTTCAATTACTGCTGTAGATATTTTTTCAAAGGAACCATCTTGTGAATCATTATCAACAACAATAACATCAAAGACTCTTTCCTCCAGCGCAAGGGAACGCAAGCAGTTTATCGTTAAAGTAGCTGTTTTATAATTTACTACACATATGCCAACACAGTTTTTTTTCATTTTAAACGCACCTCCACAGCATAATACCCCTTACCAACTGAACGCCAAGCCTTTCTAATGACCTATTATATAAAAAACCTTTTTATTCTAAGCCCTGCTTTGTAGCTCCATTATTAATCCTCTGCTGCGAAAGGGCAATATACGCACTCGACAGCCCAAATAAAACCCAATAATAATGAGGAATATAGTCAACAGAACTTACTGTATATATTGTTATCGCTATACCACAAAGGATAGAAAAAAGCGCTCGCCCTAATTGAAATAGTTGCTGGTCTTGGGAGTACAAAGGCTTACTCAATTTATAAATGCTCCATAAGAGCGAGAGAAAAATAGAGGAAAATAGAACCAAGCCTACCCAACCATACCCCAACGCAACCTGAAGATAAGTATTTACAACATCAACAATCCCCTCGCCTTGTAACATCGTTTGCATTTCAGGTGTGTTTATATAATCAGTCGACCCAAAGAAAAAATTTCTTTGGATAACGATACTTGCCATTTCAAACAAACGAGCTCTGTAGTCAACCGTTTCAGCCCTGATCGTACCAACAAAAGGCAGCAAATCAATAAATGTTTGGCCGTAGGACGTCATCAAAAAGATAGGAAGCATTATAAGTAAACCCATTGCTAACTTTCCATATTGAGTTAGCTTCTCCTTCCCGGTAAAAATATAAACCAGATACAAAAAGGTCAAGCCTACCCACGGCCCTCTCGAAACAGTGCAAATTAACGCTAAAATCAAACCTAATGGAATAATTTTCTTTAAGCTTTCATTTTGAATCAAAGATGACATGTAAAGATAGAGACCAAAACCTATTGTAATTACATACCCTAAAGCTATCGGCGTCATAAAGGTAACAGCGGCACGTAATAAGCCCCCCCTAACTTCACTCGTGGTTACTGTAGATACACCAACTAAATGCTGTACAAGGTGATTATATATATGCCAGTGCTTAACAGATTCAAAAATAGCCATTAACGCAAGTATTCCTACCGATATTAAAAAGGCAGAAAGAAATTTATTCAGGCTAGCCATGTCTTGGATAGCCCGACTAACAACATAATATGGTAAAAAGAAATCTAAAAAATGTAACAACAAAAACCGCAGGCCATTAGTAAATGTATCATCCCTAAAATCTAAAATTGAAACAAGGGCAATAAATAAGAGAACATACTTATCTGCAGGGTTTGCAAATAATTGTGATTTTCTACTCCTATCCCCTCTCAGCAAGAAAAAGGCTGGTAGTAATAAAAATACCGACAGAACACGCGCATAATCAACTTTAAATAAATAGTTAAGAACCCCAAATCCAGGCACAATCGTGTGCATCATCGGTAAGGAACCTAGCAGTAGAATATATACATACACTTTAGATTGCGCAGTTTTTGGAACCATAAAATGACAAGTAACAAAAAGCACTCCAAAAAACACCCAAACATTTGGCAGTAAAAAGGCAAACATTTGATTTAAAAACCATATATTTCGCCAAAGAGACAACTCTTTTGCCGTAACACATGCCAAGCGAAGGCGGCCCACAAACCAAAAGGCAGCCCCTCCCATAATTAGAATAAAAATTAAACTTTTTAATGTAATTGTCATTTTATTTTATTTTAAATTAGTCACGGCAGCTCACCAGAAAGAATGAACTGGTTTTGTGGGTATAAATAGCAAAAAACGCTCTAAATACAATAGTGACAAGTAACAGTAATCATTCATTAAGATCTTAGACTATATTACGCTCTTATAAATGTTCTTGATTTCAGACGCCGCCAATTTAGGATCATACAAGACTGTTAACTTATCTTTGGCAGCTCTCCCCCATTGCTCAATCACAGCTCTATTTTCATAGAGATGCTCAAGTATGCTGACCAAACCTAATTCAATATCTTTATTCGCTTTACTCAAATGACTATAAAGCTCATCTCCGACCGTATCCAAGCCATTAAATCTCTCATTTTCATCCTTATCAATTGAAATCAAATAGCCTGTTCTATCATGGTCAATCAATTCAGGGAGAGCAAAAATATCCGTTGCTATTGTTGGCACACCTAACAAACCGGCTTCTATTGGAACCCACCCTAGGCTTTCATCAAAAGTTGGAAACAATAACAAGTCATGTAGTTTCATTTGCTTAAGAACATCTTCTATTGCAACTCGCCCCATAAAGTCTACCCAGCTTGATTCCTTAAGCTGGGTTTCTATCGCCTTTATATCCGGGATAAATTCACCATGAACATAGCACTCTTCATTAAAGCCGCCAATAAACGTTAACTGAATATCCAAGCCTTGTTGAATAAGCTTTTCACAAGCCTGGAATAGAGGAACAATTCCTTTTCTTATCGCATCTGTTCCTACAAATAGTAATTTCAAAGCCCCCTCAAATAGGTAATCTAATTTAGGCTCAATTGGGAGAGTAACGCCACCTCGAAATACATCAACTTTCTCAGTTAAGTCGTCATAACCATTTTTTTTAAATTCGCTCAATAACCGAGACTTAGCCGCTTCAGATAGAGCAAGAATTTTTTTGCATCGCCTTGACCTTAATATCTTCATTCCAACCGAAATTTGCCAAGGTAAAACTTCTCCTAAATACCTTGGCAATTCACACTCAAAAGAAACAACAAAAGGCTTTCTGCAAATAGGTAAAGAATTCCATGTATGGAGCAGGTCAACACCATAATCAAAAACGACAGGTGTTTCTCTATAAAATTTAGTGTGTGACCTCATTATTCTATGTATTGGAAGGGTATATAAGCGTTTATAGTCAAAAGACTCCAATGACAAGGCGTATGAAACTCGTTCATAACCATAACCAGGGCTTATGATACCTACCTGAAGCGCCCCTTCATTAGTTACTCGACTATTTTTTTCTATACTTGATGTTTGCTTAATATTCATTAAACCCTTTTCTTACGCCCTAAGCGATACAAAGGTTCTTCTATTAACCTAAAAGAAACATATGAAAAGAGGAACGTTAATAAAAAAAACATGACGAAGGCTACCTCAGGCAAAAAGAATTCACTATATTTTAAGATAGCAGCTAAAACAAGATAGTGCCCTAAATATGAACTAAAACTGACCTTCCCAACAAAATTAAAAAACCTATTTGCTAAAATGGCTTTGATCACGCCATTCGAATTAATAACAGTAAAAACTAGAATTGAAGATAAAACACCTAATAATAAAAAACTATTGTGGAAATAGCCGACCGGAACATTATCCACACCAACAATATAACCAAAATATTTAGGCACAAGTAATACAAAAACTATCAAGCAGATAACAGATACTACATTGCAGGTTTTGTTCAAACACCAAGAAGCTCGTTCAGTTATTTTTAATTTTTCTAAACTATCTTGCAAATATGCAAGAAAAGACCCTATATAAAAAACAGCTAGAAAGGGCCCAATATTTGCCTGATATTTTGCATCAATGCTAATACTATAGAGAATAATAAATGCTATAGAAAAAACTATAACCTCAACAAAGTTATCATAATACTTCACTAACAAAGCCGAAATCACAGGTATACAGAAATAATATTGAAACTCAACCGGAATGACCCAAAAAACTCCCGTCCCTTCTAGTAAAAGTATATTACGTAATAAATCCCACTCATCAAATTCCCATATAGTATGACCAAAAACATGAAAAACATAGTACACCAACAAGGTCGAAACAAAGAGTGGATAAATCCTTAAAAACCTTCTCATTAAATATCTAGGGAAATAGGCTTTAAAACTAATCCCTTCTCCTAATGCTAAAAACTGCTTAGTGAGAAGGAATGAGCTTAGGATAAAGAAAATAAATACTCCATAACGCCCACCACCACTGAAGTCAAATTCATTAAAGAGTAAAAAACCAGCTTTATTCGCATGTGAAAGAAGAACAAAAATTATTGCCAAACCTCTAAGTCCCGTAAGTGACTTAATTTCACCATTCATAATCATCTTTAATTATTTCGTATAACTTCTGATTATAAGGTTCATAATAAGTTTGCAGTTCAATTCTAGTTTTAGGATTTATTTTATTGCTTGCACCAACAAACATATTTTTAAATTCCTCGGGGTACCATTCATCAAGCTCTAAAAAATCACAGACCTTTTTAAACTCACCTTTTGTTTGGGAAAAAAAACGCTCTGCTGACAGAACAAGTAAATTTTCAGGCTTAAAATTCAATAACCAATTCTCTATTTGGGAACTATAATGACCCCGCAGAAGATAAGAGTGATGATTCCACTCGAAACCATAATGATCTTCATTTAATAGCATTTTATACAAATCACTAGCTAACCTTTCTCGCTCTTTTAAGAGTGCATCTTCAAAATTCAACTTCTCCCAGCCTTGACGAACCCCCATACTCCAAGCAGAAAATGCCCTCTCTATAGGGTTCCTCAATAAAATAATAGCCTTAACTTCAGGTAAGCTTTTCTTAATTCTTTCCGCGGCATACGGATGAAAAATGTACTCGGGTGTAGCCTCCCCAACTAATAAGCCATTAATATTATCTGGCTGCCCTGCAAAATACTCTTTATAAAAAGGCAAGCCAAGATCATAATAGTAATCAAAAAAATGTAATTCTTTTTTTTCTGGACTCCAAACTTTCGGATGACTAGCAAGGTAATGATGTAAAGAACTTGTCCCACATTTCTGACAACCAACAACTAAAAAATCAGGCAATTTAACATCCCTTTCTTTAGTTTTATAATACGTTCTTCGTATCGCTCGATGTATAGGTCTGATTTTCTCACGGAATGAAAAAACTTGATCTACTCTATTCTTCGCTTCACTCTCCGCCCCTACAAATTGTAGTTGCTGTTTGATAAGATATTTATTCATTGATATAACTAACCCTTCTCAATTTCCAGTGAACGAAAGAAGTTATGTAGCATATTACTTGTATTCTCTAGAGTGTACTCCTTCCCTTTTAGATACCCTGCTAGCCTTATTCTTTCTTTCAAGTCCATATCATCAAGCAATAATTCTAGATTTTTCGCCGCATCTATACAATCGCCATCTGGCGACACCAAGGCAGTAACATTATCAATCATATACTCACTCGCCCCACCACCTGTAAACCCAACAATAGCACAGCCACAATTCATTGCTTCTATTGGAGGTAAGGGGAGCCCTTCAGGATAGCCCGTGACTAGAAATATATCGGCTTTTTGGTATTCTTTAATTAGCTCAGATTGAGATAATCCATCAGCTATAAAGAGCTCAAAGACAACCTTTCTGTTCCTTAATATCCTTACAATCTCTTTCAAGTCTCCAAGGTTTTTCCTCGACATTGCTAGCACTCTAAGAGGGATTCTAAACTCGGGTTTCTGAATGAACCTATCCTGATCTATTCCATTTGTAATCGTTGTTGCTTCTATGTCCATTTTAGTCTTAACCATGTCAGAACAAAATTGACCACATGTAATAACCCTGTCATAACCTAAATCAATATAGCTTTTAGTCATATCTTTTGGATCAAGCCTTTTATCTATATTTATCCAGTTCTGCATAAATAATATTTTCATTCCACCATGAAACTTAAGAGCCTGATAAGGAAAAAATTCTGTGCCAACTATAATGTCGTCCTTGTTTAAGGTATAACCAATGCCATCAATAAATTTCAGTTCAATATCGTATCCAAAAAAATTACCAATATATTTACCCATTATTAACGGATAGGCATCAAAACCTTGCTGCTGAAGTAGCATACAATGTTGATACATAACCTTTATACCACCCACAGGTTTATGCTTACGAAACACCTTATTTTTAAAGTAGGCAATACCTTCACCCATTACCATAGCTTTAAGGCAATCTTTAACTTTAAATTCTTTCTTATGAAGATCAGGTATTAAGTAATAGATATTCCCCATAATTTACCTCCTAATTTATAAAAACCTGCTCATAAAATATTGTCAGGGTTATTATTTTAAAATTAATGCTACTAAACTTTTCCATGTATTCAGACTAAATGGTTTATAGACAGTTAAGCGAGCACCCGCTTGGATTGCTTTTAACTTATTCCCACTTCTATGCAACCTCCATGCTTCAGACATTAAAATACCGGCTATCTGTTCTTTACTATGACTTGCACTATCTTCAAAGGCTGGTACAGCGGGCGCTTCTCCTGCCTGTAATTCATCAACACCTTTTTTTAACCGCTGCTGTTGAAATAGTCTAGCTGTATCATCAAAAAATTGACGTTTATTGGATGCCTGTGTATGCGTTATTGAAGTATCGTGTAACCTATAGAAATATGAATTTACTGGTTGATAAAATACTTGAAAGTCGGCAGACATCCTTAATTGAAGATCGATGTCATACGAGGATATAAAATAGTTACGGTAACCACCAAGCTCAGTCAATACATCATATCTTGTTAAAAAAGTACAGAAACTCGTCCTTACTCTCCCATCAAGTAATTCATCTGATAAGCCTTCAGCATTTTGCCCACAATCAAACTGCGAAAGAACCTTGCCATTAGCATTCATTGTTGAATATGTGCCACACACGGCTGCATACTCCGAGTTTTCATCTAAAAAATCAACTTGCCAACTTAAACGATTAGCGGGGAACAAATCATCTGCATCACAATTGGCAATATACTTTCCTTTAGCTACGCTCAGAGCTAAGTTGAAAGCATCAGCAGCTCCTTTACCCTTACCTGAAATAAGGCTTATCCTTTTATCCACAAAAGATTTGACTATAACCACACTTGAATCAGTTGAATCATCATCAACGACAATTAGCTCAAAGTCTGTAAAATCCTGATTCAAAATAGAATCAATTGCAGCATAGACATAATCCTCCCCATTTTTCATTGGCATAACAATTGAAACAACTACTGACACATGACTTCTCCACCTAAACCTTTAAAAACAGTACAACAAAAGAATCACCAACTCTCTTTATTAAAAAGGCAGTGATTGAAAAGCATTAAGACTTTAAACAATAACTGCCTTTTTATTATTATAATTAAATGCCCGCCAGCACAAACAACGTTCTCATTCCGTAACACCCCATCTAATCTGTAAATCTACTTGGTAATCCAATGCAAGCCACCTTACAATCAAAGATGGCCTTTGACATCATCAAAACCTTCACTTGAAACCAATCATTTTTCCTCGGCTAATTAAACAAATATGTTTGGCTTCTTAGGCATGCTCTTCTACATTAGTACCATTTATAATTGTTGACAGATGTAAGTATAAACACATGAACAGAAGTTTTTTTTCAACCAATGCTTATCCTTATTAAAAGAAGAATAAACTCACCCTTATCAAAAAAACTTCCTTAACTTATTACTAATTCTAGAACATAATTTATTCAATAAAGTGCATATTCCCGTACCACTATGGCTTTTAACTGGTTCTTCTAAAGTCCAAGATTTAGCCCAATGATGAATTGCATATGTGTCCTCTTTGATCATCTCGTACATAAATATCTTGATCTCCTTTGAGATATCATATGGGTTATAGGGGTAAAAATAATGGCTATCAAAAATTTTAATCTCATAATCAGCAGCCTTTAACACATTAGTAGTAACAATCGGTGAAACATGATAATTTTCATTATTATCATAGCGCTTAAGCATATATTTCATACATTCATTAAAAAATTCATTACCTTTTACACTTCCTGCAACACCATTAGTAATATGCACCTTATCTTCATAAGCCACAAAACCCGTGTTATCCAAAAGCGAATCCAGTGTCTTTATTACCTCTACATCCGTATCAAGATAAACTCCCCCATGATTATACAAAACATATAATCGCACATAGTCAGATACAAAAGCCCAATTACCTTTTCTTAAATGATGCCTAACAAAGGCATTTATCGGTGCGTTTTTCTCATCCCATCGTATCAACTCATAATCTGGTAGATTTTTTTTCCAGGAATTAACACATTCTTTTGCAAGCGGTGGTAGCTCCGATCCACCAAACCAACAATAATGAATTTTCTTAGGTATCATTTTTATCCTCAAACTGATAATTAAATAAACGTATATCAAATGAATAAAACTCGGCCACGCGTTCAACCATCTCTTCTGTATACACATTACGATAGTCTTTTATTTTAGACTGATTTAAAGTAGGCAACTCTTGAGAAATACCCAGCCTCTTTTTAATTATATGGAAGTCATCATTTAAAGATTCAAAACGTAAAATATTTTGAATTTCGATTCTTTCATTCTGAGAATCATATATATAGATAAACTGAGGATTTAAAACTTTAATATTATATATTCGGTCAAATGATAACCAATTCATTACGAAGTCATTAAAATTTTTGCACTGCTTATTTAGCATTCCTGAAAGGTACTTATCGCTCCCTTTATTACCACCATTTCGTATGTATTGATAACCAGAAAAAAGCCTATCCCAAGGATTTCTTACGATACAGAATTTTTCATACTCCCTATATTTCTTTGGGTCAGATCGCAAATAATCCCAATAAGAATTATGTTCTTGCTGTATTTTCTCATTACCATTCAGTAGTGTTATAACACTAGTACCAGCATTTTTAGGGATATGTATGAATATACATTTGTATTTATCACAATACCTCTTATACGGATACCTCTCTACTCTTAAGATTGATTCAAAAAAAATACAATTATTTTTTAGAATCTTACCCCAAAATGCCCTTAGTTTCGACCTGGCATTCTCGGAAACCACGACCCTATAAACCCTTCTTAACATCTTGATTATTTATTCTCAGCTAAGTTAATAAAATACTTAAATTCAGTATTTGATGAAACCAACTCGTCATAAGCCCCTCGCCCCTTGACCTTCCCATATTCTAGCCATACTAAGTTATCACAGTTTTTTACCGTTGAAATTCTATGCGCAATCATAATAATTGTCTTTTCATGCGCTAAATCATACACGGCTTCCATAACGGCTTGTTCTGTTGGGGTGTCTAACGCACTGGTTGCTTCATCAAGTATTAGCACGCTTGGATTATGATATAAGGCACGTGCAATACCTATCCGCTGGCGTTGCCCACCACTTAACCGAATACCTCGCTCCCCGACTATTGTTCGGTAGCCTTCTTCCAGCTCATTAATAATAAAGTCATGTAGATTGGCCATTTTAGCGGCTGTTTCTACGGCTTGTTGGTCGATTTCTTTTGCTGGAATCCCGAAGGCTAGATTCTCACTGATGGTAGAGTCCGCTAAAAAGATGACTTGAGGTACGTAACCAATATTGTTTTGCCAACGTCTAAGATTATCTTGCGTAAGCTTTTCCCCATCGACTGATAAACTGCCTTTTTGCGGATGTAACAAGCCTAGAATAATATCGACTAAGGTTGATTTACCAGAGCCACTGCTACCGACAATTCCAATACTTGTATTGGCTTTTATAGTGAGTGACAGATTATCCACCGCCTGTTTTTTAACACCCGGGTAGTGAAAACAAATATTATCTAAAACTAGGTTGTTGGTGAAGACTAAAGGCTCTTCGTTTACAAGCGTTTCATGATTAAAGTTAAAAGGGAGGCTACTGGTGCCTTTAATATCGTTATAAAACAAGTCCACTGCTGCAATATCATGCTTTAAGGTAGCGGTGCTTTGGAATATGCCTTGCAAAGTAGGCATTAGGCGATAGCCTGCAAAGCCGTATAAAGAGATCATCGGTAAAACGGTTTGCGCATCATTTTTTACCGCGACTAAATAGATTGTCATGGCGAGAATACCACCAAATGCTATTGTTTCTAATAGGTAGCGAGGCAAGTCAACGGCGGCTCTATTAAAAACTTGGTGTTTTATGATTTCTTGCGAAACATCACGAAATTGTTTTAGGTAATATTTCTCGCGGCCTAATACTTTCAACTCTTTTATACCACCCAATGATTCGTTGATATACCGCATTCTGTCTGAAAATAACTGGGTAACGATAATACCAATATGAGTTAACTTTAACCGTATAGACCAATAAATTAGCGCGTAAGACACCCCTAACACCAGCCCCACAATTAAGGCAATCATCGGATCAACTATAATGAGGAGCATTAATATACAAAAAGCAGTAAACCCTTTTGAAACAACATTAATGGCGCTCATTATTCCACCATTCACCACACGGTTAACTTCTGATGTTAGGTTTTTTAATAGCTCGGCACTGTTTCTTTTTAAATGGAAGAGATAGCTTTCATCTAAGTAACGCTGCAACATTCGAAACGATAAGGTATGTACAGTTGTTACTACAAAACGCATAGTCACCCATGTACTGAATGCTAAAAATGCATTGGTTAAAACAAGCGTAAGCAAAACAACACCGCCAAGAAGAACAATAAAATCTCGGTTATCTGTTATTTCTAGGTAGGTTTTAACGCTCAGCAGGTACTCATTTTCATCAACAATGCTTGGATCAGCTGCTGCAGATATAAAAGGAAAGATAGACGCTATACCCACAACTTGAACTAATGCGGTGATAATTATAATTATAGACAGCAAAAGTAGCCGCTTCTTTTCTTGCTTAGAAAACTCTAAGTATAGTTTTTTTAAACTGCTGTACATTTCATTCCTTGTTAAAACTTATCGCTATCACTGGCTACAAGTTACCCCCCCCAAATATTATATATACCCAAAAAGTCTCAACATTAAGTGTGCTTACTTTATTATCCTATATGAATAACACCTAGCAATACTGACTAAGAGGGACATCACTATAACTATAACTATGTACAATCTATATAACATTTCTCCTTTTTAAAGCTTTTAATTTATTTTAGAAGACAGCTCCCCTGACTATCTGTTGCCCGACAGTTTTCAATTTTTTCTCCAGCCGCAATCTTTCTCAAGCTATTATAATAATCTTTCACGCTAACTGCTTCAATTGAACTGCTCTCAGCGCTTCCGGCTTTTTTTCTCAAGGCTTTAGCTGCCTCTGTATTTTTATTTACAATAACTGGCGCTTCTGACGATCCCGATCCGCCTGACGATCCCGATCCGCCTGACGATCCCGATCCGCCTGACGATCCCGATCCGCCTGACGATCCCGATCCGCCTGACGATCCCGATCCCGATCCGCCTGACGATCCCGATCCGTCTCTTGTTTCACTGTTATCTAAGGTAGTTTCTTCTGGTGTTGTTTCTTCTGGTGTTGTTTCTTCTGGTGTTGTTTCTTCTGGTGTTGTTTCTTCTGGTGTTGTTTCTTCTGGTGTTGTTTCTTCTGGTGTTGTTTCTTCTGGTGTTGTTTCTT
>Ga0209081_1001005_pt1 | contig 16880 bp, 14 predicted proteins | sample GOMGulsemesocosm_4_FD_184636 | JGI IMG/M metagenome (GOLD analysis project Ga0209081, IMG submission 184636) | Methane-oxidizing microbial communities from mesocosms in the Gulf of Mexico - GOM15B Gulf of Mexico (SPAdes) (version 2) | ecosystem: Environmental > Aquatic > Marine > Cold seeps... | reverse complement strand
CACTCTTCATTCGGATGTGAGTCAAACTGTCTAACGGAAAAAATGGGGTTCCTTGCCAATCAAGTTTTACCTGTCCATCAACATCTGATTTGCACCATGGTATATCAGTATCGCGAAGACTGTTAAGTTCAAATGCTTGCTCTTCTGTGAATACCTCAGCTTCTGTTAAATCTGCTGTGTAACCTGCTGAATTCTTTGCCCACCAGATGATATTTTGATTATCTTTATAATGATATGCTCGGCTATCTTGTACATAATATTGATTACTCATGATCAATCTCTCTAAAATATTTAGTATTAACTTACCGCTTCAAAGCTGCTCTAAGCCCCTTAATCCTCGCCGCTGCTTGATCATAACTTTCCCCAGACCTAGCCTGAGCCTCAATAACCTTTTTAGTTGCATGTTTAGGTAAATGGTCTGGCAGCTTATTTTCTTTAGGCGGCTCTTTACCTTAAGTTCGTAGTCTTTAACCTTTACACTTGCGGGCTGAAGTCCGCCCTACTTTGGTCGCATCTAAACACTCTCAGCGGCGGCATCTTCTTCCTTATTATCACCTGTAGGCGCTTCAGAGTTATCTACCGCTATAGGTTTACGCTCAGGAAAAAACATATTCGCAATTAAAACAGGGATCATTAATAAGATCATCACAGCAATTAAAGTAAACGCTGGGTGAATAATATCTCTTAACCAATAAGCTGCCAAAGCCCCCCAAACCATCCGCATGGGGCCAGGTAAGAGAACATTTTTTGCTTTCGCTTTATCTTTGGTTTTACCCTTAGCCTTACTCAAAACACCACCACTGAATTAGATTTGAAATTGACCCATATCTTATCACCTAGCCGGATATTTAATTCATGCAAAGCTTGATAAGTAATTAATACCTGAAAAATCACTCCGGTATCGACATTAACCAAAATACTACCACCTTCTTCTGCAATCATAACAATACGCCCCTGCATGCAATTACGCATACTAGAAACTAAGGCATCGGCAGACAAAACAATATCTTGCGGATTAATAGAAGCATGATGTCCAGAAACTACTCCTTCAGGCAAGATAATACGCATCGCACCACTATGAAAAACATGCTCATTCACGACTCCAGGAAACAAATTAATCAAAGGGCTATGTACACGCTTGCCTTGAGCCAGTGCAAGCACTTCATCAGCTAAAGCGAAGCCTTGCAAACGATCATGCGTGCTAAATACTAAAGTCTGCCCTGTTTCCTGAGTGTACAGTCGCAAAAACGACTCTAAGGACTGCGCACTGCTTTGATCCAAATAACTAAAAGGCTCATCTAATAGTAAAACTTCAGGCTCTAACACTAACATACGCGCTAGTGCGACTTTTTGTAACTCACCACCAGATAATTGCTTTGCCTGTTGCTCGGCACAATGCGATATATCTAATTGCTGCAATACACGCTGTATTTTCTCAGTTCGTTGCTTTTTACCGTGTATTCTTAAAGCCAGATCGATATTATCAAAGACCGTACCACGCAACATAAATGGCTTTTGCGCCAAAAAGCCAACACGCCGCCTATAAGGCGTTAAATCAGACGAATTAACCAACTGCCCCATAAATAATAACTGCCCTTGCTTCGGGCTTGCTAAAAAAGCACACAAATTCAACAAGGTACTTTTCCCTGAGCCATTAGCGCCAATTAAAGCAGTTGTTTTACCTTGCTCAATCGTTACTTGATCCAATGATAAAGCAAGCTTATCGGCGTAGTAAAACTGTAAATTATTGAATTGGTAAGTCATCAATCAAAATAACAAAATAGATAAGTTATGATCAGGTACAACCACTGTACCTGAGCGGCTGGCATCATAGCCCTGCAAATCAGCAACACTTAGTTTAAACGCATCACTACCCAATAGTTCAATAAATGAGCGAAATAAAGCTTGATCCATCTTAGCTTTGGGCAAAACAAACCAATAAGACTCCCAATTCAATGGAATAAACGCTAAATTAAATTGTGTAGCCGCAGCCTGTAAACCAAAACCACAATCTGCCGCACCACTCGCCACTAATGCTGCTACCGCGCTATGGGTAAACTCTTCATTAGCATAGCCATTAATCAAGGCACTATCAATACCTCCTTGGCGTAACATTTCATCTAACGTAATACGACTACCGGAATTGCGCTGACGATTAATAAATTTAATATCTGTCCGCATTAAATCGCTCAGCTTTTGAATATTTTTCGGGTTAGTAGCTGGCATCATTAAACCTTGCTGCCGGCGCAATGCATAAACAAGACTATCGGTTTCTGAATTAATCAAACGCTTTACTTTTGGCAGTAAAGCCTTGCCTAACTTACCTTCAGGAAAATGAAATCCAGCCATGTCATAGCGCCCCGCTCTATACTGCTGCAAGCTATCTAAACTGCCATGAAACTGCACATCTAACTTTAAACCCAGCGCCTTTTTCGCCAACTCACGTAAATTGGCAATCACTAAGCCATGGCTCGCAGCGATACGTAAATTATGCTGCGGCTCCGTTTGCATTAAAACAGACAATTCAACAGATAACTCCGAGGCTAAACTCGCCAATTCTGGCTCAAGCCTAGCCGCGATACGCTGATATTCCCATAATAATTTTTCACCAAATGCCGTTAAAGTTGCGCCATTGCCTCGTCCTCTTTTTAATTCCACCAAAGGATGTGCAAAGTGTTGCTGCCAGAGCTGCAACATACCCCAAGCATGGCGATAAGACAACTCGCATTCCTCGGCTGCAGCACGTAAAGAACCGTTATCGACTATCGATTGCAACAAAGTAAATAAATCCAGTGGCATATCGTATTGCTTATCCGCGACACAAACCCAGCGTAAAGTTAATTGTATACTCACCCACAAACCTCTTATTATGTAAATTTAAACCTATTTTTTTAATTTAAATTATATGCTGAAATAGTTATAAATAAGGTAATTATTTTTATTTATGCAATTTAAAACATATTTTTATGAAACATAAAAAACTAGCGCAATGCTGCGTTTTAACACTAGGATTTCATAGCGGACTAAGCCAAGCAAGCGAAAACTGGAGCGTACAAAAACAGCTCAACCTCCCTGATTGGTTAACCTTAAAAATTGACCACCGAACTCGCTATGAAGGCTATGATAGTGCTTTCAAAAAGAATAGTTCTGGCGGCGACCAAGCGCTTGCCTTTCGTACTAATATATTTCTGGGTATTAACTACGATAACTTTGAACTCGGAACCGAGTTTATCGATTCACGTATTGCCTTAGAAGGCATTAACACACCAATAAATACCAGCCTGATAAATCAAACTGATTTATTACAGGCTTACTTAGCGTGGCAAAGTAATGATTTCTTAAGTAGCGGCTTAAACTTTAATATCAAAGCCGGACGACAAACGATGGATGTTGGTAGTCGTCGTTTAATTGCGCGCAACCGGTTTCGCAATACTATTAATAACTTCACTGGCTTTGATACCACCCTCAGTCAAGATGACTGGCAATGGCGCAACTTTGTAGTCTTGCCCGTGTCACGCCAACCCAATGATAAACCCTCTTTACAAGCAGGCAGAACAGAGTTTGACCAAGAAGATTTTGAACGTATTTTTGCCGGTACATTCTTTAGCATGAAAAACTTACCTTTAAATAGCACTGCTGAGCTATATGGATATTATTTAAGTGAAGATGATACCGAGCAAACGCGTACTAAAAACCGCAAATTATTTACCCCCGGTTTTCGCTGGGTAAAATCAGCTAAACCGAATCAATTTAATTTTGAAATGGAAGCTGTGCTGCAAACGGGAACCTCACACGCAACGGCTCTCACAGTCGATCTACAACGCTTAAATCATTTTGCTTATTTTGGTCATATTACTCTAGGCTATAGCTTTGATGCACCTTGGCGGCCACAATTAATGCTGCAATATGATTACGCCAGTGGCGATGCAGATCCAAATGACAATCAAAATAATCGCTTTGAAACCCTCTATGGCGCACGTCGCTTTGAATTTGGCCCAACGAGTATTTGGGGCGCTTTTGCGCGTGCCAATATCAATTCCCCAGGCGTTCGTTTAAAATTCAAACCACACAAAACGGTTACTGGTTTTATCGCTCATCGCGCTTATTGGCTAGCTCAAAGTAAAGATAGCTGGACAGGCGCAAAAATAAGAGATGTTACTGGAAGCAGTGGCTCTTATATAGGTCAACAAATGGAAATTCGCTTACGCTGGCAAGCCACTCCTAAAACCCTACAATTTGAAACTGGCTGGGCACATTTGTTCAAAGGTTATTTTGCTAAAAATGCCCCAAATGCACCAACCAATAAAAATGATACAGATTACTTTTACTTCCAAACTTCAATCCATATTTAATGATTAGGAACAAATTAACATGAAAAAAATACTGAGCTTTGCTTTACTCTATTTACTCAGCATAAACGCTTACAGCACCGATATTTTACGCATGTCAACCACGACTAGTACAGAGAATTCAGGACTATTAAGAGTGCTCAATCCCTTATTTGAAAAAGCCTATAACGTACGCTTAGACGTGATTGCTGTTGGCACTGGAAAAGCTCTGCGCTTAGGTGAAAACGGTGATGTTGATGTAGTTTTCGTACATGCGCCTGCTGCGGAACTTAAGTTTGTAAAAAATGGCTACGGTATTGATAGAAAAGCCGTGATGCACAATGACTTTGTTTTAATTGGCCCTAAGGCGAACCCTGCACAAATCAACGCTAGCCAGCCTACAAAAGAAGCACTTAAACGCATTGCCGAAACGCAATCCGCCTTTATTTCTCGCGGCGATGACTCTGGCACGCATAAAAAAGAAAAATCATTATGGCAACAAACCGGCATAGAACCTAGTGGTTCTTGGTATTCAGCCGTAGGTCAAGGTATGGGCGCAGTACTCACCATAGCCAATGAAAAACAAGCGTATGCATTGACGGATCGTGGCACCTATATCGCATTCAAAGATAAAATAAATTTAGTCATAGCCAGTGAAGGCGATACTGCTTTATTTAATCCTTACCACATTATGGCGGTCAACCCAGCAAAGTATGCACACACTCGTTATGATCTAGCAAAAAAGTATATTGATTTTGTCACCGGCAGCGAAGGCCAAGCATTGATCGGTGCTTATAAAAAGAAAGGCGAGCAATTATTTTATCCTGATGCACAAAAATAACAGCGATTAACAATATCAAGTGATTTGCCATAGTCACGCACGGCAAATCCCCCATTAACACATACAAAACAAGGTTACAGAGCTTATTTTGTGTGCATTTCAAAGGCCAAAACCAAGATAAACATCCATATTTCATGCCAACTTCAGCGACAAAATGTCGCGCGGCAAAATGCCACATTTCCCTTTACAAATCTTACCTATAAACTCTTTAAGTAATAGCTATCAGCACCATGTAACAGTCGACTATTAGTGCCGGTAGCCCCTAATATTTACAAATAAGGAGAGCTAACATGAGCATCGAAGATTTAGATTACCAAGCAAAAATCATTGCCCCAACCAAACAACTTTTTGACCAGATTAGCGAGCAAGCGAATGAGCTACTCGTACAAGCAAAGGAGTCTGCGCTAGAACTTCATGCCAAAGTTTCTGAATCTGGCTTAGAGCTGTATGAGCACCCAGTAGAAACAGCGACTCGCTGGCAAGCCGAAGCCACGGAAAAAAGCAACCAGCTATACGCCACTTTTAATGACAATATACTCCCCGCCGTTAAAGCGGATTATGACCAACTGGTCGTGAATCTTGTTGACTATGGGCTACAGTCACGCCAATCATTTCAAGTCTTCCTTGATAATCCAGAACAAATCACAGTAGAAGCGTTTACCGCACTTAACCAGTCGTTAAGCACTTATATCGATAATTCCTTAAATGTATCTGCACTTATTCTTAATGATCTCAGCAGTAAAGCAGATGAAATTATCAGTTTATTAATTGAGCAGCCCATGGAAACCATGGAGACCTTTTATTACCAGTCTCTGACAAACCTGCTAAATAGCTATTTCGACATCGTATCGTCTGCCCTTGTTTCTCTTTAGCAATTAGCGAAAAATATCCTAGTCAATTTATGCATTCATAATTGACTAGGGAGTAACTACAATCGCCGCCAACTAAAATCTCCTTCAATATCAATTGGAAAAACAAGCTGCGCAATAATAACGAGGGCAGCTTCGTTTTTATTACAGTTAAGCTACCCCATTTTTCTTTTCCAGCTTCAACCTCCGAATCAACTCATACCTACGATTTCCAGTAGTTGCTGTACTTGCTTATGCTACAATTTCGCTCATGCATATACATTTTGTTATGCATATCTACTATAAAAACAAGGTAAAATTCCGAATGGATTTATTGAAAAAAGTAATACTGGCTTTATTTGTTAGCATCTCAATGTTTGCTGTTACTCCAGCTGTCATGGCTGAAGTACCAGAACCAGCTTCAATGGAAGAAGTTGCAGAATCTATTGAAGAAGCGATCAAATTTTCAGAGCAAACATTAGAAGCATTAAAAGCAAATGAGTCAAAAAGCAGTGTTCTAGCATTGTTTAAAGCGACTAAGAAAGAGTCTAAAAAGATTGAGAGTACGCCTGTTGAAAGAACACGCTCAAAAGCCAGCCAGAGAATGGCTAAAGCTCGCCTTTCTTTTAAAAAGGGCGATAGCCCAAAAGCAATAGCATTAATGACAGAAGTCGTTGAGCTTTTTAAAGAGGTACAACAAATACACAAAGCGATTTAAAGCGGAATTACTGAAGCAGTCTACTAAGGCTTGCTTTATGACGGGCTCATTGTTACAAACAATTGAGCCCGTTTTATTATCTGGCTTTTATTAGCCTTTCACCCAAGTTATTTCCGTAAAACTAGCCATACCATCTCGTATATTACCTACCAAGGTAATAGCTCACCATTGGTATGCCAAAATGACCCTGTATTATCGATATTTAATTCGTCCATTCTAGCTAATAAGCCTGCCGCTGATTCATCGGTATCAATCAAACCACTGTGACCAGTCATATCAGTGCGCACCCAGCCTGGATGCAAAATCCCCACGGCAATACCGCGTGGCTTTAAGTCAACCGCCAATGATTTTCCTGCTGCATTAACAGCGGTTTTCGACATACGGTAACCATAACTTCCACCCGAATCATTATCAGCAACCGAACCCATACGGCTGGTAATAATACCGACTTTACTGCCCTCACCTAAATTACCCAACAAAGCTTGCGTCACCAATAATGGACCAAGACTATTGATCTCAAACATACGTTTACAGCTTGCAATGGCACGGTCATCAAGCGCATCCATGGCAATACCATCAGCAATACCTGCATTATTAATCAACCAATCAATGCGACGATCAGCCAATTTCTCGACTAAACTAGCAAGGCTTTTAAGGTCGCTTACTTCAACATTCTCAATGACTTCCACTGCCAAAGCATCTAATGCTGACGAACTTTGACGACAAGTAGCGATAACATCAAAAGCACGTTGTTTTAACTGTGTACATAATTCAAGCCCAATACCACGATTACTACCTGTTACTAATGCTATTTTTGACATACCCTGCTCCTTTATTTTTAACATTTTACTTATAAAAATGCATAGCTAGGTTCACGATCAGATGACATAAACCAATCACCATTATCATAATGCGAAACCATAACGCTATTGACATATTTTGAAAACCCTACTTGCGTTAAATTAAAGCGTTTAATTAAATCAAGCATCCAATAAGGCACTTCACCCACACGGCACTTTAACTCTAAAATAACGCCCACCTCGCTATGTGTATTATTTGCATAAATGGTTTCATTATCATAATTAGTCATTCCATAATTAGAACAAATCGTATACTCATGCTCACGACGATACTGCATATTGGCATCAATGGTCACTCTGGCATATTGATCTACGGTAGAGAAAAAAGCCCTCCTTTGGTATTTGGTCAATATTTTTGGCTCAATAGCATAACTAATCGCTAACCTTAAAAATAATTCTTTATTCGCTTTTTCGGCACTGGTATCCGATTCATCTGCTCTAAAACCGGGATCCGTCAAAATATGTGGCCATTGCGCTTCATTTGCCGTTGCACGATATTTCTTAACCACACCAGAAATACCAAGACAGTTTTTAACTTCCAAAAAATAGGGTGCACTCTCGCCATCTCCATAAGCCCGAACACGCATATTAAAACGGGTTGCTTTACCTTCGATGCGTTGCCTAAGCAATTCATAATTTGGGCTATCGAAATACAGACTAGTAACCTTATAGAAATAATTATCATCCGCTGCTTGCTCGGAATAATAATCAAGCGAACAATAAAGCTTCAGGAATTCGCTAATTGGCTCGACATACTCCCCAGGAATAATATACTTAAGTTCATAACGCTCTAAAACCGGCGGTAAAGTATGGATGACGGGCATCACTAACCTCTCTCTCCTGATACTAATTCTGGCGTTCCTTTCTGCATCCAGTTGCGCAAAGGCTGTTGTATCAAAACCCCTGATAGCGCTAAAGAATCAAGATACCTCTCAAGAGCTTTGAGTTGAATATCATGTCTCTTTTTTTTATGTTCAATAAGTTCTTTACGTAAACTTACCACTAGTAAAGCATGCATGTTAACAGTCTCTGTTGCTAAATATTTTTGCACTCTCAGGATCTGCATATCCGCCAACTTCACTTCTCCCCTCAACCAAGCAATTTCTTTTTCAAGCGACATTAACGACTGTTTAATCATGACAATATGGTTCTCTAAATAAGTTTGTGCCTTGGATACTTTATATTGACTTTCTGCCTTACTAAAGTGCGTGCCTAAAGGAAGGTTAATCCCCACCTGAAAATCCATATTGTCATTACGACTCTCTTTATACGTAAAACTCAAGAGATTAACGCCAAATTGGTGCTCCGCCTTTACCAGCTTACTTTTGGCCTGAACCATCTCTAGCGCTAAACGTTTATCTTGCACATCAGGGGCAAATTGCAAAGTATTATTCAGGGCGATAACCTGATCACTCATATTCACAAAATCGACTATATTTACCATTGCTGAAGTATGTTGCACACTATCAGCTGTATCCAATGGCAGCCCTATTTGAGTCTGCAGCGTGTTTAAGCGCACTAAATTCAAGGCAGCCAGTCCCCTAGACTGCTCTGACATCTCCACAGCATCAAAAAGCTTTTCTGGATTAAAGCGGTCCGTCAACCCGTCACTACGAATAAGCCCTACTTCCTGAGCCGATAAATTAGCTAGATTAAACAAATACTGAGTTATATTGCGCTGCTCCAAATAAGCGAGCAAGACCAAATAGCGCTTTTTCAACGCTGCATTGAGGGCAAGATTATAATTATTATTTTGCTGGTTTGAACGCAAGTCTAAAATAGACTCCTCTATCTCACGTTGCCCCCACGCTTTAGGTTTCACTCGAATTTCATAGGACTGGGAACGCTCTTTAGCATCAAAATCATTCCCCTCAGTCGCATTAAACCGGAATTGTGCCTCTTCAAGCCATGAACTAGCCACACTCATACCAGCTCCATTAGCACCACTCGAGCCTAGTTCATTAACGTCAGCCTGTGCAGACAATAAAAACTCACTCATAGAGCTATTAGCACTAATACAAGCAGGAAATCCAAATATGAATAAAAGCGTGATTTTCCTCATTATCATGACTCCCCCTTAGCTTCCTGAGAAAGGGATGGATAAATATCTGGATGATTTATTATTGCCTTCATCAAACACCACGCTCAGTAATGATTTATCGGAACGATAGGCAATACCTTCTGCTTTTACCCCTGAAAATTGCTGAACCTGTTTGAGCAACCCCTCTTCAGGCTGATAATGCCATAACACACTTTTTTTCTTAGACCCGCGCGAAACACTAAGGAAAAACCATTGCCCACTGGCTTGAATCATGTCTGACAATTGCATTGGTTCACCGGTTTCAGGGTCAGGTAAGTTTATTGTCCGCCATATTTCTGCTTTAGGCATAGCGCCGTCAAATAAAGTATTTACATCAGTAACTTTTATAATCAGCGCCTTATCAGAATCAACAAAAGGTGATTTAAAGCCTAAATATAAGGCATTATTAAGCACAAGATGCGACTCTATATCTAAATTGTGTTCAGCAATAGCCTGTTTTAAAAAAAGTGCCAGACTAGCACCTGACGATTGTTTACTTAATTTCTTTAAAACGGCATACAAATCAATATTTTGCTGTTCAGTAACACGCTGACCCTGATATCTAAAGCGCATTAACTTCTTTCGCTCATCCTTAAGGCGGTCACGTTTACTATGCGATAAAGAGCTCAGCACATAAATATAATCACCCTCACTACTAATACTTTCTAAATCATCAATATCACCGCCATCTAAAGCGAGCTTTGCGAAAACAACCCCCATCTCCTGCATAATAAAAATGCTTGTTTGGTGTTTATATTGCTCGTCACTCACCAGTAAATAATGCGCTTCTTTCGGATTCCATAAAATACCCGAGGCTTCGATTTTATCTGCGTGAATATTAGCATTACTCGATTCAATTTTTGTAAACATTTTCTTAGACAAAACACTTCCTCCTGAAGCCCTCACTTCACTAAAGATAGAAAACCACTGTGAATTTTGTTCAGGACTTTCTAAAAACACCTGCACTTTCTCACCAAATAGCAAAGATTGATCCAACGTTTCTAATCGAACTCTTATTTCTCGCCCCCATGCAGGCACCAATGGATTTTTTTTAAGCCGGTCAGGATACTCGACGATCCGATTTCCCAAACTATCAACAACCCCCTTGAATGACTTTTCGCTCTGATTAATCGCAATAGACTTAACCCAAACAACTTGTCCCACTTGCACATCGTTCAATATATTCTCATGAATATAGCCCTTAATATAGCGAGGCGATCTGCTATGCACAGAGATAATAGGCTGAAAGGGCGAAACCAACTCCCCCGTTTTAAAATAAACACTCCCGACACGCCCATCAAATTGAGCACTTACTTTCAAATTGACATTCTGACGTAGCAATTCTTCTCGGCGCTGTAACAGAACCAAAAGCTGAGCATCAATAGGGTGATTTTTAGCATTCGATTGCTCAGTCAATTGGTCTATTTCTGCTTGCACCCCTTGAACTAAAAAGTATCGCTTCCTTTTTAAGTCATTCAGTTCGACATTCTCAGTCACGACAACCTTTTCCGTCCCCAAGACTGAAATACTATTTACCATGTCGACATTCATTTTTAATTTAAGCTCTAAGGCATGAATTTGATAATCCATATCAGCACTCAGTACCTGCTTTTTTGCATGCAAACCTGCCAACTGGTTATCAACCATCTGACGTGCTTTTTGCTTTTGTAGTTCGTAGCCCCCAATTTCCTGAGCCAATACGGTCAAGTCATGATCCAACTCATGCCTTTTAACCTCTAGCATTAACTCGCCTTGTTCAACATTCTTTCCCTCAGCAACAAAGACCTGTACGATTTCAACAGGGTACTGGAAACTAATACTTTGCTCACGCTCCCCAGCAATGCCAAAAAAATGTAAAGATTTGTCTGTGAATGAATCGGATAACACAACCACAACAAACAGCGAAAGCCCCCAAAAGAAGGGTAAAAGTAACTTTCTGATCACTATATATCCACCGTTGACTCTTGCATCATCAAGCTCAATCCCTGTAAACCGCTAATGCTTTCCTTAAGCTTAGCCATAAAACTTTCGTGAGACTTACCTTTACGTAATTTAATGTGATAGGCATAATCGAGCCTCTCTCCCTGAGACATCTCCCGTAAAGTCACTAAAGCAAATGATTTACAATACTCATGCATCAGCACCTCTAACTCTTTTTGCTGTGCACTATTGACCTGCATATTAAACCGTAACATACCATCAAAGTAGCTATGCGGCCCTAAGGGCGAATAATACAAAATGATAGCAGCAAGCGAAAAACCCAGTGTTCCTACTATCGCGACAGGAAAAGCATAAGCACCACAAGCAATCCCTGCGGTAAGCGCGGCAAATAAAAATAAAGTATCCCGTGGGTCTTTAAAATTGGTTCTGAAACGAATAATAGACATTGCAGCCATGATCCCAATCCCTCGCGACAAACTTTCACCCACTGACTGAATAACGATAGCCGCAATAATAGAAATAAGCACAACAGATTGCACATAATTACGCGAATAGGACAGCCCACGAAAGGTCTTTTGATAAACAAGCGCTAAAAAGGTCGATAACACAAAAGCTAATGCAATTGTGAATATTAAAATATAAATACTTTCCGTTTCTGTAGCTGTCTGTACAGTGATTAAATTAAACATAAATCTCCTTGTTATTAATTTTCTTAGCTTCGATTCATAAATACAACCTCAGCTGAACAACCTTTAGACCTAGACACACCTATAGATATTTTAAATACAAATTTTCTACACTATCACTTTTTTTACACTTGTCCATACCTGCATTAAAAATACATGCAGTAGTAAATTTTTCAACAAAATTCAGAAAACAAGAACCCACTCCTCCTTGAAAATCATCCCCATACCCCCCAAGTTAGTATTAACAATTTTTAAGAGGTAAGTCATGAATCCAGAAAAACTAACCAGCAAATTCAAAAATGCACTTAATGATGCCCAGAGTTTAGCGCTAGCAAAAGACCATCAGTTTATTGAAGGCACCCATGTTCTTTTAGCCATGCTTGAACAACAAGGTGGTAGCATTAAGCCTTTATTGACACAAGCAGGTGCTAATACTGCACAATTAACTGAAGCGCTAAAAAAATCACTAGATACTATGCCATCAGTTTCTGGCATTGGTGGAGATGTGCAAATCTCTAATGATTTAGCAAAACTGCTTAATCTTACTGAAAAGCTAGCGCAAAAGCGCAATGACAGCTTTGTCTCTAGTGAAATTTTTTTATTGGCCGCATGTGAGAACAAAGGTCAACTAAGCACGGTATTACAACAAGCCGGTGTAAATCAACAAGCGATTGAGAAAGCCATTAATGATGCCCGAGGAGGCGAAAACGTGCACGATGAAAATGCCGAAGATCAACGCAATGCGCTGAAAAAATACACCATTGACCTGACTGAACGTGCAGAACAAGGAAAGCTAGATCCAGTGATTGGACGTGATGATGAGATTCGCCGCACCATTCAAGTTTTACAGCGTCGCACAAAAAACAACCCTGTCTTAATTGGCGAGCCTGGCGTGGGTAAAACCGCGATTGCCGAAGGTTTAGCACAGCGCATTATTAATGGCGAAGTACCTGATGGCATGAAAGGCAAACGTCTATTAGCGTTAGATATGGCTGGACTTATTGCTGGAGCAAAATTTCGCGGCGAATTTGAAGAACGCCTAAAAGCGGTGCTCAATGACTTATCTAAACAAGAAGGTCAAGTCATCCTGTTTATTGATGAATTACATACCATGGTCGGCGCAGGAAAAGCTGAAGGTGCGATGGATGCGGGCAATATGCTGAAACCTGCTCTAGCACGAGGCGAGTTGCATTGTGTAGGCGCAACGACATTGGATGAATACCGCCAATATATAGAGAAAGACGCAGCATTAGAGCGGCGCTTTCAAAAAGTATTAGTTGATGAACCTTCAGCTGAAGACACTATCGCGATTTTACGTGGTTTAAAAGAGCGTTATGAAGTGCATCACGGTGTTGATATTACTGACCCAGCAATTATTGCTGCTGCACAATTGTCATATCGCTATATTGCTGACCGTCAACTACCCGATAAAGCGATTGATTTGATTGATGAGGCTGCCAGTCGTATTCGCATGGAATTAGATTCCAAACCTGAAGTCATGGATAAACTAGAGCGTCGTTTAATTCAATTAAAAATTGAACGTGAAGCGATGAAAAAAGATTCCGATGAAGCTTCCAAGAAGCGTTTAGCTATCTTGGAAGCTCAAATTCAGGAATTAGGCAAAGAGTTTGCCGATTTAGAAGAAATATGGAAATCAGAAAAAGCAGCTATACAAGGCTCAGCCAATATTAAAGAGAAGCTAGAAAAGGTTCGCGCTGAACTAGAAGTTGCACGACGCAGTAATGATTTAACACGCATGTCTGAGTTGCAGTACGGCACAATCCCTGATCTAGAGCGCCAGCTTGATTTAGCCTCGCAAGCTGAAATGCAAGAAATGACTTTATTACGGAAAAATGTCACCGAAGAAGAAATTGCTGAAGTCGTATCTAAATGGACCGGTATTCCCGTTTCTAAAATGCTCGATGGCGAGCGTGACAAGCTGCTAAATATGGAACAAGCACTAGCAAATCGTGTTATCGGTCAATCCGAAGCACTTACAGCGGTCAGCGATGCCGTACGCCGTTCGCGTGCTGGTTTATCAGACCCAAGCCGCCCTAATGGTTCTTTCCTGTTCTTAGGCCCTACTGGTGTGGGTAAAACTGAACTCTGTAAAGCCTTAGCGGACTTTTTATTCGATACCGAAGATGCCATGATTCGCATAGATATGTCTGAATTTATGGAAAAACATTCAGTCGCACGCTTAGTCGGCGCACCTCCGGGTTATGTCGGTTATGAAGAAGGCGGTTATTTAACGGAGGCTGTGCGCCGTCGCCCTTATTCCGTTATTTTATTGGATGAAGTCGAAAAAGCGCATGCCGATGTTTTTAATATTCTATTACAAGTACTTGATGATGGTCGTTTGACCGATGGCCAAGGGCGTACCGTTGATTTTCGTAATACTGTTATTATTATGACGTCTAACCTAGGTTCTGACCTTATTCAGGAGTTATCGGGAGAAGATAATTACGAAGTAATGAAACAAGCCGTGATGGAGGTCGTTGGCGGACATTTCCGACCTGAATTTATTAACCGTATTGATGAAGCTGTCGTATTTCATCCTTTGGGACAAGCTCATATACGCTCGATAGCAAAAATACAAATCGAACATTTGCGCGCTCGTTTACTGGATAGGGATATACAGCTGACTATTACTGATGAGGCCTTAGATAAAATCGGTGAGGCGGGATTTGATCCTGTGTATGGCGCTAGACCGCTTAAACGAGCAATTCAACAAGAGCTGGAAAACCCACTAGCTCAAGATATTTTAGCTGGTAAATTTGATGCAGAAGATACCATTAATGTCGATGTGCAAGAGGACTCTCTTAGCTTTAGAAAAAGCTAAGAGCAGAGCATACGGTCCTCACTTCTGTGGGAGTGGCTTTAGCCACGATTCACGACTAAAGTCGCTCCCACAAAACAGAGAATATTACATATTATATAAGGCGCGGCTTTAACACCAAAGGCGGACTAAAATCCGCCTTTTCTTATATTCTTAATTGATCTTACTACTAGCTTGAACCTGCTCATGATGCTTCACTAATAAATAATCGGTAAACATACGTAACCGTTGCAACTGGGGGCTGTATGGCAATAATAGGCGTGCATGGTACAAGCGCTGATTCGCAGTTAACAAATACTTTTGCGCCAGTAATTCCAGTACTTCTAAATAATATTGCTGAATAAGGAAATCACGAAACACCATAGCCACCTGTGTTTTTTTCAGACTCAAAGTAAACACTAATGTCTGAATACTTTGCTCGCCCTCACCTTCTGCCCAGTGCTGTATTGCCTTAGCTAAGTATTTTTCTGCAGCTTGTTCCGAGCCAATCACAGCACTCAAATCCGCCCGACAGCGCGGACAGATGACTGCCTCTTTCAATCGTGCATTACAGCAAGGGCAACGCTCCATTAAGATTCCAAATAATAAATAATATCGGTTAATTGTGCGCTTGGATCATCCAAACCATTAATATCTTGCGCATCAATACAAGTCGTAATAGTTTCAATTAAATCCACCATATCTTCTTTATCTTCATCAGATACTTGCGCAAATAATCCTTCAGCTTTGCTAATTAATTCACGAGCCATGGCAATTTCAGGCGCATCAGAAACAGCATTCACCACTAAGGAATCTTCATCAATAATACGCGGATCCATTTGCCCAAATAAAGAGGTGATACGTTGCTTAGCAGTATCTAATGCCTCCCCTTCAAACTGAGATAAGGCATTTTTAATAGTAATTGATTTCTCTAAACCGGTTTCTTTTTCTACCGCTGAGACATTTAAAATACCATTCAAATCTAAAGCTAAAGTCAGAGTAATAACATTACCTGCAGCAACATCTAATAAGCCTTCAACTCTAAACTCGCCTATTTTGACATTATTCAAAGCATCAGGATCTTCACCTTGATAAATACTCAACTCAACCGTATCTTGACCATCATAACTGGTTGCAAATGCTTCGGTTTTGCGATTAGGCAAGACGCTATTTTTATGAATAACTGGGACAAACATAAACGGGTAAGGTTGACCGTCTAATACACCGATAGCACTGGTTCCATAAGTATACGGCGTAACATCAACCAGCACGGTATCGACTTCTTGGCCACTAATCATAGCGGCCTGTACCGCGGCCCCCATGGCAACGCACAAATCAGGGTCAACTTCACTATGCGGCTCAAAACCAAACTCATTAAATAAGCGCTCACGAACGCAGGGCGTACGTGTCGAACCGCCCACTAAAATAACCTCATCTATATCCGATGCGGTTAACTTTGCACCTTTTAAAGCGATATGCGTGGCATCAATCGTCTCATTAATATAGTCCTCGATCATTTCCTCGTAAGCCATTCTAGACAGCTCAAGAGAAAGATGCACAGCCGCACCTTCATGCTCTAATAAATACTCTTCATCAATTTGCGCATAAGGTTGATCAGACAATAAAAACTTTGCCTCTTCCGCTGCACGCGTAAGTCGCGCCATAGCTTTACTATGCTTGCGTACATCAACGTTATGAGTCTCTTGTATATGATCGATCAAATATTCGATAATTTGCTGATCAAAATCATCGCCACCGAG
>Ga0209081_1001003_pt1 | contig 16884 bp, 14 predicted proteins | sample GOMGulsemesocosm_4_FD_184636 | JGI IMG/M metagenome (GOLD analysis project Ga0209081, IMG submission 184636) | Methane-oxidizing microbial communities from mesocosms in the Gulf of Mexico - GOM15B Gulf of Mexico (SPAdes) (version 2) | ecosystem: Environmental > Aquatic > Marine > Cold seeps... | reverse complement strand
AATTGTTGATGCTATTTGCCGTGAAACTAAATCAACAAAAATACAAGTAATAGGTAAAACGTTAATTATTTACCGTCAAAGTGAAGAAAAGAAGATTCGTATTCCTAAGCTTTAACATTTCACATCAAATATTAAATAATTAAAAAGGCAGATGAAAATTTATCTGCCTTTTTAATTTAAAATATTGAGCTAATTATATAAGCATTAATTATTTAGATATTTTCGCCCACGTATCACGTAAACCAACCGTACGATTAAACACTAATTCACCCGCATTTTGAATATCATTATCTAAACAAAAGTAACCTTGTCGTTCAAACTGATAAGCTTGCTCTGGTTTTGCTGTCACTAATGATGGTTCAACTTTAGCGTTGTTAATAACAACTAGCGATTCAGGGTTCATTACTTTATAAAAGTCTTCCTCTGCCGCTGGGTTGGGTACCGTAAATAATCGGTCATATAAACGTACTGTAGCATCAAGAGATTTATCAACATCAACCCAATGAATAACACCTTTAGGTTTGGTTCCATCAGTTGGATTTTTACCTAAAGTATCTTCAAGGTAAGTACAGTAAACAGTAGTAACATTCCCCTGTTCATCTTTATCACAACGCGTAGCTGTTACTACATAAGCACCACGTAAGCGCACAGCTTTATCTATAACTAAACGCTTGTACTTTTTATTCGCTTCTTCTCTAAAGTCTTCCGCTTCTATATAAAGTTCACGGCTAAAAGGTACAATACGTGTTCCTTGGCCTTCATCATTAGGATGATTCTTAACGGTTAGTTCTTCTGTTTTATCTTCTGGATAATTTTCAATAATTAATTTAATAGGATCAAGAACAGCCATTGCACGTGGGGCGTTGTCATTTAAATCTTCACGGATACATGCTTCTAGCACACTCATCTCTACCGTGTTTTCCATTTTAGTAACGCCAATACGCTTAGCAAACTCACGCAATGATGCTGGTGTATAACCACGACGTCTAAAAGCAGCAATCGTTGGCATACGAGGGTCATCCCAACCGTCCACTAAGTTTTCGTCAACTAAGGTGTTCAGTTTACGCTTACTCATTAGTGTATATTCAAGATTTAAACGTGAAAATTCATATTGATGTGGCGTTACAGGCACAGAAACATTGTCAATAACCCAATCATATAAACGGCGGTTATCTTGAAACTCTAAAGTACAAATTGAATGAGTAATACCTTCAATGGCATCGGATAAACAGTGCGTAAAGTCATACATAGGATAAATGCACCACTTGTCACCCGTTTGATGATGATGAACAAAACGGACACGATAAATAATAGGATCACGCATACACATAAAACTAGAAGTCATATCTATTTTAGCACGTAGAGAACATTCACCTTCTTTAAATTCGCCATTACGCATTTTTGCAAACAAATTTAAGTTTTCTTCAATTGAAGTATCACGATACGGACTATTTTTACCTGGTTTGTTTAACGTGCCACGATATTCACGTGCTTGTTGACCATCTAAAAAGTCAACATAAGCTAAACCCTTTTCTATCAACTCAACCGCATAATCATGAAGCTGTTCAAAATAGTCTGAAGAATAATGAATATCCCCTGCCCACTCAAAACCTAACCATTGCACATCTTTTTTAATGGCATGCACATAATCAATATCTTCTTTTTCAGGATTAGTATCATCAAAACGTAAATTACACTGACCATTATAATCTTGAGCAATACCAAAATTTAAACAAATGGCTTTAGCGTGACCAATATGCAAAAAACCATTGGGCTCAGGCGGAAAACGAGTTTGTACTGAATTATGTTTGCCATTGGCAAGATCAGCATCAATTATTTGACGAATAAAATTAGTTGGGCGGTTTTCAACTTCCGACATCCACAGAACCTCTAAAAAGAAATAAATACAATTAATGTTACTAGCTACATTATATCAACAAAAAAGGCTCTAACGAGCCTTTTTACTAAATAATTAACAACAAATCATTATTAATTTTTTAATATCTCATCAATAGTCCCTTGTGCTAAACCATGATAACCAGGACGAGCTTGTTGATACACTTTTAATGCCCAAGCCTTACCCGCTTCTGTTTGTGCAAGCTCTTTATATAAAGGCACAATCAACTTACGGCGACCAATAGCAATTAAATACTTAGACATAGTAGGATAAACAGCATCATAACCTGATCGCACTGATAATAAATACCAAGCATGCGCTATTTCTGCATTGTTGCTATGGGTTAAATCAAATTGTTTATCGAGTGCAGCCATTCTCTTTGTTTTGATATTAAGAGGAAGGTTATTGATAAAGTGCAACCATTCATGCAAAGTCCAACTAGTTGTTGGTAATTGAGCTAGTTTAACCTCATCACTTATCCATTGTGAAATTTGCTGATCAATAGTGCTAAACGCTGTTGATGTTGGTTTAGGCACATAACTAGGTAAACCTTGCTCAAAAATCCACTCATTTACTTCTTCATCGCTTACAATATTAGGAAATTTATGGGTTAAATTAGCTTGAAGGTATTTAACAAATTTAGCGGTACCCAAACTTTGAAAGGCATGACTATCGAAATACTCAAGCACAAAAGCATCAAAACGTTCACGGCCAAATTTCTGCTCAAGATAAATTAAGAATAATTGACCTTTAGTATATGGCACACCAGAAAAAGCATCATCTGGATCACGGTCTTTTAAATCAATATAAAGTTGAGTGTCACTAGGAGCTAGCTCGGCAATTTCATAGTTCAAGCTTTGTGCATCAAGAGCCTGTTCCATCATTGCACGCTTTTTACCAAATACCGCTTCCATAATGCGATTTTCAACATAACTGGTAAAGCCTTCGTTCAACCACAGATCGCGCCAGCTTTCATTTGTTACTAAATTACCAGACCATGAATGGGCAAGTTCGTGAGCAATGAGATTGACTAAACTTTTATCACCAGCAATAACAGTCGGGGTAATAAAGGATAAACGCGGGTTTTCCATACCACCAAAAGGGAAGCTAGGGGGTAAAATTAATAAATCATAACGACCCCAACGATACTTTCCATACATTAGTTCCGCTTTATCAATCATAGCTTGAGTGTCATTAAACTCTGCAGCAGCAGCGTCTAAAATATTCGTTTCCGCATAAATCCCCGTTTGATGACTCATGGCTTTAAAATGTAAGTCGCCAACACCAATAGCAATTAAATAAGCAGGAATAGCTTGTGGCATTGAAAAGGAGTAATCACCATCACGCTCAGTATTAGGGTTATTGTTGGCGCTCATTACTACCAGTAAATTTTTATCGGTAGTAATTCTTGCCGTGTAAGTTACACGAACGCTTGGAGTATCTTGAATAGGGATCCAAGAGCGAGCATGTATAGCTTGATTTTGACTAAATAAAAATGGTTTATCTTTACCCGCCGTTTGCGCAGGAGAAAGCCACTGTAAACCCGACGCTTCTTCGGTTGAATTATAATAAATACGTAATTTTTTGGCTTTGAATTGAGTGTTTATCGTTAACTTTGCACCTAAGACATCATCACGTTTAGCAAGTTCAAAACTAACTTTCTGCCAGTTTCCTTGGCTATTTTTTGCTTGTATTTTATGAATCACTAAGTCTCGTGTGTCTAAGATTATCTTTTTTGCATCATCATCGTTTAACCATTTTAATGTTAGCTCAGCAAAGCCTGCTAAAGCTTTTCGATCAAAATCAACAGCTAAATCTAAATATAAATGCGTGGTAATAACTTGATCATAATTAGCATAAGTATAAGCATCACTTAACACCACTTTATTTATTAAATTGTTTGTTGAATTAGTTATTGAATTGCTTGCTGAATTATTGGTTGTCATCGTAGCTAAAGCCAATGGTGATATTATTAATGCAACTAACAACATGATATGACGAGAAACTTTCATTTGGATAACCCTTAAATCAAATAAAAAAGCGGCCTGTAGATTACAGTGAATCTACAGGCCGCTTCAACAAATAGGCAACTTTTCTTAAAAACTTTTTGCTAATTTATGTAACTGTTAAGCTACAGTTTCTGCATTTGAATAACTACTCGACGGTTTTTACCCCGACCAAGAGTCGTATTATTCGAGGCTATGTGACGTTTTTCACCATAACCTTTTGCTTCAATTCGATTAGCATTAATACCATTTTTTACAAAATAATCACGTACTTTTAAAGCGCGTTTTTCTGATAGCTTAAAGTTAGGCCAGCGACCACCATAACTATCTGAGTAAGCATCAATAAGTATTAATTCAAGTTTAGGATCTAAACTTAAATATTCTCTTATCATGTCAATACGACGTTGTGACGCTTTAGTAAATTTATCACTATTTGATTGATAATTTAAAACAGTATAAGCAATATCATCAAAACTATAATTCAGTAAATTACTTACACAAGCAATAAAATTTCTATAAACACCTTTAAAACGTGCCGTTGATAAACCTACAGCTATTTCATCTTGTTGTGTATGCCAATCATTATAATAAAAAGTTGGGTTCATGCCCTGTTCTAACTCACTTAACATGGTCCAAGCAACTTTTTTAGGTAAACTAGGATTGAATTGTTTATACAGTTTCATGTCTGCTAATATTCTACCGCCATACCCAGGACGCCATTTAGGTGATTCACTACGAACTTGAGCAAGTGAATAACTATCAGGTAAAAGCATCATATCTAGTTCAAACTCCATATTGAGTTTACGGCTCGCTTTAGCTGAAAATCGAGCTTGACCATAATGAGGGATTTGATGGGCGAGAGTGCATTGTAAGCGTGAGTCACTGGCAAGTTGCCATTGAGAGCTATTTAAATCAGCACTATATTGTCTAATACCAGCCAGAGCGTTATGTGAAGACAAACTAAAAAATACGGTTACAACCAAAAGCACTTTAACTATTAAATGATAGTTAAAGACTGAAGCGACAAATGAATTATCGATTACAAAAGGATGTATTTTCATAATTTATATACAAGGTTAATAACTGGCTATATTTTGTATCGGCCTAATCTAAAGTAACTTTAGCATTTTATTGACTAATTTACGTTAACAATTTATCTGCACAAATTAAATTTTCTTACTTCTCGTTTTTCTGAGATAATTAGCACAAATTTGTTACTCAATTACCCTATTACAATTAACATGTCAGAAAGCTTAACGAATACCAATACAAAAAAAGAAAATCAGACTATAGCCGCAAATAAAGATAAGCCTCTTTTTGCTCAACGCTTTCGTGGTTACTTCCCTGTCGTGATTGATGTTGAAACAGCAGGGTTTAACGCTCAAACAGATGCTTTATTAGAAATAGCAGCCTCGGTGTTAACACTTGATGAAGATTCAGGGAAATTATCAATTGATGAAACAATACAATTTAATGTTGACCCATTTGAAGGCGCTAATTTAGAACCTAAAGCACTCGAGTTCACCGGCATTGATCCAACAAACCCACTGCGCGGTGCTGTACATGAAGAGGTAGCTTTAAAAGCACTGTTTAAGTTAGTTAGGAAAAAAATGAAGATTGCAGGCTGCCAACGAGCCATTATTGTTGCTCATAATGCCGCATTTGATTTAGGTTTTTTAAATGCTGCCACAACGCGCTGTAAAATAAAACGAAGCCCTTTTCATGCTTTTGTCAGTTTTGATACCACAACCCTTGCAGGTCTTGCTTTAGGGCAAACTGTGTTAGCAAAAGCTTGTGGCGCCGCAAACATTGACTTTAACAATAGTGAAGCACATTCAGCACTTTATGACACGGAAAAAACAGCAGAGCTATTTTGTCATATAGTAAATAAATGGCATGACCTAGGTGGTTGGCCATTAACAGTACCCGCAACTAATACCAATGCCAATCAGGCTAACTAACTGATTTTTTAAAAAGGCTAAAATTGCGCATAAAAAAACCGCTTGCGCGGTTTTTTTCATTGTAACTTACAGGCTATCACATATAAAAGCGTCGCTTTTATAGTTTATCAGCATTATCTGTAAGGTAAGCAGCAACACCATCTGGAGAAGCGGTCATACCTTTATCACCTTTGTTCCAGCCTGCTGGACAAACTTCGCCGTGATCTTGGTGAAATTGTAACGCATCAACCATACGTAACATTTCATCTACATTACGACCTAATGGTAAATCATTCACTACTTGATGACGAACATTACCTTCTTCATCAATTAAGAATGAACCACGAAATGCAACACCAGCTTCTGGATGCTCAACATCGTATGCTTGACAAATATCATGTTTAACATCAGCAACTAAAGTATATTGAACTGGACCAATGCCACCATCATTTACTGCAGTGTTACGCCATGCATTATGAGAAAATTGTGAATCAATAGAAACACCAATCACTTCAACACCACGATTCTTGAATTCTTCTATACGATGATCAAAAGCTAACAACTCAGATGGACATACAAAAGTAAAATCTAATGGGTAGAAAAAAACTACCGCTTTTTTGCCTTTAATTGCTTCACTTAATGTAAAACTATCAACAATTTCACCACTACCTAATACTGCTGCGGCAGTAAAATCTGGTGCTGGACGACCAACTAATACGCTCATTTTATGCTCCGTTCTTTTCTGTTATTGATGAGTAAAGGATTATTGAAAAATTAATAATCACAATCAATTATTGTGTCTATTTATAAAATTTCAATAATAAATTTATTTTTTTAATAAAATTATTCTGCGCTTGTGTTTTCAACCGCATTTTTAGCGGTAGCATCTTTTACTAAAGTTTGAAGTTCACCTTGCTGAAACATTTCTAAAATAATGTCACAGCCACCAACTAATTCACCTTCAACCCAAAGTTGTGGAAAGGTTGGCCAATCAGCATACTTTGGTAATTCAGCGCGAATATCTGGATTTTGTAAAATATCAACATATGCAAATTGCTCACCACATGAAATTAGGGCTTGAGATGCTTGAGAAGAAAAACCACAATTTGGCAGCTTCGGTGAGCCTTTCATATAAAGTAATACTGTGTTTTCACTGATTTGTTCTTTAATACGTTCAATAGTTTCCATAATACCCTCTAAAATAATATTCATTATGTTGAGCTGAAATGTTGAGTTAAAATGCCAAATTGAAATACTTATATTAAAGTATAATGGAGCCAAAACTTAACTTTTCAATTTAATTGATCAATTCAAAACAATAAATACTTAAAATAAATTTATATACTTATAAAATAGCTAAAAAAATCCTATACAGTTCTGAGTCTATATAGTATAAATTTAATACTTGAGTATTTTACTCAAGTTTTATTATAAAATACACTCTTATTTACAAATAGACTGTAACCTTTAAGAGAATAATAGGAGAGCACCATGGCTATTGAATTACCTGCATTACCTTATGAACAAAATGCCTTAGAGCCACACATTTCGGCAGAAACATTATCATTTCATTACGCAAAACACCACAATACCTACGTTGTAAAATTAAATGGATTAATTGAAGGTACTGAACTAGCTGATAAGTCTTTAGAAGAAATAGTTAAAAATTCCTCTGCTGCTATTTTCAATAATGCAGCACAAACCTGGAATCATACTTTCTACTGGAATAGTTTAAGCCCAAATGGTGGCGGAGAGCCAACAGGTGAGTTAGCTAACGCTATTATTAAAAGTTTTGGATCTTTTGCTGATTTTCAAGCGAAATTTACCGACAGTGCTATTAATAACTTTGGCTCTAGCTGGACATGGTTAGTAAAAAATGCTGATGGCAGTTTAGCTATTATTAATACATCAAATGCTGCAACACCATTAACTGATGACGGTGTAACGCCACTTATTACGGTTGATTTATGGGAACATGCTTATTACATTGATTATCGTAACCTACGCCCTAAGTATATGGAAGCATTCTGGTCATTAATCAACTGGGATTTTGCCCAAAATAATTTCGCCTAAATTTAAAACTTTATACCCAAAAAAAAATGTGTAAAAAGGCGACTAAATGTCGCCTTTTTAGATGTTATAGCTTTAAATACTATTAATAATTCACGTTAATCTTCAGAAAGCTCTTTTAATACATCATCTTTTAAATCAAGCCAAAGGTTTCCAGATTCAACACCATATTTTCTTACGGCAAAAATAGCATCATCAAAACGATTTTCCTTAGCTAAATCAATAAGCCTTTGATAGTAATCTCTTGATATTTCACGACCCTTTGGGTGAGCAAAATACAAACTACCAATACGAGAATACAGACCTCTAAAACCATTTAAGATAAGCAGATAAATAGAATTTCCTGAAGCAACCACCAACTCTTTATTTAATTTATAATCAAAATCTGCAAACGCTTCACCAGTATCTTCTACATCTGCATAAGCACTTAGTAATTCAATTGCTTTTTCTGGGTTATTTTTAATAGCAGCGCGTATATAAATAGCACTAATATTAGTGCGAGCAGATAATAAATTATCAACTAAATCAGGCACACCTTCTTGGTCAAGTTGAACAAGTGTTTCTAGAATATTTAAACCGGAGGTTTCCCAGAAATTATTTACTTGAGTTGGCTTACCATGTTTTATTGTTAACCAACCATCGCGAGCTAAACGCTGCAGGACTTCTCTAAGAGTAGTTCTAGTTACACCAATTAATTCTGATAACTCACGCTCTGCTGGTAAAATTGAGCCCGGAGGGAAACCGCCATTCCAAATTGATTCAACTATATATTGCTCAGCGAATCCCGCTGGGCTTCGAGCTTTAATCACCATATTAGTTTAATAACCTAAAAACAAATTAATAAACTGATTGTACCAGAAGATTGTTTTGGTTCAAGCGTAATAAAATTGATTTTTTGATCATGATCATGTCAACGAGAATTTGCGAAGTTTATGGCTCTGCCAAAATGTAATTTAATCGATAATTTTGGAATCTTAGATTCAGATATATTTAAATGAGTATGTCATTAGAAAAGATCCTGTAGCCCTGTGATGATTTGGCCAAGTATTCTAACCATCTAACGGTAGAGTTAAGGAAAAAACACTACCTTTATTTATTTCACTTTTCACATTTACCGTACCATTGTGCGCTAATACAATATGTTTAACGATAGATAAGCCTAGCCCAGTACCTCCAAGTTCTCTACTACGCGCTTTATCTACACGATAAAATCGCTCAAATAATCGAGATAAATGTTCTTCTGGAATACCACTACCTTGGTCTTCAACACTTATTTCAACTTTATTAGTTTGTTTTATAACGGTTATTTTTATTTCACTATTACCATTACTGTATTTAATAGCATTGTTTAGGAGATTAATAATAGCTTGTTCTATTAATGATGAGTTATGCTTAAAAATAATGTCTTCTGCATGATTTAATTTGATGCTAATGTTTCTTTCTAATGCTCTATCTTTACATAAGAAAATAGCATTACTTAATGCTAAAGTAATAGATTCATCAGCAAAATCAATATCATCTACTTCGGTTTCTTTTTCTATTTTAGATAAAGTAAGTAAGTTTTCAATAATGCCCTCTAAACGAATAGAATGTGTGTGTATAACATTTGTAAAGTTATCTCTTTTATCTTGAGCTAAATTTGGATATTCAATTAACGTTTCAGACAGACCTTGAATTGCAGTAAGTGGTGTTCTAAGCTCGTGGGATACATTGGCAACAAACTCTTTTCTTTGTAATTCAAACTCTTTTAGTTTGGTAATATCATTAAAAACAACAAGAGTCCCACATTTATTTTTATGTATATCAAGTAAAGGAGCTGATTGAGCAAGTAACACTTGTTCAATGTTATTATGAATAATTATTTCTTGTTTTACCGAAGTATCTTGTTGTAAAGCAAATAAAATAAGCTCCTGTAATTCAACGTTTTTTATAACATACTGCAGCTTAACACCTTCAATGTTTTTTTCTGAAATTTTCAAAATATTATAGGCTGCTTGATTGATCCGAAGAATATTCTCATTATTATCAACCGCAATAACGCCTTCAACCATACTCGAAAATACAGCTTCTTGCTCATTTCTCTGGTTAAGAATAATTTCGATACGTTGATTTAATTGAATAGCTATTTCATTAAAAGCTTGGCCTAATTGTTCAGATTCAAGTGAGTCGTTTGAACTTAATTGTACGCGGCTAGAAAAGTCGCCTTGAGCTAACCGTTGCGCTTGCACTTTCATTACTTCTAAAGGTCTCACTAAAGCTTTAGACAGCCACCAACTAGCAAATGCTGTAATAACGATAAGAATAAAAAAGCCTAATGACACTTTATAATAAATACTCCATAAAGCATTTCGTAAGGTATCTAAAGGAGTTGATGCTCTAATTATGCCAATCATTTTTTTTTGTGAAAATATTGGTATAGCAAGATACATTGAATCTATTGCGAGTGTTTGGCCATACCTTATTGACAAACCTTTTCCGTAACGTGTTGCTTGCTCAACTTCAGGACGGTTTTTGTGGTTATCCATGGTGGTAGGATCTTTTTTATTATCTCCAATAACTTTTCCTGAAGGTAATATAATGGTTATTCGTGTTAACGAATCATCACCTAGCTTTTGAGTTTGTTCTTGAGTTTTTTGATGGTTTTTGGATATGATAAGCCGAGAAAACTCAGGCGTTAATAATTTTGCTCTTATTTCTAAATCTACAGCTCGTTCTTGATAATAAAAAGACTTAAATGACCACAACGCAATCATGACAATAGCGAGTAATGAGATAAATGAAATAATTAAAAAAGAGGGGTACAACTTCCAAAAAAGCGTTTTACGTTTTATTCTCATTCTATTTTCTATACTCTTTAACCGTTATTTTATCGGTAATGTACCATTAAAGCACCTGAAACTTTACCAACAGTTACATCTTTAACAAACTGATAATTTGTATCTTCAAAAAAGGCTCTAAACTTACCAGACGTTGCATATACTGCAACACCTTGACTATCTTCATGATCTTCTAAAACAGTATTAACAGCCGCCATTAAATAATGACCAAAACCATGGTGTTGATGTAAAGGGTGAATTGCGATCAAGGATAACATATGAAATTTATCTAAAGGAACAGAAGAAATAACTTTTTGCTCTTTTTCAATCATTTGTTTTGTACTGAAGTAACCTGCACCAAGCAACATTTTAAGGCGCCAATGCCAAAATCTATCACTAGTAATACTGTCATCGGGGCTATTCAAACACGCAACGCCCACCATAGACTCGCCTAAGTATAAACCAACCATTGGCTGCTTTGCCTTCCAAAAAGCACTTAATTCTTCTCTTATAGATGCTCTTAACCTCTGCTCATAACCTTCTTTATGACTGTTGAATATATCTAAAAAAATAGGATCATCTTGATAGGCTTGAAAAAGTAATGAAGCAGCTAGCTTTAACTCTTCCGCGCTCAGATAAGTTGCTCTTATATCAAGACTACTTTCTAACAGAACAGCTTTAGACATATAAATACTCCAATTTTTCAGTAAGTTTTATTTTAAACGAGCATACCTTAACAGTTTTTAAAAAAAAGGGTAACTAGAATTAATTTGAAATATCATGATGGTACGCGTAAAATTAAATAAATAAAGATAACATCTGACATAAACTAAAATATAATTACTAATGAAAAAGGAGGGTTCACATGACAATACAAAATGAAATTTTAATCGCTGCTAACCAAATAGCAAATAAAGGTAACAAACCTACCGTCGCTTTGATTAAAACTAAATTAAATAAAAAAGTTCCCTTACCGGTAATAATATCAACCTTGAAAACGTGGCAACATGAGCCAAATTTCATTTCACTACTTGAAAACAAAGTCGATATAAATGAGCCGGCCAATAAAATAAAGGTATCAACTCTATTTGAACAATCCTTGTATGACGAGTTAACTTATATGAAAAAAGAAATAGTAGAACTAAAAGATTTAGTAAAACAATTAATAGGCCAACAAAGTAATTAAATTATTTTGTCACTGGCATAATTTTGCTTATAAATTGTTCCAAGGAGTTTGCTATTTGTTTATGAGGCTCACAACCAACACGTTCAACCCATACAGTTCCCGTTTTATTATCAACTGAAATAATCATGTCTTCTTCATCAGTTACAGCAAAAAATAATGTTTCTTTTTGCTTCATTCTTTGTTTCATTAATACATGACCAATTAAATTTTCTTGTAATCGCGCAAAATCATCTTTATTCCAAGCAAACAACAATGATAACTCACCTTCGTCACATGTCGCATCAAGGCTATCACTGTACAAAGTGGTAAAATAAGTTTTAATATCTTTATGCAAAATCAGATCTAATGCTGATTCAACATTATCAAAACTTAACGCATCTTTTGCTTCTATATTAATAGGCAGCCAAAAGGTTTGATCTTTTAATAGTACACGGTTATTTATTTCATTTTCATCATAAGAAACTTCACAAGGAGATAACCAATCATTGTCCATATCAATAATAGGCAAATGTGAATGCACTTTTTGATATTGACTAACATATTGCGCAGAAAAACGTTGTAAAACGTTCATTAAATTGGTTTTAGCTTGATTTGGTGATGTCATCTAATTCAGAGTTCCTTTAAAATAGTAGTATGATGATATAATAATTAAAATGGCAAACAATTAAAAATTTATGGCAACTTACCAAAATGTAAAAGAACTTAGCAATTTAACGCTTGGTAAAGCTACTGAATATTGCAGTAAATATAATCCAAGTTTACTACAAGCAGTACCAAGAAGCTTAAATAGAGATGATTTATCATTATCTAAAAACTGTTTACCTTTTATTGGTGAAGATGTTTGGTATGGTTATGAATTATCCTGGCTAAATAATAAAGGTAAACCCGTTGTTGCTGTAGCAGAATTTCGCTTTGCTTGTACTAGCCCTAATTTAGTTGAATCAAAATCTTTCAAATTATACTTAAATAGCTTTAACCAAAGTAAATTTTCTAGCTTCAGTGAAGTAGAAAAAGTACTATGCAAAGATTTATCTGCCACCGCAGGTATTCAAGCACAAGTAAAGTTATTTAATGTTGAGCAATGCCCTGCCTTAGAAATTAAGCTAACTAACCAAAGTGTTACTTGTATTGATGAAGAAGATGTAAGCATTGATAGTTATCAGTACCAAGCTAATATGCTTGTTCAAGCACAGACAAATACCGCTACTGAAATAATTGAAGAGAACCTTGTTAGCCACTTATTAAAATCTAATTGTTTGATCACCAACCAACCTGACTGGGCAAGTATTTATATTACTTACAAAGGTCGCGCAATCAATCATAGTATTTTATTAAAGTACTTAATATCATTTCGTCAACATAATGAGTTTCATGAGCAATGTGTTGAACGTATATTCTGTGATCTTAAAAAGTATTGCCAATTAGAGGAATTAACTGTATTTGCTCGTTATACACGTCGCGGTGGTTTAGACATCAATCCATTTAGGAGCACACATATAAAATACGCTCCACAAGCAAGAACCCTTAGGCAATAACGATATAACTAAACAATAACTAAACAGACATATATAACGAAGTAAGAAAAGAATTATTTAGCTGGAAACTCTAATCCTGTCCAATACTTGAAAAAAGCTTTTTGACCATCACTAGCGCTTTCTAACGGCACAATTTTTAATTTACTTTTAGGTAAACTACCTAAAATAATCATACGTGTTACTAATTCATCTCGGCGAAAAAAAGTGACACTCATTCTATCTTTAGGTTTAAAGTTTTTTAATCTTGTCGTTAAATCTTTATCTGCCATACGCAAACCATTAACAGCAACAATAATATCACTTAATGTTAAACCTGCTTGCCAAGCAGGGCTATTTTTTTCAACGCTCGTTATTTGTAAACCACTGGTTGTTTTTTTAGTTTTAATCCCTACCCAAGCTTTTTGTTTTTGCTCATTTTTTTTACCGTATGACATAGTTAAACCAGCTTTTGCCAATAGGTTATTAAAATCAACCTCAACGTGGCCATGAACATTTTCTTGCCACCATAACCGGTAATCGTCATGGGTAAGATCCTTTAAAATAATTAACAAATCGTTTTCATCAAAACTTTTTGGGATTTTATAATGTTGATAAAGCATATTGTGCACATCTCGATAGCTTTTTTCTAATGCTGTTTTTTCCATAATTGAAAAATCTAACAACCAAGACACTAAAAAACCTTCAGAATAGATATTTACACTATGATTATTATCATAATCACCACCCTCTTCTAACCACTTATTAAAACTTGCTTGTGCAACAGTTTGGCTTTCTCTCCCTGGTTTATGAATATAACCAGTAATACGTTTTGCTAAGCTTTCTAAAAATTCTTTACTCGACATTAAATCTCCGCGCAGTAACAATTGGTTCTGTAAATAACTAGTCGAACCTTCACTTAACCAAAGCAATGTTGAATAATTTTCTTTTTGATAATCATAAGGTACCAAACCTTTAGGGCGATACTGCTTAACATTCCACGTATGAATAAACTCATGGGCAGCCGTTGAAATAAACCTTAAATAATCTTTTCTTTGTGAAAATTTAAAACGAGAAGTTTGTATTATGGTTGAATTTAAATGTTCTGTAGCGCCACGCGCACCACTTGTTGCATGCACCATAAAAACATAACGTTTAAATGGGTAACCTTGCCAAATATGCTTACTTTGTTGTACTAATTGTTTTAAATCAGCAACTATTTTAGCGCTATCATAGTTACCCTTACCCCAGATAACCAATTCGTAAGCATGATCTTCAACAGAAAATTTATGATGCTCATTTATTCCTGTTTCAATAGGTGAATCAACTAACACATCGTAGTTTTCAGCTATAAATTGGTGAGAGTTTTCACCTGATTCTAGCCCTGAGACACTATTCCAAGTTGCAGGTACCTGTAAATTAATGGTATGTTCTTGATCCCGAGTAACTTCGCTATACATAACAACCGTAGAAGCATCAAGATAAGCATGACTATCATCAATATGCCTTGTTCTTTGTCCTAATTGATTCGCATATACTTGATAACTTATCTTAACTTTTTTATTCAAGGTACCTTGCACTTGCCAAGTATCTTTATCTACTTTTTTCCAATCCAGCTTATTGCCCTGACTGTCTAAAGCAGTAAATTCACGAATACCATTAGCAAGGTTAATGATTTCATATCGTCCAGTTCGCCATGTGGGTAAATAAAAATTTGTCTGTTCACTAGCAAACGTCTCAAAGTTTATTGTAATTAGTGCATAATGATGTTGTGGCTGCTCAATAACAATATCAACAGAAACACTTGCCTGTACGTAAGTAGCATGAGAAATACATAAAGTAATAACCCGTATTAAAAACGTTCTGAATAAAAGCGATATTTTAGTCATATTCAACTAAACTTCCTCTAGAGCATAAAATAAGATAATGATAGTTTAACGAGTTAAACTATTTTAGGTAATAAAAAATTGGTTAAGGTAAGCCTTTTAGCTATCACAGAGGTCAACTTTTCGCGACAAGTTTAAAATAGTTTCATTTTTTATATAAATTAACTAACAATCCTATTGATAATGCTGTAAATTATTACATATAAACACAAGGTTTTTGTTGCTTTTTTTATAAATACCAAATACAAGGATTACCTTTTAAAATGACTTCTACTAGTGTTGCCGCCAGCCAAGTGAAAGTATTAAAAAACAAGCTAAATGCAGCAATAGAGTCTAGAGCATCGCTTGAAGAAGACTTTAGCGCGCAATCAAGTATGTTAATACAGTTTATTAACAAATTGTCTCAGGTTTCCAAAGGTATAAACTTAAAATTAGATAACCGCCTAGCTCAACTTAGAACTTTACTAACTAAGTCAGCTCCTATTTCTGATTTAGAATTGAAAATAGCTGAAATATCAAAACTATTACAAACTCACGCGGTTACTAATGAGCAAAACATTACCCGCTTGCATGAACAATTTAATGAAGCAGGTCAGAATTTACAAAAAATAAATGGTTTACCAAATGATCTGCGCCGAAAACTTCGAGCTTTACTAAAAGAAACTCAATCAACTAAAGATAGTCTTACTCAATATGTACCCTTATTGAGTCAACTTTTAGAGTTTTATGATGAATCTTTACGTGCAAAAATAGACCTCCCTACTGGTAGCTTATTGTCTTCGAATCAGGCTTCTGTTAGTAATGTGACTACAGATGAAAGTACCTGTAATATAAATTCTGATGTAAACAACATACTCATTGAGCAGATTTCTATCTGTCTAAATAAATTACATTTATCAACTCAACACACTAAAGAGCTACTAGTAATAAATAAAAAATTACTAAACGATACGACCAATGATGACGTATTAAAACGATTTATTGAAATTTTTGATGTTATTGTTGCTGACTTGCAACAAGAACGAGATAGCTCTAAAGTTTTTTTAAATACGTTAAGTCAAACATTAACCACAGTACAGAATGCGGTTAAGAAGACTTTGTCAACATGTAAACAAGCTCAAAACACTAATAATAAAATCAACGAAAAACTTCATGTTCAATTACTCGACATGACAGGTGCGGTAAAAGTAGCCACCTCACTAGAGCAAGTAAGAGTAGACATTAATGATAAATTAAATAACATTGCTCAAACACTTGTAGAAAAAACCACATTTGAACAACAAAACCAGCAAGTTTTAGCAAGCCAGTTAAATGAAATGGCCAAAAAAGTTGAAAAACTTGAAGAGCAAAGTAAAGAGTTTGAAGTGAAACTTGCTGAGCAACAACGTAAAAGTATGCAAGACGCTCTAACTAAATTAAGTAACAGAGCTGCTTTTGACGAATATTTCACCCAATCTTTAGTTCGTTTTCACCATAAACCTTTTGAATTATCTTTGGTTGTTATTGATATAGATGATTTTAAAAAAATTAATGACACCTATGGTCATACAGCTGGCGATAAAACATTACAAG
>Ga0209081_1001001_pt1 | contig 16892 bp, 14 predicted proteins | sample GOMGulsemesocosm_4_FD_184636 | JGI IMG/M metagenome (GOLD analysis project Ga0209081, IMG submission 184636) | Methane-oxidizing microbial communities from mesocosms in the Gulf of Mexico - GOM15B Gulf of Mexico (SPAdes) (version 2) | ecosystem: Environmental > Aquatic > Marine > Cold seeps... | reverse complement strand
TAATGTACTCGATATGGTGGTACATCCACATTATCTAACTTCAAACCATACAAACTTAATGTTGCGCAATTACTTGACTCTCCATCGCCGCTAAATTCTACATCAAATAAGCTAAACCATACCAAACCGTGTTTTTTATTAAAGATTAACTTGCTTGTTTTTCTGGCGATGGCAATAAACTGTAACTGGTTTTGTTCGCAATATCTATTGGCGTGAACTCGTGCTGCTTCTGATACTTTTCGCAGATAGATAAAATACCAACAAAACAAACAAATGAATAATAAGTAATAAATGTTTTCCATATTTTGACTACCTTTAATCAATGACTGTAATTGATTGCTTTAGCTGACTTTTTAACTTAATTGAATAACTGTCCAATCGAGTGAGCAAGTTTTTTACTACGTTGTGGTGCACGCATACATTGAAAAACGACAGGGCGAATAACAGGAATAGCGACTAAATCTTTAAATATGCTATTAAATAATGCTTGATCATCCGTTTGCACTAAGTGCTCAAAAAACGCCATTAACTGTTCAGTATCACTAAGTGCTAACCAGCAACGGCCAGAAAGGGTGATTAATATTTCTGGTGCTATATTTCGCTGTTGTAATAACTCAGCAACAAAAGCTTTTACGTGCACATGACTGCTATTGCTTGCCAAGCTGCGCAATAAGTGTTGTTGAAATTTTGTTTTTTCAACGGTACTTTTAATTTTTTTTGTTTTGGTTTTAAACAAGTTTAATAATACGGTTATTAACTCAACTGAAAAAGTCTCATTTTCTAATGCGCTACATAAAGGAAATAATACTTCGCTTGGTAGTTGTGGCAATGCTTTAATTAATAATTCAGTATTGTTTTTTTCATTAATGCGTATAGCAAAATCAGTGATTCCTTGTACGCCTACCGCTTGCCAATTACGCCAGCCACTTTCACCACTAAGGTATGTTATAAAAGGCTTTAAATATTCACTTGGGGCTTGTTTTAAACTCAGTTTTATTTTGCTGTTTAATGCCGCTAATTTATATTGTGCTGGAGTAAATAAGTAAGGATTACTTTTAAGTAACGCTTGTTGATGTTCATTTGCATCTTGGGTTAAATCACTGCCTAATGCTTCCACTATAATGGCAATAAAATGATTTCTTGCCCCTTGGTTTAGCAAACCACGCTCATCAAGAGGTAGTTTTAATAACCACAAATACTGCTGAAGTGATTTTTGTTGCCAAAAAACAATTGCAATACACGCATGACCTTGTGAAGGGGTAGGGTAAGGCAATTGATTTAACTCTATTTTTTCAAACTGTTCTTTCGATATTTTTTCTACTGTTCTACCTATATCATACAATCTAAATTGTGAGTTAGAGGAGCCTAGCAGTTGTGAAATTGTATCGATAGTATTCATTTAAAGCCAAAATAAAGAGAGATTGTGTCTGAGCGCTATTATAGAGATAATACCGCTATCAAGCAAAACAAACCTACATCACTATTTACATAAGTTATCGTTATGAATCTTTTTAAAAAACAAGTAAAAACAACTTTGTTTGTACCATTAAATTCGAGTGCAACGGGTGGTAGCGTATAATGTCTTTTTTAGCTGAAAAAATAATCGCTGAAAAACTAGGACCTGAAAAAGTAGTACTCGAAAAGCCAGTGCTTAATATTATTTATCAAGATGAATATTTGGTGGCCGTTGATAAGCCTGCTGGTTTATTTGTTCATCGAAGCTTTATGGATAAAGATGAAATTTATTTTGCATTACAGCTAGTGCGTGATCAAGTCGGGCAATATGTTTACCCTGTGCACCGCTTAGATAGACCGACATCAGGCGTATTATTGTTTGCATTAACTAAAGAAGTTGCCCAGCAATTAAATACAGCTTTTGCTGAAAAATCTAGCAGCGCAGGTGACTCGCATAGTGCGGATGAATCAAGTTATAAATCAAGCTATCAGCTAACAAAAACTTATTATGCATTAGTGCGTGGTCATTTAGCTATTGATGAACAACCAAGGTTAATTGATTATTCATTAAAAGAAAAGTTAGATAAGTTGGGTGATAAAAATGTCAGTCGTGATAAAGCAGCGCAGTCAGCACAAACTTATTATCAAGTTATTCAGCAAGCAAGTTTGCCTATTGCTTTAGGTAAATTTGATAGTGTTCGTTATTCTTTAGTAAAATTACAACCAATAACAGGGCGGCGTCATCAAATTCGCCGACATTTAGCTCATTTGCGCCACCCTATTATTGGTGACATAAATTATGGTGATAACAAACAAAATCCATTTTTTATTGAACACTTTGGCTTTAAACGTTTAATGCTTATTGCAAAATCACTCAGTTTTATTCACCCTGTAACTAAGCAATATTTAACCCTTACCGCTGAGTTTGATCAGCCATGGCAACAAGTTTTTATAAAACTTGGCTGGCAAAACCTTGATAGCATTTAACACGGTTGAATGGCAATACTACAAATGTATTTTTCTCTTTTTTATTCAAACCTTTATTCAAACCATTGTGCAAAAAATAGCTTAATATAATCAAGTATCTTTGAGAAAAAACCACCTTCATTTACTTCTTGTAAAGTCACTAGTGGGTATTGAGCAATATCGTTATTATCTAATTGTAAAAATAATTTACCTACTACCGTGCCTTTTGCTAATGGTGCCGTGAGTTGTTGGCTTAATTCAAAGGTAGCCTTTAAAGCTTTACTTTTACCACGCGGGATAGTGATAGGTGTATCTAGCATAATACCTAAATCAACCTCTTTTTTATCACCCATCCAAATTCGGTGAGTAGCAAATTTATCGCCTGCTTTATAAGGGGTAATGGTTTCAAAGAAACGAAAAGCATAATTGAGTAACTTTTTACTTTCAACTTTACGAGCGCGTTCACTTTCAGTGCCCATAACTACAGTGACAAGACGCATATCACCTTTGGTTGCTGATGTTACTAAACTGTAACCAGCATTTGATGTATGACCCGTTTTCATCCCGTCAACATTTAAGCTTTTGTCCCACAATAATGAATTACGGTTGTATTGCTTTATATTGTTGTAAGTAAATGATTTTTGCTTGTAAATAGCATACTCTTGTGGAACTTCACGAATAATTGCGCTGGCTAAGGTTGCCATATCACGTGGCGTGGTCATGTGTGATGAGCTATCTAAACCGTGACTATTTTCAAAAAATGAACTCGACATGCCTAATTGTTCTGCATGGGCATTCATTAAATCAGCAAAAGCACTTTCACTGCCTGCAATATGCTCTGCCATAGCAACACAAGCATCGTTACCTGACGCGACAATGATGCCTTGGTTGAGTAAATTCAATGGTACTTCAGTGCCTACTTCTATGAACATTTTTGATGAATCAGGAAAGTTTTTAGCCCAAGCATTTTTACTTATCATTACTTTATCATCATTAGAAATATTACCACTTTCTAATTCTTTACCTATGATATAACTCGTCATCATTTTAGTTAAACTAGCTGGTGCTAACAGCATGTCAGCATTGCCCTCAGCAATTACTTTTCCGGTAGTGAAATCAAGTAAAATAAAACCTTTTGCGTTGATTTTTGGTGCATCAGGAATGATGGTTATAGCATGACTTAAAGGAGAAATGGCTAAGGAAACAGTCAAAATAGCACGGGCAATGAATTGAGATATTTTTATAGGTGATTTTTTAGGTAGAGCGTATGATTTTAGTTGCATAATTTCGTAATAGCTTAGTTGTAGGTTATTTGCAATAAAAGAAATTGAACGTAGTTCAAGCTATCGAAAGTATATCACTTCTGTTTTTCTTGGCTATGGTAGATAGGCAGTAAATTGTAAAATAAATATTTTGATATTGTTGAGCTTCTCTTCGTTCAGGTCAACCTACATTCTACTGAATAGAGAAAGAGAAACTATAAAGGTTTAAGATAAGCATCAGGGTAATTTCCTTGCTGTAATTTTGATAATAATTCATTTAAAACTTTATCATTCAAAATAGGCCCCATTTGAATACGGTAAACGCCATTTTTTTCTGGATAATTAACAGGTTGTGAATACTGGTTACTTAGCTTTTCGGCTGTATTTTTAGCTAATGAGAATTTGCGGGTAGCAAAAACTTGAATAGTATTTTTACCATCAGTACTAGCAATAGCATAGCTTGATTTTAGGTTTTTGTTAGCAAACTCGGTAATGGCAGTGATTTTAACTTGTGCAGTGCCTGTTTTTAACATAGCTAGTTTATAAGCTGCGCTGTATGATAAATCGATAATACGGCTTTGATGAAAAGGGCCGCGATCATTAACCCGAACAATGACTGATTTATTATTGGCTAAATTAGTCACCTTTACATAAGTGGGAAGCGGTAAATTTTTGTGGGCGGCACTCATGGCATACATGTCGTAAATTTCACCATTAGAAGTCAAATGTCCATGAAACTTTCGACCATACCAAGAGGCTGTTCCTGTTTGTTCGAAATTACTTATATCATCAAGTACTTTGTAGTCAATACCTCTAACGCGATAATTTTTATTACCGCCTCGGCTATATTTTTCAGCACGGGGGAGAGCATCTTTTAATTCAGCCTTATTTGGTAACCTTGTTGGCGTACTATCATTAGCGTGTTGATAACGACCTGTGCTACAAGCGGTTATAATCAAAAATAAAAGTACTAAAATAATCAATTTGTTTTTTTTCATCTTTTTCCTAAAATAAACTATGCGTAGCACTTAAATTTGCAGATAGTTCATTTCATTTTGAAGAGAAAGCGCGGAGTTGACTTTAGTCAATGAGCACATTCGATAATAAAATGGATTGAAATAGCAATAAATATAAGCTGATACTAAGCGTGGACACGCCTATGAGTACTAATAGCCATTAATATGCCAAACCCTGCCAGTAATGTCACCACGGATGTGCCACCATAACTAACTAAAGGCAGTGGTACACCCACTACGGGTAGTATACCTGATACCATCCCAATATTAACAAACACATAAACGAAAAATGTTAAGGTGATACTTCCTGCTAAAAGCTTAGTAAAAGCATCTTGAGCATTTATGGCTATCCACAAACCGCGCATAACAATAAATAAATAAACGGTAAGTAATACGGCTACGCCAATTAAGCCAAACTCTTCACTAAATACCGAGAAAATAAAATCAGTATGGCGCTCGGGTAAAAATTCTAATTGTGATTGTGTGCCTTGTAACCAACCTTTACCGTCAATGCCACCTGAACCAATGGCTATTTTAGATTGAATAATATGATAACCAGAGCCAAGCGGATCTTGCTCAGGATCGAAAAAAGTCATAACCCGTTGTTTTTGGTAGTCTTTCATTAAAAACAACCATAAAACAGGAACAAATGCAGAGGCTAAACCAACACAAACACCAATTAGTTTCCAGCTAGCGCCAGCAAGAAAAATCACAAAAATGCCTGAGCTAGCGATTAATAATGATGTGCCTAAATCAGGTTGTTTGGCAATAAGCAGTGTTGGTATTAATACTAAAATAAAGGCTAAAACTACGGTTGATATTTTCACCGGTAAGTTATCTTGGCTGATAAACCAAGCGATCATTATAGGTACAATCAGTTTCATTATTTCAGACGGCTGAAATTTCATAAAGCCTAAATTTAACCAGCGTTGCGCACCTTTACCTACATGACCAAAAAGTAATACTGCTACCAACATTAATAGCCCTAAAACAAAAACGGGTACAGCCCATTTTTGATAAGACAAAGGGGGGATTTGTGCAATTATTAGCATAACTAATAAGGCAATACCAAGGCGACTCGCTTGACGATAAACAATAGCCATCTCTTGACCACCTGCACTATAAACCACGAATAAACCAAGTGCCATTAAAGCTAAAATGCCCAGTACCAGCGGTAAGTCTATGTGCATTTTTTGCCAGAAACTGCGTTGATTTTTTTGTTCTTGTCCGCTACTACGCATTAATTGATCTTCTTCTCTGCTGAAAGGTCTGGTTGATATTTTAGTTGAAAGTTTGGTTGAGAGTCTTTCGGATAGTCTTGTTGAATCGGGCGCTGTAAAAGAATACTTGGTGTCTGTACATGATTATGTTGAGCAATAATACCAGTTTTACGGGAAGAATAATTAAAACGAGAAGTGATTTCTCTATCAGCAAAAAACTGATCCATAATTTGTCTCGCAACAGGCCCTGCATTTGCACCACCACCGCCTTTAGCGACATTCTCAATAGCCACCGCCACCACTATTTCAGGATCTTTATATGGAGCAAAGGCAATAAACATCGCATTATCACGTTTGCTTTCTTGGGTTGTTTCAGAATGATATTCTTCATCTTGTTTTATACGGGCTACTTGTGCCGAGCCTGTTTTTCCTGCGGCATCATACTTGGCGCCTATAAATGGTGTATGTGCAGTGGCGCCAACTCTTTGTACTGTTCTGTGCATAGCATTTAATACTAGCCGCCAATTTTTATTTTGTTTTAAAACTAAAGGTGCTTGTTCTTCATAAACAACGTCTTTTAAAGTAACTTGACGAACACCTTGTTCATCAATAATTACTTCTTTTGTTGCTTTTAATAAATGTGGTACCTTGCGCTGCCCTTGATTTACTAACGTCGTTAATGCTTGTGTTAATTGCAAAGGCGTTACTGTCCAGTAACTTTGCCCTATACCTACCGATAGCGTTTCGCCAGTATACCAAGCCTTATTATATCTAGCTTTCTTCCAACCAATACTAGGCATTATCGCTCTACTTTCTTCATAAATGTCAATACCCGTGTAATCGCCAAAACCAAAGCGTTCCATCATGGTACTAATTTTTGTTATGCCTAGTTTAAAAGCTAAATCGAAGAAGTAAGTATTACAGGACTGTTCAATAGCTTTGTTTAAATCAACCCATCCATGCCCCCACTTTTTCCAGTCACGATATTTATTTGGTAAGCCTTCTAGTTGATACCAACCGGGATCCCATATTTTAGTTTTTGAGGTAATAACTTTCTCTTCTAAACCGGCTAATGCTAAAAAAGGCTTAACCGTTGACGCTGGTGGATAACCTTGTACGCTACGATTAATCAAAGGTAAATCTTTTGAGTTAAGGAGTTTTTTGTAATTTTTACTACTTATACCGTGTACAAATAAGTTGCCATCGTAACTTGGGTTAGAATACATAGCTAAAATGCCACCTGTTTTTGGATTCATTGCTACTACTGCACCCCGTTTACCTGACAATGCGCGTTTGGCGACCATTTGTAATTCAATATCTAGCGTTAAGGTTAAGTTTTTTCCTGGTATTGGAGGAGTAAAGTTTAAGGTTCTGATGATTCGACCTTGGCTATTAATCTCTACTTCTTGATGACCTATTTCACCATGTAAAAGGTCTTCATAGTATTTTTCAACGCCTAATTTACCAATACCGTGAGTTGCTGCATAATTTTCAGACTTACCCGCTAATTCTAGTTTATTAGCATCTTTGCGATTAATACGGGCCACATAACCTAAACTATGCGTTGTTAGTTCACCAAAAGGATAGTAACGCTTTAAACGAGCATCAATAAAGATACCTGGATATTTGTGTTGATTTACTGAAAACAGGGCAACTTGATGCTCACTTAAGTGTGAGTGTAATTCGATTTTTTTAAAGCGACGTTTACGCTTAACCGTTTTAAAAAACTTATTTTGTCTATCTTCACTTATGTTTAATAATTGACTTACTTCTTTGATGTTTTCTTTAAGATCATTAACATCTTCAGGGATCACCGTTAAGCTAAAAACAGGTTTGTTATCAGCTAAAATTATCCCATTACGATCGTAAATTAATCCTCTATTAGGCGCAACGGGTAATAATTTTATTCGATTTGAGTTGGATCGTGTTTGATATTTGTCAAAAGAGTCTACTTGCAGTGAATAAATATTGGTAAATAACACCAACAATAAAATGATAACACCAATGAAAGCAAAAAAAACTCGACGGGCAAATAAGTTAGCTTCGGCGCTATGATTTCGTATGTGAACGCGACGCGGTGCCATGAGTTAGTTACTCTCTATGGTACGGGTGATTGGTGTTAACACTCCAAGCACGGTATAGACTTTCAGCGATAAGCACTCTAACCATAGGGTGAGGTAAGGTGAGTGAAGATAATGACCATTTCTGTTCACTTGCCTTAATACAAGCGGGTGATAACCCTTCTGGGCCACCAACAAGTAAAGCGACATCGCGGCCATCAAATTGCCAACGCTCTAATTGCTTTGCAAGTTGCGGTGTATCCCAAGGTTTACCGGTTACTTCTAAAGTAACAATTCTGCTGCTTTTAGGAATGGCTGCTAATAATTGCTCACCTTCTTTTTCTAAAATGCGAACAATATCCGCATTTTTACCACGTTTTCCTGCAGAAATTTCAATTAAATTAAAGGATAAATCGCGGGGGAAACGACGAGTGTATTCGTTAAAGCCTTGTGTTACCCATGTTGGCATTTTAGTGCCAACGGCGTATAGCGTTAATTTCATAAATTGAGTTACTACGAATTTAATGGAATATAAAAATATATATGTTAAAAATCTATATGCTAGTTATCGTACAGGAAAAAGTCGTGCAGGAAAAAGTTGGGCAAAAAAAATCGCGCAGGAAAAAGTGATTAGAGTAAGGCGTTTTACTGCAAAATAACCCGCCACTACAACTACAAGTGAGATCAACGCTGCGATAGATGACTTTTAACCAGCGATTATTAAGACCATAATTCTTCTAAGTTATATTTATCACGTTGTTCGTCAGTCATAACATGAACAATAATATCGCCCAAATCAACTAATGCCCATTCTCCAACATCATTGCCTTCCATACCACGAGGCTCTTCGCCTGCAGCACGACATTCCATCGCTACTGATTGTGCGATAGATTTAACATGACGGTTTGAGTTACCAGAGCTGATAATCATATAGTCAGCAAAGCTTGATTTATCGCCAATATTAAGCGAAATGATATCTCTAGCTTTCATGTCTTCTAATTTTTCTATTACAAATGCGTTAAGCGCTTCGGTTTGCAAGGTGTTATTCCTATATTATTTGACAGGGTTAAGTGACAGTTTTAAGTGACAATTTTAGGTGCTTATGATTTAAGTTAAGCACAATCTACGAATATTAACATCATTTCGTCTACAGGTTAACGATAAAGCTTATTTTTATTAATAAAATCTAATACTGCGGGTGCCAATAGCGCTTGGCAATTTTGTTTTTTAGTTAAGCGTTGGCGAATTTGGCTAGAAGACAGGTCAATATTTAGCGTTGTATTGGCGGTATCTATTGTATTTGACAGTAAATAAATTGCGCCACAAGTACTTTTTTTTAATATGCGAACATCATCAATTTGGTGATCTTTTAATAAGTTTTTGGTGGCTTGATTTAGAGAGCTTAAGTGATAATTTGGGCGGGTATTAACCACTAAATGGCAAAGCGTTAATATCTCTTGGTATTTATGCCAAGTAGTAAAGGTTAATAACGAATCTAAACCGATAATAAAATACAAACGACTTTGAGGGTAAGCCTGTGATAATTCTTTTAAAGTATCGACAGTAAAAGAATGACCATCACGTTGCAATTCGCGCGAGTCACACTGAAACAGTCTTTCGTTATTGCAGGCAAGCTTGACCATTGCTGTTCTTTGCTTAGCGCTAACATTTGGCGTTGCTTTATGAGGGGGGATATTGGCAGGAATGAAAAGTACTTTATCTAACGCTAAACGTTCAGCCACAACTTTAGCAGGTAAAGTATGACCTAGGTGAATGGGATCAAAAGTACCACCTAAAATACCTATATCAGTCATTGTGTTGCAGCTTACTTTTTGTGAAATGCATTATTAATCAAACTCATAATTTAAGGAAAAGTGTTCAGTAATTTCACCATGATAAAGAGTGACACAAAGATCGGCTAATAAAACAAAATGATTAAATTCGCTGCTGGTTTTACTGATCAAATCTACATCCGCTAATCGTGCGATGGTACGCTTAACATTTTTTAAGCTAATATGAGTTAATGCGTGTTGATAAAGCGGTTTACGTTTGTCCCAAATACGATATTCTTTAAAAATATCGTTAAGTTGTTGACCATTTTCTTGTTTGCTTAACATGGCATACAGTTGATGAATTTCTTTATGAAAAATCCATATTACTTGTCCTGCAGCAGTACCTTCTTGTTGTAGTTGATCTAACATGATTAAGCACTTTTTACAGTTGCCTTGTAATAGCGCATCAATAATTTGAAATGGATTAAATTTTGCTTGCTTGATCACTAGCTGCTCTGCATCAGCAAGGCTTATTTGTTTTGTGCCAAACAGCAATGAGAGCTTTTGTAATTCTTGCTCTAATGCAGGTAAGTTGCCTTCAAATAATTCAATCAGTAATAATGATAACTCAGGCGCTAAGTTAAGCTGTAAATTTCTAGCTTGGCTTTGTAACCAACGGGGCAGACCTTTAACGTCAATATCATATAAAGGTAAATAACAACCTAATTTCGAGAGGCTTTTAAACCACTTTCTATTAGCGGTAGGACCATCAACTTTTGGACCGTGAAAGATAAATACTACATCTTGTAGTGCTGAATTCTTCTCGATAATTTCACTCAGCGCTAGTAACAGTTTATTACCATTGTCACCAACTTTTACGGTGGAAAAATCTACTTCAATAATACGCTGGCTGGCGAATAAACTTAACGATTGGTATTCATCAATGAGTTGTTGCCAATCAAATTTATTGTCGCTACTAAAGCGGATCAGTTCACTAAAACCTTGCTGTTGAGCATGTGCCTTTATTTGCTTTAAACTGTCATTTTTTTGCCAAGGCTCATCACCAAAAACCAACCACACTGGTTTAAAGCCTTGATTTAATGTTTGTGATAATTGGTTATGGTAAATTTTCATTTAATTAAGCCTACCGTAGCTATTGATAACTAGCTGATAATTATCTTTGTATACTTGCCATATCTCGCAATATTTTATAGGCAGCAGATTTTCTCATTTCACTGAGTAATAACGATAACTCTCGTGATTTTGCCAAAGCAAAGTTGGGATCATCTTGATAATCACGATTTAACTCAAAATAAAAGTCTTGAGGCTCTTCAGCTTTTCCATCTTTTTTAGAGACGAAACGTAGTTGGTAATGAACCGTGTAAATCAACTCATATTCAGCTACTTGACCATTTTTAAATACCGAAAGTGTTCTTCTGTCTAACGTATCAGACATTATCCGCAGTTCAGGTGCTTTTATACTTTTGTGTTTAAGAACGTTTATTTGGTTATTGGATAAATGTAGTTTAACTAAGCGAGTTAATTCGCCATGAATATCGGGCGAACTAACATACAGCGTTTGTAGTTCATCACTTAACAGGTAATTACCGCGCAGTTGAAAACCACAAGCGGATAAAGCGCTAGTTATTATCAGCGCTAATACCAGTCGTTTTGTGGTGCTTCTGGTGCTGGCAGTGAGCCAAGTGATAGATGAAAACATATTAATTAGCCACAATATTAAGCAACTTTCCTGGAATATAAATTACTTTACGTACAGTTTTACCCTCGGTAAATTTCAATACGTTTTCATCATTTAAACCTAGCGCTTCAACCGTTTCTTTACTGGCATCAGCTGCAACAGTAATTTTTGCTCGTAGCTTGCCATTTACTTGTACGATAATAAGTTTTTCATCTTCAATTAATGCGCTTTTATCAACTGTTGGCCAAGGGGCATTTTCTACGTCTGTGTTGCTATTTCCAATAGATTGCCATAAGTAATGACACATATGCGGCGTAATTGGCGTTAACATTAGAACAACAGCGCGTAATGCTTCAAGCAATACTGCTTTGTCTTCATCGGTGTTAACTGCTGCTTTACTTAAGTGATTCATTAACTCCATAATAGCAGCAATAGCGGTATTAAATGTATTACGACGACCTATGTCATCCGTAACTTTTTCAATCGTTTTGTGTAGTTCACGGCGCAATTTTTTCTGATTAGCGTTTAAAGATAAATCGGCTATTGCGTGATCTATGTCGTAACTAGTGTCTTGGCATGTTTCAAGCGTATCATGTACTAGCTTATACACGCGTTTAACAAAACGATGTGCACCTTCAACACCTGCGTCAGACCATTCTAAGGTTTGCTCTGGTGGTGAAGTGAACATAATAAATAAACGCACGGTATCAGCACCAAATTTATCAATCACGCCTTGAGGATCAATGCCATTATTTTTTGATTTAGACATTTTACTCATGCCAGCAGAAATAACCGCTTCGCCATCTATTTTACTTATGGCTGACGTTACATGGCCTTTTTCATCACGCTCAACATCAACATCGCTTGGTGCAATCCAATCTTGTGCGCCATTTTCAGCTTCACGGTAATAAGTATCTGCTAATACCATCCCTTGACACAGTAATTTTTTGTAGGGTTCATCACATTGCACTAAACCAACATCACGTAATAATTTGTGGAAAAAACGTGAGTACAATAAATGTAAAATAGCGTGTTCAATGCCACCAATATATTGATCAACGGGCAGCCAATAGTTCGCTTTGGCAGGATCTATCATTTGGCTATCATCATTTGGTGAACAATAACGGGCGTAGTACCAAGAAGACTCCATAAAGGTGTCAAAAGTATCAGTTTCACGTAATGCCTCTTCACCGTTAAAGGTAGTTTTTGCCCATTCTGGATCGTCTTTAATTGGCGAGGTTACGCCGTTCATCACAACGTCTTCTGGTAATACTACTGGCAATTCATTTTCAGGTACTGGCACAGACTCGCCATTGGCAAGGTTGATCATAGGGATTGGTGTACCCCAATAACGCTGACGTGAAACACCCCAGTCACGTAAACGGAAATTAGTAGTTACTTTACCTTTATTTTCGCTACTTAGTTTATCGCTAATCGCGTTAAAAGCTTGTTCAAAGTTTAAACCATCAAATTCACCAGAATTGATCAAAGTACCTTTTTCGGTAATAGCGGCAATATCAATGTTATCATTTTTGTTATCGCTTTCTTCATTATCTGTAGAAGTAGTAATAACTTGTGTGATTGCTAAACCATATTTGGTAGCGAATTCATAATCACGTTGATCGTGTCCGGGTACAGACATAACCGCACCTGAGCCATAATCCATCAAAACAAAGTTAGCAGCCCAAACAGGAACCAACTCACCACTCAGTGGGTGAATGGCTTTAAGACCAGTATCAACACCTTTTTTCTCCATTGCCGCCATATCAGCTTCAGTGGTTTGATTGCCTTTACATTCTTGAATAAAATTGGCTAGTTCAGCGTTGTTCTTCGCAGCAGCAACCGCTAGTGGATGTTCGGCAGCAAGGGCTACATAAGTTACGCCCATTAAAGTGTCAGGACGCGTAGTATAAATATCAAAACTTTCATCGCTAGCTGCACCGTTGGCATCAGCAACTTTAAAGGTCATCTCAACACCTTGCGAGCGACCAATCCAGTTGCGCTGCATGGTTTTAACTTGCTCAGGCCAATCAGTTAATTGGTCTAAATCATCCAGTAATTCTTGTGCGTAATCAGTAATTTTAATAAACCACTGAGGAATTTCTTTTTTCTCAACAATAGCGCCAGAACGCCAGCCGCGACCATCAATCACTTGCTCGTTAGCGAGTACGGTTTGATCGACAGGATCCCAGTTAACCGTGGCATTTTTCTTATACACTAAACCTTTTTCATAAAGTTTGGTGAAAAACCACTGTTCCCAACGGTAATAATCTTGTTTGCACGTCGCTAATTCTCGACTCCAGTCATAACCAAAGCCAAGTGATTGCAGCTGGTTACGCATGTAATCAATATTTTGATACGTCCATGTTCCAGGTGCACTTTTATTTTTAATCGCCGCATTTTCAGCCGGTAAACCAAAAGCATCCCAACCCATAGGTTGCATTACATTTTTGCCCTGCATGCGTTGATAACGTGAAATAACATCACCTAAACTGTAATTACGGACATGACCCATGTGTAAACGGCCGCTAGGGTAAGGGAACATGGCTAAGCAGTAAAACTTTTCTTTGCTTTCATCTTCAACCGCTTTAAAAGTGTCGTTATCAGTCCAAAATTTTTGTACTGTGGCTTCAATCGCTTGGGGATTATAAATGGCTTCCATCAATGGTTTCTCGAACGCTATAAATTTAGAGGGGGTTATCAGTCATTTTGTTGATACATATACTTAAAAAGTGACTAATAAACAGGAATTAGATTATCGCGATAGAATACCTTAGTTAGCACTTAAACGACAAGTTTAAATGCGTTAAATGCTTATTTTTGTCTATACTTTTGTTTATACTTAGGGTGATTAATTTAAATAACAATAGTTAATGGGATCAGGTGATATTATGAATCAAGAAAAAGAATATTTAATAAAAGCTTATCAAGATCTTAGTAATTGGCTTGAAGAAGTAAAAGAAATACAAAAACCACGTATTAATGAGTTTATTAAGCAAGCTAAACTTTATGCTAATGCAGCTGAAAATATGTCTGAAGAAAAAATAGAACAATTTATTGATAATTTAAAATATGATTTACATGATTTTTATCAACAAAATCAAGCTCAGGCAAAACATTCAATTTATTTAGGCTTACTCGAAGAAACTTTTTGGGATAATCTCGCTCAGCTTACTGATAAATCTCAAGTTGAATGGGCTGAACTCATGGAAGATTTCTCCCATGATGGCATATATAAAGCAGGCGATATTATTGGTTTTGGTGAATTAGTATGTCAACAATGTGATGAAAAAATTCATATTATGCATGTTAGCGAAGTGGCTGTTTGCGCCAAATGTGGCGGTGATGAGTTTATCCGTGTACCGCTTAAACCTTAGCGCGCGACTTTAAAACTTGGCCTTAAAAGCTAAACTTTAAAAGTAAGAAGAACAAGTGCTTATTACATTGAAACCTTAGCCTGAAGCTTTTTTATGCGTATGTCTTTGTTATGAATACATAGTAAATGGCTGGTTCTAGGTTGAACAATATATTTTAAGCCATTTAGACGTCTAGGCGTAAAAAAGCTTTAAAAAAACAGTTGAAACATGTAAAGTTGTCTTATTATTTTGTTCTTCCCTAAGTATTGAGGATTTATGTCCAGACATTTTTTTACTTCTGAGTCTGTTTCTGAAGGTCATCCAGATAAAATAGCCGATCAGATTTCTGATGCAGTTTTAGATGCAATTATAGCTAAAGATAAGCATGCTCGTGTAGCGTGTGAAACTATGGTGAAAACGGGTGTTGCTATCATTTCTGGTGAAGTAAGCACTAACGCTTGGGTTGATCTTGAAAGAATAACTCGCAACGTTATCAATGATATTGGTTATACATCTTCTGAAGTGGGTTTTGATGGTGAAACTTGCGGTATTATGAATTTAATTGGCCAGCAATCACCTGAAATTGCACAAGGTGTTGATCGCAGTAAACCTGAAGATCAAGGTGCTGGTGATCAAGGTTTAATGTTTGGTTATGCTACTAATGAAACGCCAACGCTTATGCCCGCGCCGCTATACTATTCTCACCGTTTAGTTGAGCGTCAAGCGCAAGCGCGTAAATCTGGAATTTTACCTTGGTTACGTCCTGATGCTAAATCACAAGTAACGTTTATTTATGAAGATAATAAACCAGTAGCTATTGATACCGTGGTGCTTTCTACACAGCATAACCCTGATATCAAGCAAGAAGATTTAATTAGTGCGGTTATGGAAAATATCATTCAACATGTATTGCCAGCCGAGCTGCTTAATGAAAATACCAAATATCATATCAACCCAACGGGTCGCTTTGTTATTGGTGGACCAGTAGGTGATTGTGGTTTAACCGGTCGTAAAATTATTGTTGATACTTATGGCGGTATGGCACGTCATGGTGGTGGTGCTTTTTCAGGTAAAGATCCATCTAAAGTTGACAGAAGTGCAGCTTATGCGGGTCGTTATGTTGCAAAAAACATTGTTGCCGCTGGTCTTGCTGATCGTTGTGAAATTCAAATTTCATACGCGATAGGTGTGGCAGAACCAACATCAATTTCAATTGATACATTTGGCACAGGTAAAATTAGCGAAGACAAATTAGTTGAGTTGGTACGTGAACATTTTGATTTGCGTCCATACGGCATTACTAAAATGTTAGATTTACTACATCCTATGTATCAACAAACAGCTGCTTACGGACACTTTGGTCGTGAGCCATTTGAAATGACCGTAGGTGATGATACTTTTACTGCCTTTAGTTGGGAAAAAACAGATAAAGCAGACGATTTACGTAAAGCTGCAGGGATTTAGACTTTAACGCTGAATTTATGTTTCGTAAAATTTTAGAATTCGTTGTTAATTATGCGCAAGTGAAGTTAACGACGAATGTTAAATTTTCGATTTTTTATTACGTTGCTGTGCTAATTTTTGTAACTTCTTAGATTGTTCATGTAAGCTATTACGCACGAGTATTTCTCTATCATCTTCACGAATAAAGTGAAAAACCACCTTGTGGTGAAAAACTTTATTAATATCTTGTACTTCAATGACTTCGCCATAACAAAAAACTGCACAATTCTCTTTTGACAAAAAGACTTTCATTTCTAACAGTTGTCCAATACTAAAGCTACTATCATTCTCAAAAAGTAAGCCACCACCGCCAAACTGAATACCTTGGTACCTGTGTTTTTCATCGTCTTGCTGACTTAATATATAACCAATAAGTAAATCAATTTTTGCTGACTGATGATTTAAAAATTCAACTAATTGTCCTGTCACACCTGAAAGCGCTTGTAATGGACGTAGTGCTGCTTGATCAATATTACCCATATCGCTGGCCATTTTGAAAGGAGTTGGCATAGCTGCTTCAAATTGTTCAAAGCTTGTCGCTTGATGTTTTTCTATTGGTTTAATATTAATTGAAAAATCATGC
>Ga0209081_1001000_pt1 | contig 16909 bp, 13 predicted proteins | sample GOMGulsemesocosm_4_FD_184636 | JGI IMG/M metagenome (GOLD analysis project Ga0209081, IMG submission 184636) | Methane-oxidizing microbial communities from mesocosms in the Gulf of Mexico - GOM15B Gulf of Mexico (SPAdes) (version 2) | ecosystem: Environmental > Aquatic > Marine > Cold seeps... | reverse complement strand
CTCAGCTGGGAGAGCGCAACACTGGCAGTGTTGAGGTCAGCGGTTCGATCCCGCTAGGCTCCACCAATTTAAAAGCCGCAGACGTTAACGTCTGCGGCTTTTTTATGCCTACTGATTTTGCACCCCAGCAAACTGGGGAGCTTTGCCAGTCTCAGCGCGGCGAAACTTGCGGCGCCCCACCGTCCCGATTAGACGCACGAAACTGCAGATCAACAAACAACGGCTGCCCCGCAACACCACTGATCGCATCACTGTCGCGTGCGGCATCATCTCCCATACCGGCTACAATATCCGCCACCTCTCCTTTTGTTACCGGCGTATCTGAACGTCCAGCAACCGCACCATCATGATCCGGACTCTCAAAGCCATCCACATTCAAACCCTGTTCACTGAACTCGGGGTCATCAATCAAATTAAAATCCAACGATAACACCGTATCATCATCGCAATCGCAAACGACATAGGCCTCGTCAGGTGGTGTATAGTCGTTGGTTTTGGCCTGAATACTTTTCCTCACTTCGGCATCACTGCGGCGGCGCTGAAAAGGCAACACCTTGGCCACATCCACCAATGAATCCTCAATATAATCAGCATCATCTCGGCGACGACCTAATGACGAGAAACCCTCATCCCCACCCTCTTCATCAGCCTTCACTTCAGCAGGCTTGTCACCTACAGCATGGAAAACGTCAACCGGCAGACTCGACTCATCTAACCAGTCCTCTTCAAATTCAGTCTGCTGGTCAAGACTCAACTCAAATTCGGGCTCTTGCAGGTCGCTTCCCGAAGGGGCGGCCAGCGTGGCATTTTGCACCGCATCATTTAACCCGAAATCTTGGTCAATACCCGGCAAATCACCTATATCGCAGGGGTGAACGTCTGCCCGCCCCGCACCAGCAAGCCCTTCAAAACTGTCATTAATAGACGACAAGACCCCAGCGTCATCTACATCGCTAGCAGCGGCCACAATGGCGGTCTGTAAAGCGTCAGGCTCAAGGCTAGCAACATCCGCATCAACGCTCTGCTCTTGGGCATCCACCCCCGTGCCCACATCGCTAAGGGCATGATCAAAGAGCGCATCATCAGGGTCAGGGAACTCACAGGCAGGGTCAAAGTCAGCCGCCTCCACCAGCGCTTCAAACTCTCGATCCAGTACCTCATCAAGCAATAACAACGGCTTATCTAAATCCTCGGGGGACCCAATCCTCACCACCGGCACAACAACATCACCAAGAATACTGACATCATCAGCTAACTCATTGAGCATCCTACCTTCCGGCCAGCGCACTCCCTCACCTTCTGTCGCGCTTGGCTGCCAATAATCGACATCAACTAAAGGCTCCACCGCGGCCCCCCGCGCCACCACACCGGCAGATTGAGAGCGCAGACGTAACCCCATCAGCAAATACAGCCCCACCGCCAATAATGGCAACCCCAGTAATAAACCCGTCTGCCACCATTCCCGCAGCTCCACATGCTGAGGCTCGCGCAATGACTCGGACAAGCTCGCAGCCATCACCTCGTCAATCGCCACGCCAGCAGGTGCTGAGGTAATTAGACTGGTAGCATTAACCGCTAACGCTGAAGCCGCAAGTGCACCGACAGGCGCCGCCGTTAGTTCAGGGGCTAGCTCAGAGGTTATTGAAGCCCGCAATACAGGCCTCTCACTTGGCGGGGCCAAGGCAACCAGCAACTGAGCCGAATCAATCGGTGTCGCACTCGCCTCTTCCCGCAAGCGATCAATTTGTAAATTTTGCAACTCAACAAGCCGCGTCAGCATTTGCACATAATCCGACCCCTCAAGCTTGTTGAGACGAGCGCGTAGGTCGTCATTCTCTCGACGCAGCTTATCCATCAATTCACGATTACCATCAAGGTCAGCACTCAATTGAGCCCGCGATGCTTGCGCTGGATCAGTCAGCAGGGACTCACGCCTTTCAGCCAAGTGTAAACGTCCCCGAGAGGTATCTACCAGCCTCTGAACCGTGCTTACCTGGTTTTGCTTTACTGGCGGCACATCCGCCACCGGGACTGCTAGGGGTAGCTGCGAACTTTCTGGCATATTCAATAAGCTGCCAGCAATTAAGTGATCCTGGCTGCCTCCTGAAAACGCATGTGGGTTATTCTCAAACAGCCAGTGGCTGGTAGAACTTATTGTTTCCCCCGTGCCCTGCCGCCACTGCTCGGCGATCTTCGAAAGCGTATCGCCGCTGCGTATGCGATAGTGTGTGGTAGCAGCATCAACCACTCGCGGAGCAGCCACAGAGGATGAGCGACCAGCCAAGACACCCTGTGAAGCCTTTTTAAGGCCTAGCTGGTCAGGCGCAACGCCAACATTCACCGACCGCCCCCCTACCTTTTCACCCACACCTCCTTGCGGTATAGCCGCTAGGGAACCCACAGCTTCAGAGACCGTGGGCTGAGGATCTAAAAATAAGGTGTACTCTCGATAAACAGAACCGCTGACCCACTCCAAACTGACAAGTAGGTTAATATATGGCTCGGTAATTGGGCGACGAGAGCGAACACGAAGGCCAAGTGCCTCCCCTTCGCCCGTCAACTCCAGCACAAAAAGGTAATTAGAGTTGACCAACTCAATACCCAGAGAACGCGCTTCCTTGCCGAGTATCTGCCGTACGCTTAACTCTGACGCTTGGTAACGACGACCGCCATCCACGAGGCTGATCTTAGCTTCAAGATACTGCCCCAAGTAAGTCGCTGTATTTATCTCCCCCAAACCCAAGGCGAAAGCGCCGCCACTCAACAGAGCGAAGGTCGCACCAACCAGCAGTGAGGAGGTTGCTCGGGTCAATAGCGCTATATCTAAACATAAAGGCTTTGGTGAAGTTTTCAATCGCATCGGCACTTCCCAGCTGGAAAACCATTCATAAAAACTCATACCACCGGATGGTAAAGCAGGTAGAGGGTCAGCACATCACTGCAATACATCTGCCAGCAAGTCCCTACCTCCAATTAAATCCAGTGGCCACGCTTGAAGTATAGGAAGGAATACAAGGCAAAACTAACTTTAGATTCCGCCACTTAAACGGATTACTTATATAGAAACGCCCCGGAATCGGAGCGCCATCTAAAAACACAGGCGTAAGCATAAGGCTGGTATATTTCAGCAAAGCATCAAGCATAAGAAACTAGATGCTTAGAAAGCAAATACATATGCCTAATTTATTCGGTGTAAAAAAATGCCGCCTCACTTCAACAAAGAGGCGGCATCGATGTGGCCGATAACAATTTACAGATGTAGCCGCTTAAGCCAGCGCTGCGTATGCCTTTTCTAGTTTTTTCAACTGCTTCTTGCCCAGCTCACCACAACACGCGGTAAGTGCATTGCGTAGGCGAGCACGGCTCATATCTGGCCCTAACATCACCATTGAGTCCATGACCGAAAAGGACGAGGTGGTGCCGGAAATCGCAATAAATAAAGGTGCCAGACAGTCTTTCATTTTAAGTTCTAACTGCTCGGCGAGAGTTTTCAGCTCAGCAAATATGTCATCGCGCTCCCAGCTGCGCAATGCCTCTAAGCGCCAGAGCGCAAACTGCAACACCTGCTTGAGCTGATCCTGCTCAAGCTTCACTTCAGCAAAATGCTCGCTCGTTAAAGGCAGCTGACCAGCGGCCAAAAAAGCCGCCAAGGGCGCAAAGTCGCTCAAGGTGTTCATACGCTTCTGGGCGTGCGGAAGCACCTCCATTAGTTTCTCACGATTGAACATCCACTCATGCAAACGATCAGCCAACTGAGCGGTATCCAGATCCTCACGAATCCACAAGCCGTTGAGCCAATCAAGTTTTTCAACATCAAAAATAGGGCCGCCGAGGCTGACGCGCTGCACGTCAAAATTGTCCATCATTTTCTGCAGAGTAAATTTCTCACTCTCATCGGGCATGGACCAGCCCATACGACCAAGGTAATTCAGCAGTGCTTCGGGCAGATACCCCATGTCTTTGTAGTAAAGAATCGAGGTTGGGTTCTTACGCTTACTGAGCTTTGACTTGTCTGTGTTACGCAACAGCGGCAAGTGGCACAACTGCGGCATATCCCAGCCAAAGTATTCATACAATAACTTGTGCTTAGGCGCCGAGTTGATCCATTCCTCACCACGTAATACGTGGGTAATTTCCATCAAGTGATCATCGACGACGTTCGCCAAATGGTAGGTTGGCATGCCATCTGACTTGAGCAAGATTTGCGCGTCTACCTGCCCCCAATCCAACTCAATCGTACCGCGCAGCATATCCTCAACAGGACACGGCCCCTCGCCCTCAGGTACATACATACGCACAACAAATGGCATACCTGCAGCCTTACGGCGCTCAACTTCCGCGTCATCGAGTTTCAACTCACTCGGCTTAATGGCTGCAAAGCCGCCAGCGGCTCGGCGCGCCTCACGCAACTCATCAAGCTCCTCGCCGGTGCGGTAACAGTGGAAAGCATGACCTTTATCAACCAACTCTTGAGCGTGTTTGGCGTAAATATCACGGCGCTCACTTTGACGATAGGGACCAAAATCACCGCCTTTATCCGGCCCCTCGGCCCAATCCAACCCCAACCAACGCAAGCTGTCGTATATTGCCTGTTCAGACTCAGGAGTTGAACGACTTTGATCCGTATCCTCAATACGCAAAATAAACTCGCCACCGTGCTGGCGCGCGAAGCATAGGTTAAACAGTGCAATGTAGGCTGTGCCTACGTGTGGATCGCCGGTTGGGGACGGCGCGATGCGGGTGCGTACGGTCATGAGTTCTCTCGGAATACGTATTGTCATTTATGAAAGCGGAAATTATACGCGCAGTGCGCTCACTAGGCGACGGTTAGCCGCATCTATCTCTGAGCATTTTCTATAGGCGAAAAAAAACCGGTGAGCGCACTCACCGGTTTTTAAAAGCATCAACTTAAAGAAAATTACTTCTTCTTCTTTTCAGCCTGACGCTCTTTCTCTTCGATGATCACTTGCTCAGCAACAGAGTTCGGACACGGCATGTAGTGTTCGAATTCCATAGAGAACTGACCACGACCAGAAGTCATGGTACGCAGGCTACCGATGTAACCGAACATCTCTGACAGAGGCACGCTGGCCTTGATGCGCACGCCAGTAACGCCCGCCTCTTGGTCTTTGATCATGCCGCGACGACGGTTCAAGTCACCAATAACGTCACCTACGTGATCGTCTGGAGTAAACACATCTACGTGCATGATAGGTTCGATCAGCTGAGGACCGGCCTTAGGCATGGACTGACGGAAAGCGCCCTTAGCGGCGATTTCAAACGCAACAGCAGAGGAGTCAACCGCGTGGAAACCACCGTCGTACAACTCAACCTCAACGTCCAACACCGGGAAACCAGCCAATGGACCTTGGTCCATCATGCTTTTGAAGCCCTTCTCAATCGCTGGGAAGAATTCCTTAGGAACGTTACCGCCGGTTACGACAGAGTTGAAGACGAAGCCAGTACCCGGCTCGCCCGGCTTAATGCGGTAGTCGATCTTACCGAACTGACCAGAACCACCAGACTGCTTCTTGTGGGTGTAGCTGTCGTCGAGCTCTTGGGTGATGGTTTCGCGGTAGGCAACCTGTGGAGCACCCACTTCCAGCTCAACGCCGTAAGTACGGTTAAGGATATCAACCTTAATGTCCAAGTGCAGCTCGCCCATACCACGAAGAATAGTTTCGCCTGAGTCTTCATCAGTCTCAACACGGAAAGATGGATCTTCTGCGATCATCTTACCGATAGCGATACCCATCTTCTCGCTGCCGCCCTTATCTTTCGGCTTAACAGCAATAGAGATAACTGGATCTGGGAAGACCATGGCCTCAAGCGTACACTCGTGCTTTGGATCACACAGCGTGTGGCCAGTTTGTACGTTCTTCATGCCTACTACAGCAATGATGTCACCGGCCTGGGCGCGAGAAATCTCGTTGCGCTCATCGGCGTGCATCTCAACCATACGGCCGACACGCTCGGTCTTGCCTGTGTAAGAGTTAAGGATGCTGTCACCCTTATTCAATACACCAGAATAGATACGGATAAAGGTCAGAGCGCCGAAACGGTCATCCATGATCTTAAACGCCAAGGCGCGCAATGGCTCGTCAACAGAAACCAGAGCTGTCTCACCGTTAGGCTCGCCCTCTTCGTCGGTCAGCGGCTGCGGATCAACTTCGGTTGGGCTAGGCAGGTAATCAACAACGGCGTCCAGAATCAGCTGCACACCCTTGTTCTTAAACGCAGAACCACAGTAGGTCGGGAAGAAGTCCATGGTGCGAGTACCCTTACGGATACAACGCTTGATGTCTTCCATGGCCGGCTCTTCGCCTTCTAGGTATGACTCCATCAGGTCGTCGTCTTGCTCGACGGCCATCTCGATCAACTTCTCACGGTACTCTTCAACCTGGTCAACCATATCAGCTGGGATGTCGACGATTTCAAAGTTTTCTGGCTGGCCAGAATCGTCCCAAACGTAAGCAGTGCGTGTCAGCAGATCAACCAAACCGGTGAAATTTTCTTCGATACCGATTGGCAGAACCATAACCATTGGGTTTGCACCCAAAACCTTCTCAACCTGGCCAACCACGCGAAGGAAGTCTCCACCCATGCGGTCCAGCTTGTTGACGAAGATGATACGGGCTACTTCGGATTCGTTGGCGTAGCGCCAGTTAGTCTCTGACTGTGGCTCAACACCACCAGAAGCACAGAATACACCTACGCCGCCATCGAGAACCTTCAGAGAACGGTAAACTTCAACAGTGAAGTCAACGTGACCTGGGGTATCGATGATATTGAAGCGGTGATCTTTCCAGAAACAAGTGGTAGCAGCGGACTGAATGGTAATACCGCGCTCTTGTTCCTGCTCCATGAAGTCAGTGGTGGCAGCGCCATCGTGTACTTCACCGGTTTTATGGATCTTACCGGTAAGCTTCAGGATTCGTTCTGTTGTAGTAGTTTTACCCGCATCTACGTGGGCGAAAATACCAATGTTTCTGTATAAAGATAAGTCAGTCATTGCTTTACTCGATAAGCCATGGGCGAAAATTTGGGCGCAGTATACAGCGAATCCTTCCTCTTTTAGAAGGAGTTTTTTACCCTATAGGCCAAAGCAATAAGAAAAAATGGGGAAAGCTGTGAAAATAAAGCCCAGAGCGGGCCAACGGCAATCCAGAAACACGCCGAGTCAGCAGTAACTTATTGAGATTCAAGTACTTAAGCGGGCAAGACAGGTCCGCGATCAGGCACCAAAATAATTACTGATCCCCAAATCCACCCCCTCCGCCATATGCGGCTGCCACTCACTGTCGCGGTAGTGAGGATCACGCCAACAACAGGGGATTGGCTCCCCCGACAGAAAACACAACTCTTGCTTATCAATCGGCTCAGCGTCTTGCGCCTCTTCGCCGCGCTGGACACAGGCCAAGACTTCGACAGCATAGGGATCCCAAAGCTCATTTAAAGCTTTAACCTCAACCAAAGCGCCACTTCTTTTTAACTTCATTAACATACCCGCCTCCCAGACAACACCATCAACACCTTGAGTATAGGTCCAGCCGAGCCAATAAGCTGGCCAAACAGAGCACCCAACATTACTTAACCACCGCTTGCTATCACAGCCTATATGTCTCATGCACAATAGCCGCCCCATTTGACAGCCTCGGATTGCTCAACCCATGGAATTAAAACGCTGGCAGTCCGACAGCTGCATACTCACGGCCACCACCATCGGCGCCATCACCTACCCCATCGCCCAGTGGACGCTGCTGCAGATGGATGTGTTGTTTTTCCATACTCTGCGCTTCCCCCTGCTAGCCCTGTTGTTCTTACCCTTTGCCTGGAAGCATCTGCCACCACTGCGTGAACTGCTACCCGCCGCGCTGCCCGGCGTATTTCTGTGGCTGGGTATAATTGCCTGGAGCATAGGTGTCATGACCAGCAAACACATGGGCGCCTCAGCGTTTATCATCAGCTTACAGAGCATTCTCGCACCGCTGCTGGCGCGGGTCATCTTTGGCACAAAACTGCGCCCCATGCTCATCGCCAGTCTATTAATTGCCACCAGTGGACTGGCCTTACTGTCGCTGGAAAATGGTCTTCAAATCAGCTCCGCCAATCTGTGGATGATGCTCTCAGCCACACTCTTAGCCATGTACCTAGTGAGTAATTCACACTTGGCCTCACGCTACCACCCGCTAGCCATGAGCTGGGCTCAGTTCGCCGGCTGCGCGCTGATGTCCCTCCTTGCCGCGCCCTTTCTCAGTAACTGGCAAATGGATTTCTCATGGCCACTGATGGCCGCCCTGCTGTTTATGGTCGTGATTGCGACAGGACTGCGCTTTAGCCTGATGACCCTCGGCCAGCGAGTCACACCGGCGGCAGGCGCCGCGATGATACTCGTGCTAGAACCCGTCATGGTCGCCCTGATTGGCTGGGGCCTGATGGACGAGCAGATGAATCCTCAACAACTGCTCGGCTGCAGCCTAATCATGGGCGCCTGCCTGCTGGCCTTGCCGCGCCGAACACAAGCGGCCGGCTAAGTGCAGCTCCGTCGACTAAAGGGGATAAAGCAGTTTACCCTTGGCTAGGTTTCTAAGAACCACATACTTTAGAGCCTGAAAACTATCGATTGCCGATTCTTTATTGGCGAGCCCCCAACACAGACGCTAAGCTTTTCAGTATCGTCTTAACTTTGGGGATGTTGGCTATATGGCGCTCGCCATTGCACTGATCTTGCTCGTCATCGCTTCCGTGCTGTTTCAAATTTACAGCCCCTGGTGGTTTACCCCTGTGGCCTCTAATTGGGGCAACATAGACGATACGTTTATCATTACAGGGCTGGTGACCGGCATCTTCTTTATCGGCATCAACCTGTTTATTGCCTACGCAATCATTCGCTTTCGACACAAGCCCGGCCATAAAGCCGACTACCAACCGGAAAACAAAAAGCTTGAGTGGACACTCATTGGCCTCACCAGCGTTGGCATCATCGCCATGCTGGCACCCGGTCTATTGGTCTACTCCGAGTTTGTCTCGGTGCCAGAAGACGCCGAAACCTTTGAGGTGGTCGGTCAACAGTGGCAGTGGAGTTTTCGCTTCCCCGGTGACGATGGCCAACTGGGTAGCAGTGATGCCCGCCTGATCAGCCCAGACAACCCTCTGGGGGTCAACCCCGACGATCCCCGTGGGCAGGACGACCGGCTGGTGCTGAGCAATGAGCTGCACCTAGCCATTGATCAACCGGTAAAGGCCTTGATGCGCTCCAAGGACGTGCTGCACAATTTTTACGTGCCGCAGTTTCGCGTAAAAATGGACATGGTGCCGGGTCAGGTTTCCTACATCTGGTTCACCCCCATCCGCACAGGCCGCTTCGAGATACTCTGCGCTGAGCTTTGCGGGCTCGGCCACTACAATATGCGCGGCCACGTCAGCGTCGAAAGCGCTAAACAATACCAGGCTTGGCTGACGGCACTGCCGACCTTTGCACAACTGCAGCAGCGCAACCAGCAACAGACACAAACCCTCTCCGACGCCACCCCTGAAACCCTCATCAGCGCTGGTGCACAGCTGGCACAAGCACAAGGCTGTCTAGGCTGTCACAGCATAGACGGCAACAAGGGCGTCGGCCCCAGCTGGCTGAATCTCTACGGCAGCCAAGAGACGCTGATTGACGGCCAACAGATACGGGTCGACGCCGACTACCTCATTGAGTCCATCCTCAACCCCGCTGAGCAGCTGGTGCGTGGCTACTCGCCCTCCATGCCCCCCTACCGATTTAACAGCGCGCAGCTGCAGGCGCTGGTCGCCTATATGCAATCGCTTTCTACCTTAAAGCCGCCGCTTTCCACAAGCCCGCCAGAGGCCTTAGAGCCGACCACTAGCGATAGCGCTCACACAAAGATTGATAAAGGGGCTACGTATGAGTGACTCGATCATTTCGGGAGCGGAACATGGCCCACAAAGCTTTTGGACGCGCTATGTCTGGAGTCAAGATCACAAGGTGATCGCGATACAGTATTCCATCACCGCCATCTTCGTCGGTCTGATCGCCCTCGTCCTGTCTCTGCTGATGCGCATGCAACTTGGCTTCCCCGGCAGCCTCGAATTTATGGACGCCGCAGCCTACTACCAGGCCATGACCATGCACGGCATGATCATGGTGATCTACCTGCTCACCGCGCTGTTTCTCGGCGGCTTCGGCAACTACCTGATTCCGCTGATGATCGGCGCACGGGATATGGTCTTCCCCTACCTGAACATGCTCAGCTACTGGACCTACTTGCTGGCGGTGATCGTACTGCTGTCGAGCTTCTTTGTCCCCGGCGGTCCCACCGGCGCTGGCTGGACCCTCTACCCGCCCCAAGCCATCCTGCCCGGCACCCCCGGCACCGACTGGGGCATAGTCTTGATGCTAGTGTCACTGGTGATCTTCATTGTTGCCACCACCATGGGTGGCCTCAACTATGTCACCACCATCCTGCAGGCTCGCACCAAAGGCATGACCTTGATGCGTATGCCGCTGACCGTCTGGGGAATTTTTATCGCCACCATCATGGCACTGCTGGCCTTCCCGGCGCTGTTTGTCAGCGGTGTGATGATGCTCTGTGACAAGCTGCTGCACACCAGTTTCTTTATGCCGTCGATTGTTTCCATGGGTGAATCACTTGGTTATCAGGGCGGCAGCCCGGTACTTTTTCAACACTTATTTTGGTTCTTCGGTCACCCTGAAGTCTATATCGTCGCACTGCCCGCCTTCGGTATCGTCTCCGACCTGCTCAGTGTGCACGCGCGCAAGAATATCTTTGGCTTTCGCATGATGGTCTGGGCCCTAGTCAGTATAGGTGTGCTCAGTTTTGTTGTCTGGGCGCACCATATGTACGTCAGTGGCATGAACCCCTACTTTGGCTTCTTCTTCGCCATCACCACGCTGGTCATCGCCGCCCCCACGGCCATCAAGGTCTACAACTGGGTACTGACCCTCTGGCGCGGAGACATACACTTACGTGTGCCCATGCTGTTTGCCATCGGTTTTATCAGCACCTTTGTCATAGGTGGCCTGACGGGTTTGTTCCTTGGCAACGTCATAGTCGACATCCCCCTTTCGGACACCTACTTCGTGGTCGCCCATTTTCACATGGTCATGGGCGTGTCACCGATCATGGTTATCTTCGCCGCCATCTACCACTGGTACCCCAAGGTCACTGGCCGCATGCTGCATGATGGCCTAGGTAAAATACATTTTTGGGTCACCTTTTTGGGTACCTACGCCATCTACTTCCCCATGCACTACCTGGGTATTCTCGGCATGCCACGGCGCTATTTCGCCTATCCAAACTATGAGTTCATTCCCGCTTCGGCGCAGGACCTCAACGCCTTTATCACGGTCGCTGCGCTGGTTGTTGGTGCCTTTCAGCTGCTGTTTATATTCAACCTAATCTACAGTTATTGGCGCGGCCAACCAGCTCCCTCCAACCCTTGGGGCGCTACCAGTCTGGAGTGGCAGACACCACAGACGCCGCCCGCACATGGCAACTGGGGCGAGCAACTGCCGCAGGTGTACCGCTGGGCCTACGACTACAGCCTGCCAGGCGTCGAACAGGACTTTGTCCCCCAAACCACAGAGCAACCCATATCCGATCAAGCGCGAGAGGGTCACAAATGAAGACACAGATTCACAGTCTCGAAGATGGCCGATCACTCACCGGAAAAAGCAGTCATTGGCTCGGGCCGCAGCAAGACCCACTACCCAGTGCGCGCACGGCCCTTTTCTTTTTTCTGGGCGTGCTGACGGTTGTCTTTGGCCTGCTGAGCATCGCCTACCGCATGCGTATGAGCCTCGGCGACTGGCAACCTCTGAGCGATCCGTGGCAGCTATGGCTAAACACAGCTATGCTTTTTTTTAGCAGTGGCGTATTTGAACTGACTCGGCAGCGGCTGCGCCAAGCAGGCATCAGCGCGGCGCATGACCCTCGAGTAAATAGCCCTCAAGCTAATAGCCATCAAGTTAGAAGCCTGCTGTTGCTTGCCGGCGTGTTGGCCATCACATTTCTCATCGGCCAACTCTGGGTCTGGCAGCTGCTAATGGCGCAGGGTTACTACTTGAGCGCCAACCCGGCGAACAGTTTCTTCTACCTGATCACCGGCCTGCACGGTCTGCACCTACTCGGCGGCCTTGTCGTGTGGCTGTACAGTTATCGGAAGGTTTGCCGCGTAGGCAGCCTTGAGGTTTCACGTATTAGCATAGAGCTGTGCTGTCACTACTGGCACTTCCTGTTACTGGTCTGGCTGCTGATGTTGGCTCTGCTATTAAGAACCTAGAAAGCAACTGAAAGAAGAACCGCGAAAAGGCCAGCCACGAACTCGGCTGACACCCCAACAACTACAAGGACGTCTGGCTGAGGTATAGCTATGACGACTCGTCCTACAAACCTCCCCCCTACAGAGACACGTCTGGCATCGCTGGTGGCCGACTGGTCCGCCGACGGCGAAACCTTTAAACAGGTGCCTTGGGGCAAGGCGATGATGTGGATCTTCTTGCTCAGCGATACCTTTGTGTTCTCGAGTTTTCTGGTCGGTTATATGACGGTGCGTATGTCGGCCGTCGAGGCCTGGCCCAACACCAGTGAAGTCTTCGCCCTTACCATTGGCGGCCAGCACATCCCGTTGGTGCTCATTGCCATCATGACCTTTATCCTCATCACCAGTAGCGGCACCATGGCCATGGCCGTTAACTGCGCCTATCAACACAAGCGCAAGCAGGCTGCAGTGCTAATGCTGGCCACCGCTCTACTGGGGGTCAGCTTTGTCGGCATGCAGGTATTTGAGTGGAGCAAATTGATAGTCGAGGAGGGCGTACGCCCCTGGAGTAACCCCGTGGGCGCGGCACAATTTGGCGCCTGCTTTTTTATGATCACTGGGTTTCACGGTCTACACGTCAGCGCGGGCGTCATCTATTTGATGGTGGTCGCCGCCAAGCTATGGCGTGGACACTATGATCAGCCCCAAAGAGCGGACCCAGGCAATTATCAGATAGTAGAAGTAGCTGGGCTCTATTGGCACTTTGTCGACTTGGTTTGGGTGTTCATCTTCGCTTTTTTCTATCTGTGGTAAACACGCGCTTTATCCTCTAGCGCAAGGTTAAGCCGTGGGGTTTACGAGGACTCGGTATACATACGGGAGGTTTAGATGTCTCTTCAAAACTCATCCGGTCTAGGCTCACCCAGCCAAGACCCATTAGACAGCGCCAATCTCAGCCAAGAACGCGGCACTGAGTGCCCAGCTGCGTCGAACAACCACGCACAACAACACCCTATCGGGCTGTATTTAAAGGTCTGGCTATTGCTATTTGTACTCAGCAGCCTGTCCTACTCGGTGGATTATTTACAGCTGCAAGGCATGTTGCGCTGGTCACTGATCATCCTCTTTATGCTGCTCAAGGCAGGGCTGATCATCTCGGTGTTTATGCACATGTTCTGGGAGCGAGTCGCACTGGTCTACGCCATACTGCTCCCGCCCTTGTGCCTACTGGCTCTCATAGCACTGATGGCCATTGAGGCCAATTACACCTTCGCCAACCGACTGGCCTTCTTTAGCTTTTGAAGCCGCTGGTTTAGCATTAGAGCGGTGCGATTATCGAGCTTAGGGCATACTCTTAATAAAGCTCAGCCACTTGTTTTGAGCCTCAACAAACCAGTGTGGACTCGCCGCGCCATCGCCGGCTAACTGTAACTGCGGATGGCTATTGATGACGTCCTGCAACATAGACTCTTGACGCTCCTCGACATCAACGAAGAGAACATGTTTGCCCATTGCCAAGACATCGGCAAAACGGCGAAAGTGCGTGTTCGGCACCTGAATACCAAACAAGCCACCTTCCCAGGTGCAAAAACCCAGTACGACCACGGCAAGAAAAATAAACGGCACCCAGGTAACCGTCTCGGTGAGCCCTGATAGATAAGCAAACAGCAACACCGCACAGGCAATCAGCAAGCCCACCAAGGCCCCCATCTCCGTGCCGTGTACAACATCTTGGCGCAACACCGCCTCGACCTCTGGCAGTTTCCGCTCTTCTACCTGCTGATCCATTTCACTGAGGACGTGTATCTGCGTGCGCGCCAAGCCACCAGCCTCAAGTTCCTGCTCCAGTTCATCCAGCTCATCAATATTGTCGCTAATATAGTAGTGTCGCTTCACAGTACACCTCCAACTGCCATTAAAAATGCCGAACTTAACGGCGCCTCAATCACACAAGCAAACTCGTTCAGATCAATCAACTCAGCCATCGAGCGCAGGGTTGATCAACGCAAAAGAAGCGTCATCAAAGCCGATAAGGTATAAACCAGTATAGCCGCCCAGCTAGCGGGCAGACCTGAGGGTTGGTCATCAAACCAGAGCCAGTTAAGTCACTGAGTTATATACAAGTGGGACTTCTGGTGTCGTGAATCGCCATGCCAACAGCTCCACTGAGCCCAAGGGCGTTAGGCATTAAGGGCGCATTTACCCTGCCATAAGCAAAAAACCCGCACCTGTGCGAGAACAGGGCGGGCTTTTATCATTTTGTAAGGCTTTAGACCTAGGCTTAGAGAACAACTAGTCCAACTCGTCCGCCTCACGGATGCGCTCTAGGCGTTCTTCCTCTTCGGCAAAGGCGGCCTTGATCTCTTCGAGAACAGAGTCCACATCAGCCAATTCAGTCGGCTCGTCAAACTCACCGGTCAACTGGACATCAGGGTCTAGCTCGCCTTCTTCAAATAGCGCCCAGATTTCCTTAGCGTACTTAGTTTCCAGCAACTCGGGGGCATACTGGCCATAGTAGTTAGTCATGTTCGCCACATCGCGTGCGAGCATCGCTTGGGCGTTATTGTTGGCCGCGGCATCAACAGCCTGGGGCAAATCGATAATAACCGGGCCGTATTCATCAACCAGCACATTGAATTCAGAGAGGTCGCCGTGAACGACGCCAGCGTAGAGCATACGCATAACGTCGTGCATCACCAGCTCGTGGTCTTCACGGGCCTGCTCAGCCGACATAGAGACATCATTCAGACGTGGAGCAACGCCGCCATCCTCATCGGTGATCAACTCCATCAGCAGGACGCCGTCGAAGCAGCCGTAGGGCTGAGGCACACGCACCCCCACCGCAGCGAGCTTATAGAGGGCGTCTACTTCCGCATTATGCCAAGCCTCTTCCTGCTGACTGCGGCCATATTTGGAGCCCTTCTCCATAGCTCTGGCACGGCGACTGCTGCGAACCTTACGACCCTCAACGTACTGCGCGGCTTTTTTGAAGCTGCGTTTGGTCGCATCCTTGTACACTTTGGCGCAGCGAATTTCGGTTCCACAACGCACCATATAAACAGTGGCTTCTTTACCACTCATCAGCTGACGAATCACTTCGTCAACCACGCCATCTTCAACAAGAGGCAGAATTCTTTTCGGTATTTTCATGCCCACGTTATACCTTAAATGGCCCTGCGAGGGAATCACGAGGCGAGCAAAACCACCCACTTTGCGCCATTACGCCCCACCGCTTAAGGTTCAATCGTATTCGCTCCAGTACCGTCAAACCAAGCCAGCTTTTCAGCCAAGCTCACCACTCGTCCGATAATAAACAGCGAGGGTGACGCAATCGTCGCCTGCTTGAGCAGCGCGGGCATAGTATCGAGCGTTGCACTGTGTACTCGCTGCTCAGGTGTAGTGCCCTTCTCTACCAACGCCACCGGCATATCCGCTGCCATGCCGTTTTCGATCAGCTGCTGGCAGATAACGGGCAAACTCTTCAGCCCCATGTAGAACACCAAGGTCTTGCCGTCACTGATTAACTCAGACCAATTCAAGTCAATACTGCCGTCCTTAAGCTGACCTGTGACAAACTGCACGGATTGCGCATAATCACGGTGCGTCAGCGGGATACCCGCGTAGGCCGAGCAACCATTCGCCGCCGTGATGCCCGGCACAACCTCGAAGGCCACGCCCTCTTCGGCCAGGGTTTCAATTTCTTCGCCGCCGCGACCGAAGATAAACGGATCGCCGCCCTTCAAACGAATCACACGCTTGCCACGCTGCGCATGTTTGACCAGCAACTGGTTTATGCCCTCTTGCGGCACCGAGTGGTCAGCACGGCGCTTGCCCACATAAATGGTTTCACAGCCATCGGGCACCAACGCCATGATCGCCTCAGAGACGAGGCGGTCGTATAACACCACTTGCGCTTGCTGTAATAAACGGTAGGCCTTCATGGTCAGTAGCTCGGGGTCACCAGGGCCCGCGCCAACCAAGAACACACGGCCGCTGCAAGTATTGTTGGGGCGGCTAGTGGTGGGGTTATTCATAAACAGTTATCCGATTACCTTGTTAGTCATGTCATCCATTGCTTGTCGCTGAGCAACAAACGCCGCGAGGGTATCACGCACACGCCTTTGCTGCGTCACACAATTTGGCAGCAGCCCGATACGCAGTAAACTGCGGCGATTATCCAGCTCGATGACCCTTAACAGTATGGCGCGCTTGGCAAAAAAGTCTTGTAACTCAAGAGCCATCTCCGCGGCCATAGAATAACTATTAAACAAAAGGGTCTGCGCTTGTAACCTCACAGCAACTGACTCGAAAGACAGGGGCAGAAGCGTTTCGAATAGGGCCCGAGTGGCGCTCGATGATTGCGGTAATACCTCCCTCTGTTGCTGCTGCCAAGCTGTATCGGCAAACGCTAAGCTCGCTGCGTGTTGCGCCGGGCCATTCACTCCCCACAAACCTAATTGTTGTTGCAATGCCTCGCGCAATGCCTGGCTTGCAAAGACAAAACCAAGGCGAATACCCGCCAAACCAAAAAACTTTCCAAAAGAACGCAATACAATCAGGTTATCGGGCCAGTCATCGCCCCCCCCAACAAGAGACAGCAGGCTCTGTTCCGGCGTCA